>Ga0325410_1002578_pt1 | contig 20364 bp, 5 predicted proteins | sample PopdelMetagenome_16_FD_206182 | JGI IMG/M metagenome (GOLD analysis project Ga0325410, IMG submission 206182) | Populus deltoides microbial communities from Bellville, Georgia, United States - Xylem-PdIQD-R3 | ecosystem: Host-associated > Plants > Phyllosphere > Stem > Wood/Secondary xylem... | reverse complement strand
AGTAAATGAATAATAAAATGATCAATAAGACAAAGAATTTTCAGCAAGTAAATGGATAATTAGCAACACTAAAGGTTGTTAGTAATAAAAAGGAATAATAAATAATCATCTTAAAATGATCAATAAGACATAGAATTTTCAACAAGTAAATGGATTGTGTTAGGCATCAGGAACGTTGAGCTAAGTAAAATTACAAACATTCTTGAAAAAAAAACCTATATAAGCCAACTCGAATAGGCTAGAAATCAAAAGATCAAAAATAACAGACCTCACCAATCAAGCAACAAAGAGATTGAAGAGAAGAGAAGATCTATATTTCAAATCAGGTAAAGATACATACATATCATCTAACACAAAATCATTGAACAATGTGTTCTTGCATATTATTCATAAAAAAAATCTCGATGGGATCCATCAAAAGAAATGTCACCTCGAAATGGCCAACATTGAAAATACTTCTAAAAACTTTTTACTTTTGAAAAATATTTGTATTTTTCATAATTGGATAGGTCACCAATTACAATGAGATCAATGTCAAAAAACTTTCAAGTTTTTCACCAATGGGCAGGTCGCCTATAAGAATTAGACTAACTAAAAAATCTTTGTTTTTTTATAATTGTGTAGGTCATTCATTACAATGAAATCAATGTTGAAAAACTTTCAAGTTTTTTTCACGAATGGGCAAGTCACTCATGAGAATTAGACCAACTGTAAAATTTTTATATTTTTTCGCTTGGATAGGCCACCCATGAAAATTAGGCTAGCTAAAAAATCTTTGTATTTTTCAACTGAGTAGGCTACCCATTACAATGAGACCAATGTTGAAAAACTTTCAAGATTTTTTCACAAGCGGGTAGGTCGCCCATGCGAATTAGATTAACCGAAATTGTTTTGTATTTTTTCACGTAGAAAGGTCGCCCATGAGAATTAGGTCAGCTAAAAATTCTTTGTACTTTTCAATTGAGTAGGTCATTCATTACAATAAGACCAATGTTGAAAAACTTTCAAGTTTTTCACTAACGAACAGGTCGCCTATAAGAATTAGATCACTTTTGAAAAACCTTTGAATTTTTCACATCAAATAGGCAGGTCGTCTGGAACAATTAGATCATTTTTTAGACATTCTTGTATTTTTCACCAATAGACAAGTCGCCTGGAATAATTAGACTATTTTTAAAAATGTTTGGATTTTTCATTAACAAGGTAAACCGTCTTTCAAATGACTAATTTTTAGATTTCACTATTTCTCAATGAAAGTCATCTGTCAATTTACTACTTTCAAAGTTTTCAAGATTTTTTGAAAGAAATAAAAGTTCTTTTCCATGTCTACTTTTCTTTACAAATTTATAACGCAAAGCCAAAAGAAAATGAAATTTTCAAATGTCTTCGCATAGTAAATATTATAAAAGATGGACAGCTGTCATAACCTAATTTTGAATTTTCAAAAAATAATAATATAAAAAATAAAAAAAATAATTTGAAAATTGGATCAAGCAACACAAATTGAAAGTTTAGGGAACTAATAAGAATGAAATTATAAAATTGGAAGTCAATTTGGCAAAAAATAGAAAGAATTGATAAGTTTAAGGACTTAATTAAACATTGAATTAGTTTAATTAATGCAATCAGGGGTTTAATTGAAAAAATATCAAAGCTCAGGGTCAATTTGGGTAAAAATTACAAGAAATTAAATTTTAGGGACCGAAGTGAATAGGCGCTGATACTATAGGGGGTTTATTGATTTTACTAGGGGTAATTTTGAAATAATTAAAAGTTTGAGAGGTCAATTAAGGACTGAATTAATTAAATTTGAAACTAAGGACTATTTTGTAAATGAGGCAGAAATCTAGGGGTCCAATTCTATTTAATCCAGGGGTGAAATTAAAAAAAAGAAGAGATTTTCAAAAATAAAGGCTTGATTGCAAGGCATTAGAACTTCAGGGGGCAAATTGTAGAATGAGCCTTTCCAGCCTAAAACGGCGTCATTCCAAAACCTCTTCATCGTCTCCTTCCTCTAAAGCAGGGGAGATTGTCCAAAGAAGCCATCCTAATGGCCTTTGTTACACCCAATCTTCTCATCAAACCCAACCCAAATTATAAGCCTAAATCGCCACCTTCAAATCTCTCAGTTTGTTTCCGTCTCCTTCACCTTCACGACTCTCCTCTAACACGAAGGACTCGGCTCCAACAATCCAATAATGGCAGGACTATTGGTGTTGTTATTTCACCAAAATTGTACCATACCCAAGCAGTAGTTATCCTCATACAAGATCACCATCCCCAGGAAGATAATGATGGGATTTTGTATTTTGGCCCTATAAAAGCTAGCAAAGGGCCAGCACAAAAAAAAGAAAAAAACAGAACCGAGAAGAGACAAAAAAGGAGGGAACCCAGAAAGCAGAGGAAGAGAACGCAAAAACCAGAGAGGGGAAAAATAGAAAACAACAAAAACCAAACAGACAAAAAAAAGAAAACTGAGGAAGAAACCAGAGAACAGGGAGGAAGCCAGAGAGGAGAAAGATGAAAAAAAACCAACAACAGAAGAAAGAGAGAGAAGCAGAGAAGGATCGTTGTAAAGGGGCCACCCAATCGACCAGACGCACCATCGCCATCAGCTTCGCCTCCAGCAACAACTATACCAGGTAAGTTCTTCTCCCCTGTTTGCATTTTATTAACTTGTCACTGTGCAAGCATACATGAATTATAACGCACGCATGCTTGCCTGGTTGTTGTTGCCAGCTTGGTCACAACCAAGCTGGGTAGGCTGGATTAAGCCCATTAATGGCTGGACTGGATCCAACCCAAGAAAAAAAAAAGAGAACTGTTGAAACCAGGTTGGGCCTGGCCCCGAGCCCTGTCAAAAAATCATCTCAACCCAATAACTTAAACTCTTAGGTGAGGTTCCAGAATATGATTTAGTCAAATAACCATCCAACCTAATAACTTAAGCTAATAGGTGAGGTCCCAAGATATAATTTATATTATTATCTAACATACCCCTTAAGTGAAACCTATTTGGTCTTGAAACTTGCACAGGTTTACATTACCATATGTTTGATTTTTTATCAAATAAATAAGGGTGGTGAGATTCAAACTTGTGACCAATTGATCATCAAGGCTCTGATACCATGTCAAAGAATCATCCCAACCTAAAAGTTTAAGCTGAGGTAGAGCTTCAGTTATCTAGGTTTCCAACCCAATCCGCATCTAAATAGCATGTAAGAGGTGGGCTAATATTTTTATGGATTGAGATGCCATGAAAAATTATGTTTTTAAGGTAACGTAACAACCGTTTTGTGGCAGTCCAGTGATTTGTAGAAGGGTAGTGCATGACTTGTGATAGCTTGTTGACTGCGAAGCTGATATCGGGTCGAGTGAGTGAAAGATATTGCAATGCACCAATTACCTAATGATATCCAATGGGATCAACAACTATTGATTCATCATTTAACTGCAAAGAGACCAAAGTTGACAGTAGAATGGTGACATCCTTGGATCTATCCATGCAAGTTTTGGCCAGAAGATCTCTAATGTATTAATGTTGAGTGAGAAACAACCCATTTTTGTTAGGAATCACCTCAATTACAAGAAAGAAACGCAAGGATCCCAGGTCTTTGAGAGAGAATTTCTTCCCAAGTTTTTGTACAATGCTTACAACCAAATGAGAGTCATTGCCAGTGATAATTAAGTCATCAACATTACCCGGTGATATTCAGTGGCAATGCACCAATTACCCGGCGATATTCGGTGGGATCGACAACTGTTGATCCATCATTTAACTGCAAAAAGACTGAAGTTGACAGTAGAGTGGTGACATCCTTGGATCTATCCATGCATGTTTTGGCCAGAAGATCTCTAATATATTTATATTGAGTGATAAACAATCCATTTTTTGGTAAGAATCACCTCAATTCCAAGAAAGAAAAGTAAAGGTCCCAAGTCTTTGAGAGATAATTTCTTCCCAAGTTTTTGTACGATGCTTACAACCAAATAAGAGTCATTGCCAGTGACAATTAAGTCATCAACATTACCAGAAAATATGCAGTAGTTGACTCAATAACATACACAAATAATGAAGAATCAGACTTAGTATTAAAAAAACCAAATTCCAGTAGGGCTTGTTTGAGGGCAAAGTACCAAGCACGTGGTGCTTGTTTAAGACCATAAATTGCTTTTCTAAGGCAGTAAACATAAACAGGTTTTGATTGATCTCAAAAACCAGGAGGTTGTGTCATGTATACTTCTTCTGTAAGATGACCATGAAGAAAAACATTATTAACATCTAATTGTCGTAGAGGCTAACCATGCATCACGACAACAAATAAGACTATTTGAATGGTCACCGGTTTGACTACAAGATTGAAAGTCTAAGTGTAGTCTAATCCAGGTTTTTGATTAAAGCCCTTTACCACTAATCTGGCTTTAAATCTATTAATTGATCCATCAGCAAGTAGTTTTATTGGGTTCATGGTATCAGAGCCTTGATAACCAAGTGATCACGAGTTCGAATCTCACCATCCCCACCTATTTGATAAAAATTAAGCAAAAGGTAATGTGAGTCTGTGTAAGTTTCAAGCTCAAAGGGCTTTCACTTGAGGAGGTGTGTTAGAGAATAATATAAATCATATATTTGGACCTCATCTAAAAGCTTAAGCTATTAGGTTGAGATGGTTCTTTGACAGGCCCATCCAGCCTACTCTTTGGGCTAAGGGTGTGTTTGACAAACACACCCTTATGCCTTTTCCCTTTTTTTACTCTTCTCTATTTTAATATTGAGCCAAATTAAAGATATCAGAAAATTTTGAAAAAATTCAGGGACCCTCTTGAATTTATTTATGAGTCCCTCACACGTTTTTTTTATGACTTTACTTAGTATTGGGTTGCAAATTTATACTGTAAAAATATAAATATGGTATAAATATACCTATCTTTTCTTTTCTTTTTTCTTGGAAGTAAAAAAAAAAAATGCTCCCTCATTACAAAAATACAAAAAAAAATATTTTTCTTTCAATTCAAATTTTACTTGTTTATGTACTGACGCCAGTGTCTGGGACATTCGTATTCACTAATGCCAAAATTAGAAATACTCTCGGTATTCACTAACATCAATGTTAGGAATATTGACAATAGAATTGAGAATTATTTTGAATCATCAATATTCATAGACGTCAAAGTCAATGATACATTACCTTTTTTTATGTAATATTTATCAACGTTAGAGTTGAAAATATTTGTAGTTGAATATTCATTGGCACCAGAGTCAGGAATATTATAGGCAGACTATCAAAAGCATAATACAACAAATTATTAGCAATTTAAGACAAAATCAGCAATGCAATCTACCTCAGGTAGGACATTTAAAGAGTGATAATATCTTTCCTTTTGCGTTATTAGTCTCATACCATAGAATCTCTGTTGACCAATATGGGCTTCTAGTAACCATAATATTAGGTAACGACTCCTCAAATAAGACGTTTCCTCTCTAAATAACAAGATGTTAGATATCTGTTTTTCCTCCTTAAAACATAAAGGTCACCGTGATGTTGGGTGCGACAAGATCGACCCAGAATTTGCAGCTTAACTTTTTAAACTTATGATCTAAATCATGAACTTCACTAGGTTTAATAACTCTATTTTTTGAAAATATTTTTTCTATGATGTGACACGGTTGACTTAACGAGTCCAAAGTCTACCTGGATGACGTGGAAAAACATGGATTAACTTTGAAAAAGTTTCAAGATGATATATCTGCTTTAATATTGAGACGACCACATAGTATATCAACTTAGGCTTCATAGTTTAACTCAATTTCGTGACCTGGGTCATAGATTCCACTAGATTTAATAACTTTATTTTTAAAAACCTATTTTTCCCCGATGTGACTCAGTCGACTTGAAGGGACCAAAATTTACCCGGATGACGTGTGAAAACATGAATTGACTTTTTAAAAAAATTCAAGATAATATATATTTTTTTTTAATATTGAGACGATAACATATTGGATCGACTTGAGATTCGCGGCCTAACTCTTCAAACTCATAATCCGGGTCATGGACTACACTAGGTTTAATAACATTTTTTAAAAAATATATTTTTCACATAATTACTTGATAACAAAAATAGATGCTCACAAAATTAAGTTTAACTAAATTTCATGATGTTTATTTGAGACTATAATAATCTTATAAAAAAAACAATTCAAAACAAATTATCAAGATAAATTCAAAATCAATCTGGAAAATATATATTTTTTTTAAAAAAATCAATAAAGAAAAACAATCCTGCTTTCACTGTTTATATCAACATTGAAAGTAGGTGATTTGCCTTCAAATATTTTGAAGTTGTTAGTCATTCAAACCCATATATTTGTAGTGTTGCAAGTAATAGTAATAAGCAGCAAGTAGATCAAACCCATATATTTTTATTGAGTTAAAGTTGATATATCGATACTACATTAAAATCTATAAGGTTATTTCTGTCGAAAAATTGGATTGCTACTTTACTCTGCTGCTGTTTAGTTTATTTTGGGCCCTCAGCTTTTCTTAATTCCGTTCCTTGTACTACTGTATCTGTTGATCTCCCCAATAAAATATGGATTGGGTAGAAAACTGTCAAAAGGAGTTCTGCACTATAACATATGTATTTAATTTAATATTTCATTTTAATAGTTATATATTGTTGACTGTAATTTTTGTTTATGATCACATACGTGTTTCTTCATTGTAATTGAAAAACCTAGCAACTTGATTTTTCTAGCATTTTGGATTGTTTTCTTAATTTTGTATTAATTAGGTGGGGATAAATTAATCAAGTTATCCAAAATTAACTGAATCAAATGATTTTTTAATTTTTTTTTGATAATTTCAGTTAAAACATTAAATAAAATTGATTCAATTTAGCTTCTTCTTCTTTTTTTTTTAAAGAAAAAACTAACTAAACAAAACTAAATTAAAAAAAACTCATTAATTATAAAAGAATAAAAGTCCAGCTAATTAAATTGGACTTATTCGGTTTAAAAAATATATAAAATCGATACGAAACAAGTTAACAAGTTTGGTTTAGTTATTCAATTCAATTAAATTTGGTTGAATTTTTCTAGTCCAAGCTAAATTGTTTGAACCAACACTCACCATGTCAAGAATGCCTGCCTGCTGGTAAATTAAAAATTATAAAGCTTGCATTCATTGGGGATTGGGCCTTAACAAAGTTAATAGACTAGCAACACTAAATCCTAGGACCTAAGAAGCTTTGTCCAGCATAAGCCTCACATTAATACACAAAGTCCCCTCCTACTCAAGAATGTTGTCAAATATATACCAAGCAAATCATAATTTTCAAGTTTTTGGTCGTGGAGTGATCATAGGATAAATTCAAGTTATTTATTTTTATTAAAATGATAATGTTTCATTTCTTTCTTAGCTTTGCCCTGATCAAGTTTATACTAGATTTGGCTAGTTCTTTAACTACCAACAAGTGCTCAAGATTTGGATCCTAAACTCCATATTATAACTATCCACCATTTATGTCATCTTTCTATGACCAAGACCTTCAATTATTCCATCACTTTAACCAAGGGATCCAAAACCAAACCAATAAAAGCTCCTCTACTTGTGAAATCTCATATCTACTTGTTAATTACACCATTCTATAACCTAATAAAATCTTAGAAAAAAGTAACATTTTATATATGAATAGTTGAACGCTAATAGTACCCACTAACCAAGACCCGTTCTAAAATCTTGAATCCAATCAAAACCTAATAATTCTTTGCAAGGGTTCTCTAAGCAATACCACAAAGTGGTTTATGTCTTTAAGAACTCAAACAAAAGGAAGCAACTTGATCTTTTGAAAAAATGAAGAAAATGAGCAACTTTGTCTTTATATATGTCTGCCCTTTATAAATTAAATTTGATGTATTTTTTTTAGCTACGACCCATGAATTAGACAAATGGCATATCTCTTTTCAACTATGTAAATTTGTTTAAAAAAAACCAACATTTTGCTTCTCCCTTTCTATGGACTCGTGTTATGCATCTTTAAATTTCAATGAGCCAAGCCTCTATGAACTTGAAAAATGCACAATGTCAATCTTCTATGCTCAAGTCTTTTCATTGTTTCGACAATAAAGATAATAAAGACTTAGGGGAAGGGACAACTAAAGGACCTAAAATAAACAACCCTAGGCTCAAGGGTCCAATCTTCATAATGAATCCTTTATGCTTATATAGAGACTCTAAATCACTATTTTCACCAAATATGTTCAGGGATCACTCTTTTACCAATTCCATGAAAAATGATCCACAAAACCACTTTTTAAGGAGTTCATTTGGCCTAAGTATGTGTCATCCCAGCTGGGCCTGGAACTTTCATGCTCGAGCCTATGAATCATGTAACCTAGAAGTTCTAGCCTAGTACATGTCTACCACTTAACAACATTTATCTAAGAACCCCACCAAGTAAGGAACATTTCAATACCATCAAAGGATGTTTTGCCTAGACCAATCCCCTAAGCATGCACTTTCGTACATTGTGAAATAACCTAACGTCAATCATCTTACAAGATTATCTCTAATGAATGATAAAGGTTTTATCCCCATTTTACCCCCTTTCCATGCAAGAATTAGAGAAAGAAACTAGTATATAAATCCTATAACTGTCGAAGAACCATTTCAACCCAATAAATTAAGTTGTTAGGTAAGGTCTCAGGATATAATTTATATTATTTTCTAACACACCCTCTCAAGTGAAAGCTATTTGGGTTTGAAACTTGTACATGCTTGATTTTTATCAAATAAATGAGGGTGGTGAGATTTGAACTCTTGACCACTTAGTCATTAAATCTCTGATACCATGTCAAAGAACCATCTTAACCCAATACCTTAAGTTGTCAGGTGAGGTCTCAGGATATGATATATATTATTCTCTAACAATAACAATGAAGAAGAAAGAGGATGAAAAAAGGAAAAAGAAAAACATTCTTCTTTGCTACTTTTATTTCCTATATCTTTACCAGGTTAATTCCTCTTTTGCATACAACACATAACATTTATGCCCACTTTACTTCCCTTTACCTTGATAATTTAAGCATTTGAGGGTTTCCTGGACCTTAGAAAGAGTTTATTTTGCTAGAGAATATAGACCTAAAAACCCAATCACACTTAAAGCTCATCACTCTACCGCGAAAAAACTCATGATTCTATGGAGCAAATTTCAAGTTTTGTTACAATTACTAACATCTTCATTCCTTAATTGTTAATGGCTTTAGCTTTGAAGGCCCCCTTGCTTTAGCAAGAGAGTTATTTTGCAAGTCTCTCAAGAGAATTCAGTTTCACCGATATCCATTCCTAGTTTGCCCAACCTTTCTACTTATTTCAAAAAATAGCCAACATCATCCAAAGAATAATCCTAATATATATCTCTAGACTAGCCCAAGCTCCTAATCACTAGGGCCTAAGCCTAACCATTTATTTATGAAACTCGTCAATTTTTTTAATGACCTAAGACCCCGACTCTACATGTATAGTTTAATGGCTGTGTATGTTGTATGGTGTTTTCTTTCTTTCTTTTCAAAACTTCCGAATAAAAATCATAACTAGAAGTGCATCTTCTTTTATAGTTAAATATTATGGAATATTATTATTGGAGACTTTAAGTACTATATTGGAGGAATGAGACATTAACATTAGTTAATTCTTCTTTTTTTTCCATTTAAATGAATGTTGAATCATGTTTGATATTGTTTAATGAATTAAATTCTTACCAACTTCCTTAAATTTATCCATATTTTTCATAACTTTTAAACCTTTTCTTTGTAAAAAAAAAAGTTATTGTTTTTTAATAAATATAAAAAAGAACCACTTTTTGAAATAATTTAGTGATCTGCCAAAGCCAAGATGATTTATGTCATTTAATTTTCAGTAGGGCTTTATTAGCTGGATATGAGAGCAAAATGCATATGCTAATAACTAGTTCATTAATTAATTACAAAATCAATATAAATATAAATATAAGAATTAAACATATTAATATGCTTACAAAGATAATTCACACCCCCACTTAATTTCTGCGCTAAATTCATATAAATATTAATATGTCATAAAATCAGTTGTACTAGACAGATAATGCAGATTCTTAAACACTAAAAAACACCTAAACAACTATCACTAACGTTTAACAAATACCCAGGCTAGATAGACACTGCCTTTATCATTCATTCATTCTTTCCCCCTGTTACCTCTCCTCGTAATTGTAAAACTGATTAACAAGTTATTTGATCAAACTACAAGTCACATGATAAATTTAAATAAATTATTTTTATTAAAACAAAAAATAATATATACTTTTTTTAGCGTTGATCTGATCAAGCTTAAATTAGGTTTGACTGAGCCTACTAAATTACTAAAAACCTGATTACTAAGTTAATATCTTGTTTGATTTAATTAAAAATTTAACCTAGTTAAGTTTAAAATGTTGAATTTTCTTTTTTAACCTTTTAGGGGATCAAGCCCATTTTAACAACTATGCTCTTCTCATATACATAATATATAAAAAGAGAATCAAAGAATATATATACAGAGAGAATCAAGGAATAAACCCAACAAAGAAATGTTGTATGAACAAGAAAACCTCAATAACTCGTCAATAACTCACTTTCAGGCAGAGGACAATAATAATTAATGGTTAATATAGTATCACTTGAAGACTCAGAAACATGCAAGTATATTAATGACTAGGGCCTCGGCCAAATCACCTGTCAACGATAGGCTCAGTAATTTTTCTAGATGCCCGAGACCCGTAGTCTCATCAATAAATATATATAGTTTACTAGTTGTGTATTTGATAATCAAAACTATATATATATAGTATTTTCTTTCTTCTTCTTTTATTTTCAAAACTCCCCAATAAAATCATAAGTAGAAGTGCATCTTCTTATATATATAAAAAAACACTCTAAAAGGAATAATTCTTTTATTGTAGCATGTGAGTTAATTTACAAGTAATACAATTACTTCATTGTCCTCAAAGTAAAAATATATATATATAAAAAATTAAAGAATGAATCAAAGGTTATTTTAGTTTTTTTTTTTCCTTATGCTTTATTTGAATTAAGGGCAAATTAGTAAATCTAATTATATAATTAAAATTAGCATTAATAGTATCAAAGAACCAAAGAATGAAACCATCAATTTTGTAATGTTTAATGGATCTCTTAGAAAAAGATGGATTTACCTAAAAAAAAGTCATTTCTATGTATTAAAAAATTGCACCAAACAATTTGTCCCAATAAATTTTGCAATGTCAAATAGATCTTCTAGAAAAAGACGGATTTACCCTCAATTGCAAGCTTGTTTAGTTTTTTTATAAAAACATAAATATTATTTTACTCTTTTAATAAACAATTAAATATGTCTTGGGTCACGGTGTTTTACTAATTTTTTTAGTTTTTTTTTTTTTATAATAAGCAAGAGAGAAACAGATATAAAACTACTCTAATTTTCTTACATCGTTTACTTATTTTCTGGTAAATACACTTCAGGCAGTCTGGTCCTTGTATTTGGCACAATAGTGGTATACCAGTTACAAGTATTCAAGCTCCTACAAATTTCTTCCTTTTAAAGAGTATCTCTCTTTCATTCAAGTAATTGGGGTAAAGTATGAAAGTATGGCTCAATTGATCTCAATTGAAGTTTAAAGTTTTGGTCTGGTCTTGAAGGAGAGAATCAAGATGACTGACAGTAGTGAATATAGGCAAGCATACAGCCTTTGGTATTTGTTGGGATTTTTTTTCCCCTTTCTAAGAGGGTGCGCTTGAAAGGGCAGCCTCACACTTGCTTCCAGTCCATAACTCAAATGAATTTGTTGATTCTGTCCAAAAGAAGGCCCGCACACTCAAATTTGTTAGTGATAACAGTACCTCCTGGTTTTGTTATCATAAAAAATCCAAGGAGAGCTCGGCAAGGCAGTGTACTGGACTTGAGACTTGAGTTGCTAGGAGAGAGCTGGAAGTCCAAGGTAAGACTGCGAAGGTAAACTGCCTTTGGCATTCCTCTTGATAAGAAATGTAACCATGGAAGTAAGCCGTAATTATGATGCTAGTTAATTTGCTAACAAAATGGCAGGTTCTGATTCAAACTTGCATCCAACAACCCAAAATCGAAGAAAACAAAGGAGCTGTTATAAGTGATATGACTGCTTTATTAGGTATAGACAGGTAATAACCATTCAACGCTTTCAGTAGGATTCTCCCCCTCCATGATTCCTAGCAGGTTACTTTCCCTATCTTACCTAACTTGTCAAGAAATCATGTTACCACGATTCCAAAAATTCTTGAACAAACCAAGAAGCCAGAGGAATCGAGTCAAGAAATTTTTGGAACAAACAGAAGCAAAGATCAATTTAACATGCACTGGATTGACGTTGACATCATGTCCATGAATCTTGAATAATAAGTCACCCTAGTCGGCTACCAGTCTCAATGTCATCATCAAGAAATTCTATTCTTGGTCAGACACATGGTTTGATTTCAGGTCTACCCAAATCATTAATACAGAGGATTAGATCAGAAAATCAGGACAAAGCTCAAAAATAGAAGGGAGAGGAAACTGTACTGATTGTATAACATTCGGTACAATAGTAACTATACAAGCCAAGTTTCTTTGATTTTGAAACTACAAAACTATATTTTTCAACGTCATACAGCTTCCAGATTATTGACACTCACCAGTCACCTGATACCTAGACAACGGCCTGGACTGGCATTCTTCACTATACTTTTTCCCCCTCTTTTCTACGAGGAAAACTTGTCTCACGAACCCCACAAGTAAAGAAGTAAAAAACTGTTGGCCAAAACAATCATTTTGAAGATACTTCAGAAGTGCAACTACTGATAGGAAGGTCATTTGGCGTAGGTGTACATACCAAAGCCCTTTGTTGTAGATGTCTCAAGCTCTGTTCCATGCTAACTTGCACCATCTCAGCAAGCATCTTCTTTGCTTTACCAGATTGTTCATCTCCATCTATCTGGGAGATGATGTTGCACACAATGTTCTCTAATGTGTCTGGTTGAAGTTCAGATCTAGGGTATGGAGTGTCTCTCAGCAAGCGTAACAGTGTTTGAGCTTTTGACTGAGACTTGGGTGTTCCTTGAACAGTAAGCTCAAGTAGTCCAGGGATCACACCTTCTCTGAGAATTGGTTCTCTATATGTACAACGATCACTCTGACACAAGGTTAGCAATGCCCCAACTGCATGCTCTCGACTTTGGAGAGACCCATTTTCAAGCACTTCAATAACAGCTAGGATTCCACCTTCTTCAGATGTTAATGCAATTCTACCTTCGTCAAAACCAACTAAAGATTCTATGAGAGCACAGCATTTTTCTGCTGTTTTTGAAGATTTTTTACAGGTTTTTAGTAAACTAACTATGGAAGGGATTGGATTTGTTTTGAGAATTATGTCAAGATTATCGGAGTGTGTTGAAAGATTCGAAAGTGCCATTACAGCATCCACTTTGGCTTGTGTGATGCCATTTCTGAGGATTTCAACAAGGAGAGGAATGGCACCACAAGCACTTATAACTGGCTTGTTAATGGTAGAGGCAGATAGAGTGAGAAGAGATGCAGTTGCATACTCCTGCAAGATTGAATTTTGTGACTGAAGGAAGCTAATTATGGATTCTAAAGCTCCAGCTTCCACAATGCTGATTTTGTTCCTGCAAGATAAGGCAGAGAAATATAGAAAGTAAACAATCAATCACCGAATTAATAACGAATCTGTTACCAAAATAAAAATCATACATTACAAATAGCTTCAACCTTGAAGACATTGTCACAAAGTACGTCATACAAAACACGAAGCAAAACCATGAAAACATTCATGTGGAGAAAAAGAATACAACAGGAAAAGGTTAAAATTGTAATTGTAAACTAGTGTACCTTAACCAAATGAATTTGAGTTTGTTTCAAGCATAATCAAGGTGTAAACAACCTTACTCCTATACCATCACTTGCATGTATCTCATTTGCAAAGACTCCAAATGAATTTGAGTTTGTTTCAAGCATAATCAAGGTGTAGCAGAATAAGAGCCCTATGAACACAGAGCCAACCAAAACAGACCTTTTAGATCCCAAGACAAGATGGGGAACATGTTAAATGGTAGCCATAATGTATGAGTTTCCTTGTTCAAACTCAAAAGGCAGCAGCATAAGTCCAATTGCTAATGATATCTACCAATCCAAGTGCTAAACAACCAGTGAAATGACGAAGCATGCATAAGAACCAAATGGTATCAATATCCTATCGCAGAAAATCTTGCAGAATACAGGCTCATTAAGAAGGCTGACTACACTAGAAAAGTACAAGGACAAAGCATGCATAAGAACCAAGCTCTCTCTCCTGGAGAAATTTATCCTTTTTTCTCCTTTTTTCTCACATCAACTCCCAAGAGGTAATTAAGTCCACAATTAAATTCATTCAGATAGTTTATTCACCTTTCCCTCCTCATATTACACCAAAGCCAATATATTCAACATATCCTCAAAGTAAGAAGATAAATCTCAATTAGGATTATAAAAGAGTAACACCAGCAGTCTTTACTAATAAAGATTGGCACATGCAGAAAGGGAAACACTTCGAAAAAAGAAAGAAAGAAAGAGAACATAAGTTTCCCTCTCCAAGAAGTTATGCAACCTCCCCCTCACCCACCACCAAACCAAGAACCCATAATTATCATATGATAACTTCATAAAGAAGATAAGAGAAAAAGTGAAAAGGCAAAAAAGATAAAGATCAACATGTGAATCAAAAACCACCACCCCCTCCAATCAAATAGCTTTTAATTTCCAACCATAAAAGTATCAAATTCTTTCTAAAGCCTTCATTCATTAATAATTCCACCAACAAATTCTAAACCCGCCAACAAATAAATATCTAAGCACTATTACAAACATATTATATCATTCAACAATCAGAAAATAATATATTTTTTAAAAATATATTATTGTACAAAAATTACCATTTTTTAATTTGGCCCTTTTCTTTCCACATGTTATAGTCCTCCTTCTACAATATCCCGTAAAGCAAAATAAACTAACTTCCTCGAATTGGATAAACTAATATCCCAAATGTCAAAGTAGTCCCAGTAATCCAAAGTAACCAATCAAATGCAAAAGAGAGAAGAAAGGCAACCAAAGAAAAAGAATAGATTCTTTATGCTTACAGTACCTACATAGATTTTTGGACATCAAAAATTGAGGAATCCAAGGAAAATCTTATCTTAAAAGTTAAAGAAAGTGAAACAGGGTCACCATCCCATCTTCAACTTCAAGCAAAGAACCAATCTTTATCAAAATCCCCACAAACAGCAATCAATTTTTTTGATAATTCTACAACAATACCCTAAACAAAAAATTATTTCACCTAAGCCCTCATCGATTTGTAAGCTTCAAATTTCACAACAAAATCCTCATAATTCCAAATTAAAGACAAAACAGAATCTAGATGCTAAACCCTCATCAGACTTAATAATTGAATTAATTCTAGAAAAAAGCATCAATTTTTCACAATTCAAAGAAAAATTCATAAAATTTTAAACAAGTTTCACCTTGACTCTTGTAAAATGTAAATTTAACCACTGCAAGGTATAAAAAAAATCCCTATTTCTACAAATTGCAACAAACCCCCGTAAATCCAATTAATTAGTAAACAGACCCACAAAAAATAGAAAAACAACGAGAAACTTATTTTGATAAAAATAAAATTAAAAATAACAAAAAAAATCAGAAATTTCAAAAAAAAACCTAAACCTTAAAAGTAATTGAAAAAACACACACAATCCAATCAAAAAAAAAATTCCAGAAACCACATGACAGAGGAAATTTACAGAAAAATCACTAAGAGCCCACTTAATTACAAAACTGCCCAAAAAATCACACACAAAGATAGAGAAAGATAAGGATCACATACTTCTCATCTTTTACAGCAAGATTAAGCAAAGCCAAGAGAGCCGACTCCTTCTCAACGGAGTCATCATCACCAACTCGTAACATACAAACCAGTGGCTTAACAGCATCAGCTAACTGCCTCCTGCACCTCTGAGAAGTTTTGGTTAACCTTCTTATCTCCTTCGCCGCTTCTATTTTCAAACTCAAATCATCAGATTGGATTAATAGTAGCGCACGGCAGACTGCGGCGGAGGGGGAGGGTGGCGTGTCGGTGTTGGAAGAAGAGGTGGAGTGAGTGAGTGCGGAGGAGCAGGAGGAGGGGGGGGAGTTCATTGTGAGATAAAGAGGAGTTAGTTTTTGTCTGTTGGGAGGTTTAGCTGCGTGGGAGTTTGGGTAGGAGAGAGAAAGAGAAAAAATCGGAAAGTGAGGGGTTCGTTAGAGAGAGAAAAACAGAGATAGTTGTATGGAGTACTTATGGTGGTGGGAGGTTTGTTTCGTCGTTGGTTGCGTGGGAGAGTTTGGGGGTCTTGCCTTGGGGTGGCGTTAAGCAACCTCTTTTTTTTTTTTTTTTTTTCCCGTGCTCGCCAATTGACAAAGGAAAATAAATATTTTACTATGCATATATTTAGCTAGTTTTTTATACAGTTATTAAACGTTTCTTGGATTGATTAATATTTTTAATTAAATTAAATTAAATATTAATTTAATATAACTGTTTAACTTGACTGGGTTTTTAATTATTTTTTTAATTTAATATAATCTTGGTTAGGTTAACTTAACTGAGTTTTTAATGATTTTTTTTTAATTTAATACAATCTTGGCTAGGTCAATAACTTGTTAAAAAATGGTTGTTTTGATAAAAATAATTAATTAGATTAAATTTTTAAATTTTTACATACAATCGGTTTTTTTAATTTTTTAATTTATAAGATTAAATTGAGAAAATCTAAATTCAAAATCCATTCTAATCATATTTTGATTCCACAAATTACGATACAAAATATAAAGTTTTTCATACTTTTTTAAGAAGAAATAGGAATTTAATTATAATAGGATAAGTTTAAAATAAAAATAAATCGTTATTTGTGACATAAATATTTCTGATTATAGTTTATTAAAAAGATAGGGAAAAGAAGGAGAGTTAAAAGTCGTCGTATTTTTGTATAATTGTGCTGTTATTTATTTATTTATTTATTTATTTATACCATGGATACGTGATCTAAAACATTTTTGCTTCACGTTTTGCAATTGTACTTCACGTTCAGTAATGAATTCGCGACTATCACGTGGCTTTATCTCATTGTAGCGAAGTTTATCTAGATTAGCAGTAGGTGGCGGGTGGTGGGTGGCGACTAGGGCGCAAGGCAGGTGAGGAAAGCTGACTTGGTGAACTTTAGCGAGTAAATGAAGAGCACGTGTGTGGGTTACGGAAAAGGTGTGATAGCAAATGAAGCGCTGCCATGGGTTGCTTTGGAATTGTTTAGGCTTATTAATAAATGAAAGAAGTGATTAGGAAAAAACAAATTATTATATGATGGATAATTAATCAAATAATATATAGTTAAGAATTCTGATTGGTTTATTACAGAATTTAGATTATTATTTTACTCATTTATAGAAGCTTTAATTTTATTTTTTTTTTGGAAGTTCAAATTTAAAGTTAAGATGTTGGTAAATTGGTAAATTGAAAATCAAATTAAAATTATATTATCAATTTTTCACATTTCCCATTTTAAGTGAACAAAATACTGAATGATAAAATGATCAATATTATTGAGATTATTTTTAGATTATTGATACTTCTTTCATTCTCAAGCAAAATTTATAATATTATAAAAAGTAATTAGCAAAATTATTTCATATTTAAAAAAAAAATTGAGAGAGAAGGAGATAATTTTATCATATTATTATCCTTGCTTCCCAAAATACTAGCCTAACTTATTAATGATATGTTTACTATTACGGTTCTATTTTTTATTTGAAATTTTTTTAACTTCAAAATAATGTTTTTATATTTTAAAATTATTTTAATATGCAAATTTTAAAAAATAAAAATTATATATATTATTTTAATATATTTTTAAATAAAAATAATTAAAAAAAAACAATCTTTAGCATGTGAATATTTCAAAGTCCAGTGGATGTCAGATCAATAACTTACATTTTATTAGAGGTCGACCGTTCATGAAATTTCCTTAAAGTCCCTTTCCTGTGTACGTGTCAAGTAGGGTCTTCGAAGCAATAATGAACATGGAAGTATTAATTAATTATTATTTTTTATTATTATTTTTTATCTCAACTAATTTTATAAATTTTAAAATTAACGGACCATATAAATCTTTAATGATTATCAATTATAAAGATAAGACCTAAGATTATAAAAAAGTAAATCATTTGATGTTAAGCTGTTACTATGAGAGCATTTTGGTTATTATTTATTTATTTATTACATACTAGGACCCGCGTTACAAGATTCCAATCAAGTTCCATACCATAGATTTTGTTTAATTATTATTTAAAAAATTATAGAAACGATAATAAGGAATTGATGATCTATTCTCAGATTTTGTTAATTGATACGTTGATTATTTTAATTCTAAATGGCTGAGTAGAATTATACGTAACATCAGTACTTCTCTCCTGCGTAATTGAAAAAAACAAGTAAAGAAAAACTCCATCGAATCGTTGTATTATTCAATGCGGATAAATCTCAATATTTAGAATAGAAAAATTGATACATATGAAACATGTTTATATTCGGTAATATATATTTGTTTTTGTTTTTTTTTTTCCGCTCAAAACAAAAAATTTGGCCGGTTGCATATTTGGTCAAATTAATTGAAATTTCCTTCTCCTTTGAATAACAAAGGGGCATACATTCATTGAATTTCCAAGAACCAATTGCTTAAGTGCAAGAAAATAGGGGGCATCAATCTGTTAAATATGTAGGGGACAATTCCAATATAAAAATGGGTTTTATTATATGTTAATTTACCTTCTAAAAAGCTAAATAGTGTGGTTTTAGTGAAGAAAAAAAAAACCAAACCAGATGAAAAAACCGGACCGATGAGTTCAATTCTATATTCATTAAAATTAAATAAATATAATTTAAATAAATAAGTCTTTATCTGGTTTTTTTTATCAATTTTGATTTATCTGACCTTTTAATTTATAATAGGTTGTTTCAATTTGATTTGGGTTTTCAATTTCTAAAATCTAAAATTAAAACAAAATTGAATCAATTTTTTTTAATATTCAAATAACCAAAACTATCAAAAACAATTCAATTCGACTAATTTCTAGTGGTTGTTTTCAACTATTTTCAGTTAATTTTCTCACTTCCGCTTCTTTGTTATCCTTTTACCGTCTATATTTCTCATTCTATCAATATTTACATTAAATTCCATAGTTAAGTGTAAAATTAACAGTATATAGAATCATATACTACACTTTAAGGGAGAAATCGCTTATTGTCATTAAAATTTCTAAGAGGTGTTTGAAGTAATTGCGGTAATTTATTAAAGTATTTTTTACTTAAAAATATATTAAAATAATATTTTTTTAATTTTTTTAAAATTATTTTTAACATTAATACATCAAAATAACCTGAAAATATCAAAAAATATTAATTTAATAAAAAAATAAAAAAATATTTTTTTTTCAAAAATATTTTTTAAAATAAAAAGATAAACAGAGCAAAAAAAAAAAACTACGTGCCAAATCGATGTAATCATGGAGCTCCATGAATGTAGCTAGAAAGTCTCCACAGTGATGCTGTTCTTAAATTCTCTCTTTGAACGGAGCCATGCATGATCCTCCAACTACTCCCTTAGTTTCTCCGCGTGAATCATAATTGGCAACTCAGACAAAATATTGAATAGCCACAACGCCTTTTCTTCTGAGTGGAGGTTAATTATTTCTAGCTACAATACTACTTTGTTTTTGCTTGAATAGCTGTGTTCATCATGCTTATACAACGGCCGGCGTGCATGCATCTATAGGGGAGTGCCCATCATTACCTCAAATTAGACAAACGTTCTGTGCTTTGAACATGAAAACCACCTGATTGGTGAAAGTCATGATCTGTTCGAGGTCCTTCTCACTGCACTTTTGCCCTCCTCTGAGTTCTTGAGTGTACCTTTTACATAAAAAAATATATATATATTCCTATCAGGACGTTGTACAGTGTCATTTTATTTATGAGGGTGTAATTTTATTTATGAGTGCGAGGATAAATTAAAGGATAATTAATACCAATAATCTGACAAAAAATAAATAGTTTGTGCTATTTATCATCCTAATTAATTTGAATAAATTTTATTTTTAGTGAAAATTAACATCTGAAATTAATAAAAAATAGAATAAATATCAGACATGACAACAAAATATATTTTTTATACACATTAACAAATAACATTATAAT
>Ga0325410_1002575_pt1 | contig 20372 bp, 13 predicted proteins | sample PopdelMetagenome_16_FD_206182 | JGI IMG/M metagenome (GOLD analysis project Ga0325410, IMG submission 206182) | Populus deltoides microbial communities from Bellville, Georgia, United States - Xylem-PdIQD-R3 | ecosystem: Host-associated > Plants > Phyllosphere > Stem > Wood/Secondary xylem... | reverse complement strand
TGTTTTTCCTTTTCTTTCTTTTGAAATACTAATTTTTTTATGGTTAATTGTGTTTTTGAGATGGTTAGAATTTAAAGAAAAACAATTCTGAGTTTTTCCAGAAATAATATGGGATTGTTAGTTTTGTATCTATTTTTCTTCTTCTTCTTCTTTTATTACATTATATATTTTCAATTTCTCTTTTTTACATATTTTTTAATATAATATTTTTAACATTTGTAATTAAAGTAATCTACTGGCTTATCCCTTTATTATGAGACTGTTCCAAAGTACTTCAGCAAGTTAGATAAGCCCACCAAAATCTGAGTCAACTGAAAAGGAAAACAATAGACTATTGGAGTTCTACAGGTCGGCTTAAGCCCAAGAAAATCTCATTCCACTGAAAAGTGAAAATCACTGGACTTTGGATCAGAAGTTCAGAAACTCTCTCCTCCGCAGGAACAGTTATCCTGCAAAGCTCTGAGCAATGCTTTAATTGGAAAATCATCGCATTATTATTAATTTTCACGAAAGACAGGAAACGAGAACTTCTCAGACAAACACCATCAGCTACATGTAACAGAATACCAAGGATTAGTTGCAACTTCTTGAACGGGATTACAATCTGTAACCCTACCATTTAGACAATTTGATCAACCAACTCAGCTGGAGTATGAGCTCCATTGTTGTGCATGCGACCTTGGCACACCAGGCTGACCTTAACATGGTAGAAAGAAAGTAAATTATTTATGGCCCATTGAAACTCAATTTCCAGTTATCAACATTATAACACCCATATATGGTTCTGTTGTAATTGCGTGGATTTAAGGGAGAAGCTAAATGTAATACCCACACACACACACACACACACACACACACACACACACACATACACGCTAGACTTGGAGAATGACATGAAGACATTGTTTTTGCAACATCATTCCATTACAAGAAAAAAAAAGAGAGAGAGCTTCCTGTCTAGAGCACTTATTCCAGAAATTGCTGCTCAAAAATCGCATGTCTAAAGAGACATTACATGACAAATAAAACTTGTTCACACCTCCCTAATTCGCAGTGAAATGAGATTCGCAATGCAATGCAATGCTGGCCCCTCTATATGGCAGCAAAGTAATCCTTGCTCAGCTTTGGATCAGGCTTCATGGACTTCTCACCAGGCTTCCACCCAGCTGGGCAAACTTCATCTGGATTTTCTTGCACATACTGCAAGGCCTGTAATAAATGCAAAAGCAATCAATAAGAATGAATGAAAAACATATGCCGAAAGGCACTTCAGGTGTACAATCATGCCAATCCTTAATTTACAAAATCTTCCAGTTTTAGAATATCTTTTCCCTGTATTTGTGAAATCACCTGGAGTGTCCTCTTCGTCTCGTCAACACTACGCCCAATGGCAAGGTTGTTAATGGTGGAATGTTGGATGACTCCTTCTTTATCAATGATGAAAAGTCCTCTCAGAGCAACTCCCTGAAATTAAAACCAAGTATCAAAAAAAGAAAATGCGGAGGCAGAGGCTCCTCTTCCAAGCACTGTGCAGAGGTTAAGGGGCAGTGGTGATTAATACGAGAGAGCCCTTTTCTCAGCATTGTCTGACAATGGGAGTGGCATTAACCACAGGATAGATAAGGCCACTAAGAGAATAACAAGGCAACCTGATTCCCATTCAACAGAGAACTAGATGTGAGCTAGACCTAAGTCATTATGGTTTAGCTTGATACTGAGTCGTGCCAGTAACAAGCAACAGACAAAAAAATGCATGGATGTGCATTTGTACGTGTACACGGTTATGCAATAACAAAGTGATATTAAAAAAATGAAGGTTTTTAATGAGTTCATTGTGTTTCTTTAGAACAACATTAATAAAAACATCTCGTACCTGATCAGGAATTAGCACTCCATAAGATTTTGAAATGGATTTGGTGACATCAGAAATCAAAGGATACTTCAAATCTCCAAGCCCACCAGACTTTCTATCTGTTTGGACCCAGGCAAGGTGCGAGAACTACACAGAGAATATCATGACACGCTCAACACCAATAATCAATTTATGATTTTTTAGTCCTATACCAAAATCAGCTCTGATACAACAAACAGATAGTGGATGGTTCCAATTTTGAAAGCAAATGTTTATGTATTTTATCAGTACAGACAAAAGCTAATGAAAATTGGCAATGACCAAACTTGCAACCAACAAGGTTGCATTTGCATTATATGCAGAGGATAGCTTCTATAGCTAAAGTCAATGGATTTATAACGAAAACCAAATTGAGATTCTTTACAGTAATTTTCAGTTCTTAGTTTCTTCTACAGCCAAGTTACTTTTTGTCCATTACAATATTCACTTCAACTTATCAACTCAGAATGCTGTGATTTGAACCATACGTTTTCAAAATACATGCAAAGGCCACGCAATTTTATCAATTGTGCTAGCAAGCATGGCTCACATTATTTATATAAAGGAAACCGATATGAATAATACACACAAATTCAAGTCAAAGTCAAGTCAACCCAAGCTATAATCCAGCTACTTTAGGTTGGCTACAAGAATCCTTACCCCCACCCCACTGAAACAAAAAAATTCAATTAGACTATCTAGAGACATATAGAGACATGTTATATAATCCTAAACGTGTGTGTTGTGTGCGGGAGTACGTGCTCCAACTCATCAAATAAAAGTTGAAAACTTGAAGTGAAAACATAAGATCCACTAAGATTTCAGGCCGAAGTCACAGGATTCCTAGAATTTTCTTTCTTGATTTTGACAAAAGAAGATATATACCACACTGTCGATTGAAACACCCAACACTTCTGTGTTTATCTGCTCAAATTCCTCATGACGGTCACTAAAAGCAGTGATTTCTGAACACAAGTGAAACAGAAAAAATATGAGAAGAACAATTAGCATCCACAACTCGTCAAAGCTTCAAACGACATAAGCTAAGTTCCAAACAAACCTGTGGGACAAACAAATGTGAAGTCCAATGGATAGAAAAATAGAATCACATATTTCTTCCCAATATAATCAGACAGTTTAACCTGAAACCAAAATTAACCAATAAAACATAAAAGAGTTTGAAAGAATAAGACACAACACAGGAGCACAAATGCAAGCTCAATTCACCACACGATTTTCATAGCCAATCAAGCTAACAATTAACTGGCTTTCAAATTCTACGATTTTACAACAATCAGAGTAGCAATTACGTATTTAATCTATTTTTTAAGACCAAATTTCTGTGCAAAATAGAAACATTGTAATCATACAATTCCTTCAATGTAAATTAAAATTTAATTTAATTTAAAAAAAAAAGAATGACATGACATCAACTCCTTATAGTCGATAACATTGTCAGCACAAAGTACATTAATGAACTCTTGATCGAAGACAGCCTCCGCCTCGAAATCCGGTGCTATGTTTCCGACCAATGGAAGTTCGCTCTGCACAGAAGAAAACGAAAGCAAACTTAGTTAGAGGCTGAATCAAACACAGAAGAAAAGCTCTTTCAAATAGTTAATGAAATGGGAATTTGGGTCATAAAAACCAACGAGTCTGAGAAAAAACTTACAGAGGCTTTGACAACGAAGGTGTTTCTAGAATGAGAGCCACGAGTCAAGGAAATGGAACGAGGGACGCGAGATTGGAAGGATTTGCGAGTGCCAAAAAATGAGTTGGGGAGAGTTACGTTTTTAGAGATAGGAAAGGCCATGGATTTGGTGGTGGCGGCGGCGGCGGCGGCGATAGAGGAGATGAGAGTGGTGGAGGTAGCTGAGCAGGCCATATTCTTGGGGGGGGGAGAGAAGCAGGTAAGTGTTCCTTCTCTTGGTGTGATGAACAGTAGTGGTTGGTGTGGGTAGAGCTAGTATAAGGTTGAGAAATGGCGAGTGATAAGATAAAACTAAAACTAGTGTTGTAGGAGTCGATGGACCTGTTTTCGGTTCCTTTGGTTGTTAGGATTCTTTTTATGTTTTTTTTTTTTTTTTTTTTTTTTTTTTAAAGGTACGGGCAGGGGGGGTGGGTTACCCGTTCGTACATTCCGGGGCATCCGGAAATCTAGCTAAGTGCAATGTCAAGCGAGTTCTGGTTTGTGAGGACCCTGAGACCGTGATCTTATTTTTTAGAGTGTTTTATTACTTTCTTGCGTGATAAAAAAAATAGATAAGATAAAATAGAAAAATAAAATGGAGATAAAATTATTTTTATTAATAATTTATAAGATAAAATAATTATTTTTATATTATGTTTGATTATGGTGGATAAACATAATAAAATATAAAAAAATCTATTTTACTTTTAATATAAATTATTTTTAAATTTACATAATTAAATAGATAATTAGATATTATTTTTTTTATTTTAGTTTATATTGAGTGTTGAAATTAATAATATTATAATAATCTTAATTATAAAATTATGATTAACTTGATGAGCTGACATGAGGTCTAGATCAGTCCAAATTTTTTAAAAAAAACAAAGAAGTGATTAACTTGACCTTACACGGATAAAAACTTAGGCCAGCTTGAAATAAAAGACGGGTCAAATTCCATTGATTTTTTTGAAAAAAATGGTCAAAAGAAGGTTATTCTGATTATTTTAAAAAATTAATTTGCTAGATTGGCTCTTCAGACCCATAACCTGAACTTTGTCTCGGGTTGACTCCTGAGTCCGACTTTAAAACTATGTTAATAAAAAAAACTTATTCATATGTTGTTTCAGGTCAACTCATGTTGACCCTCTCAACCCGCGATCCGAGTCTTGCCCTGGTCAACCCCAAATCAAATTTTTAAATATGATGATAATAATTTTTATCTTTACATTGACTCAGGCCAGCTTAGGTTTACCTTTTTAATTAATGACCCCTGCCTTGTCCCAAGTTGACTATCGAATCAAGTTTTAATATTATGATAATAATCATTTTTATTTATTTTGACTCGGGTTGACCCTCTTAACACACGTGACTCGAGCCTAAGAAAATATTGAAAAACAATTCTAGCATGCTTACTAAAGAAAAAGGATTAAAAGACATTATGAAGTTTTATTATTGTTAATGATAAATTATTTTTCTTTAAAAAAATTTATTGCTCATTTTTTATACAAAAAATATTTGTAATAAGCCTTTCAAGATTTCAATAACATTATCTTAGTTTATATGTACTTCTAAATAAAATATTGAATCAAAGATTATATAACTCAAATATCTCTTCATAAAATAAATATGAGCTCTAGATTTAAAAAGAAAATCAAAGTACAAAAAAGAGAAGAAAAGCACTAAAAACAAGATGAGGAAGAGTATATAAAAATCTAAAAAATATTATATAAAACTCTTTCTTCATCCTCCTTTTGTAGTGGATTTTGAAATCTAAAATATTAAAGAATTAATTCTAATAATAATTAAAATAAATTCTTAATATTATTAACCTACATTATCAATTTTTTATTAGTTATCGTAAATCAAAAATTAAATATAAATATAGTGGGTATAAATATGAATTCTTGAGTTGAAAAAATTATTTAGATTTTCAAAAAATATATTTGAAAAAGAATTTTAACATTCATGTTTGAACTGGAACAAAAATAATTCACTGGAAGAAATAATGCTTAATGTGAATTATTTAAGCAATCTAAAGATTTGTTCCTCTCGATACCACTAAAATTGGTTTGGATAATAATATATTCAAGAAAAGAACATGGTCCAGGCACAGCCAGTTTATGGGCCATAAACGAGCACCATACAGCTTGTACAGCTCAAAGAGGCCAGTCCATGGAGCTAGGCCAGTCTCTCTCTTATTCATGGGAGTATGGGACAAACAAACCTCTATCCAAGTTTTCTAATTTCGATCAGATAGCACTTGCTCCCCATCTCCAGATCATGTTATCAAAATTTCCTGACCCTTCTCCACCACAATTTCTTCCACTGTCTTGAACCAAGGAAAAACACCAACACGAGAACCCCCTCACAGTCTGTGAGCCATGTAACTCAACACCATGGAAGACACACTCTTCCATTTCCTCTCCAACATCAAACCCTCCCCACTTCCTTATCCCAAAGCCCACAGCTTCCCCTTATCCCACCATTATTATTGCCCCGCACTTTCTTGCCCAAGAACCCTCCATTTTCCCACTCTTTCCTCCAAAACGAACACCGCTTCTCTCCCTCCTAAGCCTTTCAAAACTCCAGAAACCCCCTCTATATCCTCACACCATACCCCTCCACCGCCGCAATCCCAAACCCATGAACCATCCAATACCGAATTTCAAGAAAAAATCCTGTACCTCGATTCACTAGGCCTAGACATATTCTCCTTAATAAACAACCACCGTCCGTTCATCCTCTCGGCCTCCTTATCAAACATCAAATCCATCATTGATTTACTCACCTCCATGAACTTCACTCCACAAGAGTTCCGCAGAATCATCTCCATGTGTCCAGAAATTCTCGCCTCCACTCCTTCCACTTTCACCCCAGTCATCACCTTCCTTCTCCGTGAAGCCCGCGTCAACGGCTCTGATTTGAAACATGTCATAAACCGACGGCCCAGATTACTGGTATCCAGCGTCAAATACTGCTTGCGCCCCACACTCTATTTCCTCCAAAGCATTGGCCTTGAAGAGGTAAAAAGACACACATATTTACTGTCTTGTAGTGTTGAAAAAAAACTCTTGCCCAGAATCCAATACTTTGAAAAAATTGGGTTCTCGTATAAAGATGCTGTTTCCATGTTTAGGAGATTTCCACAACTGTTTAATTACAGTATTAAGAATAATATTGAGCCCAAGTTGAATTATTTTGTTGTGGAAATGGGAAGGGATTTGAAGGAATTAAGAGAATTTCCGCAGTATTTTTCATTTAGTTTAGAGAATAGAATTAAGCCTAGACATCAATGTTGTGTTGAGAAAGGTCTGTGTTTTCCTCTACATACGTTGTTAAAGACAAGCCAGGAGGAGTTTATGAGTAGAATTGATGTTTGTTGTAATTCTTCTGTTCCTTTGAGAAGTTCTCCTTTGTATTCTGTAAATTGCGACGTTGATTCTTCTACTAATACAGAATAAATTTTCTTTTTTTTTTGGATTTCTGTGTGGCTGGATGGTGTTGCTGCTTGTGTTTATGTCACTGTTAGTTTTGAATAAAATAATCGATTCCATAGAGTTTATGTAAGAAGGTGTCTGTCTGCTGAATTCGATGAAAATATTAGAATTTCCCAGCTGCGGATTTGCATCTTTATGCTATCCTTGTTATGGAGTTGTTTCGATTAGGAGTTCTTTCTACAATAAGATATAGTATCATAATTGCAATGTAATGGAAATAGTGTTCCTTCGTTCATTACATCACGTTATGATTTAGAGTATTACACTGGACTAACCTTATTTTGCTTGTGGATGTCTATGTTGCGGAAGATTTAGCCTTTTTAAGTTAGCTCTATGTTGTCAAACTTGATTCACTACGGAGCAATGATACCAGGAGGCTTAAGATGGAATTTCTATGAAATTTGAGTTTTATGCTATTGCTACATATAGGTATTTATAATGTTTGTGGAGTGAAAGGGGAGGACACTGGTACAGCAGGAGCTGGTAGTAAATAATTGGGAGGGGGGCTAGTTTTCACAATTATAACTTTGCATTACTTGTGTTGTTGATTTTCGACTCAGGAAAGCAGGTGATTGTCTGTATTGTACCCAAGAATAGGTCTTATCGGTTGCAGCATCTGGTGTTTTTCAAGGAGAAAACTTTTATGATGATTACTTGAGCTGATAATTTTCCCCGTAGAGTTTAGAGTTCTTTGCTGGTATGGTGTGGAGGTAGGAATTCAATTTGTTTTAAAGACATGTTCTTTGCAAGGCCAAGTTAGACTGAACTGGATTCAATTTGCCATTCCCTCACCATGCATCTTAAAAGACCTGTCTTTCTCAAGACCAAGATCTAGCTGAGCAGTGTGGCACCATTTACAATTTGTTCCCATCGGTATGTTCTAATGACTTGTCATTTGTGAATCATCCCAAAGATGGATTCTTTTTGGGCGATACAACTCAGTAGCAGCTTGTTTTCCTGGAGAAAGCACACTGAAATTCTAAAAATTAAGTGTTGCTTTTTCTTCTTTTCCATCAGAGCACCACGATTCGATGCAATGATGGCTTAAGCAACTATGAACCCACTGATCGTCCATGAATTCTCTCTTTCCTCCGGTGAAGTGTCTTTTTTTCATCTTCTTCTTTTGTGTGGAGGATCTTGAAAACGCACTTAGAAGAAAGAAAATATAATTTCTTAATCATCATATCAGTTCCTTGAAGTCAGGTTTCTTGAATTGATTTTATATTCTTCCTTCTCTATCTCTACTCCTGGTGACCCTGGATCAACCGTGACCGCTAAACCATAAGGGAAGAAAAAACCAGTTAAACTGCAAAGCTAGGGCGAAGGCCTATTAGCATTATGAGCAGTCTTTTGTCCAAGAGGAGGTTTCTTCGGAGCGGAACATGTGGCTGCATCCTTGACGGCAAATGATTTGGTTTCTGGAAACAGAACTCAGGTTCGGTGGATGATATGAATATAATGTAAAATAATGGTATGATTGTAAATAAAATAAGTAAAAGTGTTCCCATGTTTGCTCGCTGTCAAATAATCACTCAATAATATTCATATTTTTTGAAAGTTCCGGGGATTGTTTTCGTTGCCCCTCAAGCTAAATGCACAAAAAATTATCGATGAAAAAGAGAAACTATATAAATGAATGTTTTATAGGAATATAAATGGACGTAAAGTTATTAAAATCATGAGTTGATTTATAAAAATTTATAATTTTACTAATTAACATATACTTATAATGTAAAATCATGTAAAAATAAAATAAAATCAGATTGAAATTGTATAAAATCATGATTTTATGATAGATTTTGTGATTTTACAATAATTCTAAATTTCAATATCTATGGATTAGTGTAATGATGAAGGAAACATAGTCCTGCTTAAACTCTTTCTAACAAATAAAAAATTATTTCTTTATTATTTTAAAGGGATATCTTTATAGATAATAGTGACAGATTATATTTTGAAGTCTGATCCACTATTTGGTTATACCTAAATAACATAGTTTTTTCAATAAATTTATATTATTATGATTTCTCTATAGAAAATCCCATAACTTGTCTAAGATATATGATATAAGAAGGAACTAGACTTTAAGATTAAAAAAAATGACCTATTTTGAATGGTTTAATTCATTTGTTTTAGTTTATACAAACAATATCTGAAACTTCTAAAAGTATAACAATATCTAAAAAAAAAGCATGATAATATCTAAAGTGGTGTATTATTCATCAAAGAAAAAGATATTGGATAAGCTAAAACTATCACTATAGATGGTCATGTATTTGCAGGGAACATCAAAACTGGTGTTGGTCAATAATAGAGTATAATCATGAAGACATAATTATTTTCAATGTTTTTCCTTGGATGTAGAGTATCACCAATCACTTCTAACGTTTTTCCTTAGATCTTACATGATAGGATTTTATCATGCAAGAACAAGTACACCACATCTTTATTTATAGAATTGCTTATTATTTGCATGAACCATGTATGAAAAAAATAGTTATAATTTTACAATTTTATGATGTGTTTTTACGAACCGAGTGTACATTTTATTTTCCATGTTGTGCCAAAAAAATATTTTTAACAACCTTGAATGGAACACTAAACAAATATTGTGTTCTAACAATTTAGTGGACAATTGGATATATAAAAAAAATCTAGCATAAATAGTTGGAAAGAAAAAAAAAATTCAACCAGTTTGAAATAACATAGTGAATACAGTTAGCCAAGAATGCAAGTGTGGTTGTGGTGTAACTTGCGTTTGTAAACGAACCCTATACAACAAATCATTCTTTTAATTTTATAGCGATCACCTTAATTTGTTGTTATTATGTAGTAACACTCCAAATGCTTTAAATAAACTTAAGTCATCTCTTTAACAAATTATTCATTCACTTACATCTATAGAATTCCTTTATTTTATTTCAATACACACCTAAGAATAAAAAAAAATTGTTTGGGGAAAAAAATACACACCTAACAATAATATCTATATGATTCATTTTCTATTATATTGTTTATGGCTTTATGCAGGGTACGAATTGTAGTGCTGCTAAGAACTCTCTTGTTTGACTACACACTTGGTATTTTCGGTGTTCATTAAAGGATTTTATTGACTTTGCATTAATAATCTAAATTCAAATCTTAACATTCAACCGGGACTCAAAGCATTCAAATTCAAATAATTTTATTAGCATTCTATGTTTTTACTAGATTCATTTTCTCATGTAATGCATTTCTTAGACTCTAACATTCAATGAGTTTTAATGAAAAGGCTTAAGATAGGAGGGCACACGAAACCACATTGTTGATATTGCAAATTGACTAGAGTTTTGCTATTTAAGTTATTTTTTCTTTCATGTATTTATAACAAACACAATATTAAATAAAGTAATTATAAATATGCATAATATTTTCACTATTCTTGAGATATCTTTTGATAATATATCTAGCACCATATTTTTAAGCCTTCTAAGAGAGACCAAATAAGCCTCATACTTGATGGGTTATTACTTGTTAAGCTTGGTTGTCGAGCCATTAAATATGACAATTAAATTTGGGCTTCTTAATTACTTGCAAAACAAGTTCCTTGACAAGATCAAGGAACCCTATAATACTTAAGTCAGTATTTTTTTTAAAGAATGTAAACCTTTTTAGGTTGTACGGTGCATGCACATACTAAGGTCTTAAAAAATAGTAGTTAGAAAAGAAAATATAATGTTTTATACATACTTATGTTTGTTCTCATGTTTCCTCTTTCTAGTAATTAAAGAAAATTTTTATATATCTATAAGCTACACCCACTTGCATGAAGTAGTGAGGCCATATGAATGAAGGTTTTATGTCTAAATTACTCCTAATGGTGAGGTATTGAGTCAGTATTAACTAATGAGAACCAACAATGTAGAAAGTTAATGGCTAAAACCGCCCCCTAGCATTGACTCTTGCCTTGAAAACTCATTAGAAGAGCAATTAAGGCTCGTTTTTATTTGCATCATTACTACTACTTTTTTTTACATGACATCCAGAGTAACATAATAGTTAATAGGTTTAGGGAACTGGTTAGGGAACCTATAGTCTTTGCATGCCAAAAACTATCGAGGCTCATCTAGGAGTTGCTTATTTTGTTGGTTAAAAAATATCAAGTAATATGAAGAAAATATATTGGTATTAACCTTAAAGGTAAGATGGGTTTTTCCTAACCACATGTGAATGCTTAGGACAAGTATAAGAACAAATCTCATGTCAAGGGATTGTTTAAGCGATGATCAATCCCTAAATGAAAGTGTTGATGTAAGTTTTGAGTTCATTTTGTTAGAATGGGTAAGAGTTTAACTATAAAGTCTTTTAATATATTTATCAATTGATCATGGTTACTTAAGTGTTCCTAATGGGTTCATGCAATCGTTTTTGTCAAGAGAATCTCAAGTCTTTGAGTAATAAAAGTGTTGTCAACAATTCAAAATGATTCATGAAGCTTGTCACGAAGATCATATCTTGTGAGAGCTGTGCGAATGTTTATCGAATGCGTTGTTTTAGGTAGCATTAAGGCTACTGGTTCTTAGGATCCTAGTAGGGAATCTTGCAATTTTTGTATAATCAACACATTCTCAGTCCATATAAGAGTTAATGAGTTTTGTCAAATAAAATTCATCATTTAATGTAAGAATGTTATGTAGGTAATAGTGTAAAAGATGCTCCCCGTGTGGGGATGAAGCTAATTTGACTAGTAATGATGTTATGGATAATTAAGTTGAGTTATATGTACTTATGATAAGGCCTGCATAGATGGGGTTTTACCTCAGTACTGAGTGTGAGAGTGACGTTAATGTCCTTTATAGGAGATGAACCTTCTTGGTTGGAGTGATCAAAGTCAACCACGACTACACTTGTATATGGGCCATTTTGCCACTTTAAAGCATGATGATGACTTTTGTTGTTGTCTGTCATGAAAATGTAGTTATATGAACAAGGTATTGAGTCCTTTTATTGGTAGTGGGTTGTAGGATTATGCTTTATAGGTATTGTTTATTAGGAGGTACCTGTTAAAAGGTGCAATCAATGAATAATATAAGAGGATAAGTATAAATGAAAGCAATTTGGCTTATGTATTTGTTTAGGAATGCATTTTAGGGAGAAGTGTCTTAGATGCTATTAGAGATGAGTGGTCACAGAAACCTAAAGCATAAAGAACAATCTCATATCCTTTTAAAAAAATTTAGTCATGAGACTTAGAGAAAGATCCTTAGTCCTTTTTTAAATAAACAATAATTGAGATTTGGAGCATAGAGAAAAATCCCATATCCTTTTGAAGAAAAACTAGTAATAGGGACTTTGACCATAGAGAAAGACTCGATATTCTTTTGGAGATAAACGATTATAAAAACATAGATATAGATCCCTAATATTTTTGAAGAAATCTGCATAATATGTATTGGTATATAAAAGCACTAAATCCATGACATAGCATGCCCTTAAAGAGGTGTTGTCTTACATATAGGATGAGCTATATTTGAGCTTATAGCCTCATCATTTAAGTTTGTCCTAAAAAAACACCTTTTAAAGAGAGAAAAGGCACCTAAAGTTGATGAGCTATTAAGGTGACGAGCAAGAAAATAACAAAATAAAAGATAACATGTAACAAGGTAAAGAGATGGCTTGCACATTTACGTGGAGATGGAAAGATAGATTGTGAAATTATTTTTTAAAGTTAATTACATGAATTATGTGTTAAGTTGTCTTTTTTGTGTATGTTAGAGATGAGTATCTTTAGGCAACTATAAGATAAAGTTTGATTTGAGGAAAAAATCAAGAATTTTGATTGAAATATTTCTTGATTTTTTTCAATATTGCAGTGAAAAGATTTGACTGAGAATTTTTTTAACAAATATATATTTTTTGAAAAAAACAATTCAACAAATATTTAATAAATAATATGAGATAAATCTATTTAAATATTTTTTAAAATGTCTATATTTTATATCATTTTAAATAAATATAAAGGTAATTGTAATAAAAAAACCATTTATATAACAAAAATGATTTCTAAATTAATAATAGTCAAGATTATTAATTCTATTTATTTTTACCGGTATTCTAAATAATTAAATTAAATTAAATTAAATTAAATTGTTTAATATTTTATTTTAAATATATTAATTATAATAAATTATCGGTTAAATTTAAATTAATTTATGAATTAAATTTAATTTAACATGTGATTTTATAAAAACAAATACGCATCCACAGCTTCCGTAAACCTCCAGGGCCACCCCTAATCGATGACTAGTTAAAATATCATCTTACATTGCAATAGCAAGAGTGAAAGACCACAGTCCATCACTCCATCCCTCTCAGGGTACAATTTGTGAATTCCCCAACATATTGCCAAAAAATAAATAAAGAATTTCAAAACACATTCCGCAACGCTCTAAACACTAAAAAACCAGAGGGTTCCGGGGTCGATACATAATAAAACAAAATAGCGGGTCCAAAATATAAAATAAAGATAATTATCTTCCCTCCATCAAAATCCGAAACAAAAAAATTCCCTCCTTCCCTCGTTTTCTGCTTTCTCTCTTACGTCCCTCCCTCCCTCCCTCCCTCCCTCCCTCCCTCTCTAAACCCACATTCTCTATCTAAAATAAATTCCTACTTCTTTCACTAATCTAACGATTCCAGTTTTCTTCTCTCCTTTACTCCGGTTTTTGTTTTTAGGTTTCATTTATGTCCGGCGGCGCTAAAGCCTCAACCCGACCGGCTGCGACGGCGCCGCCATCAGGATCGATCTTGCCTCCTTTAGCGCGGCACCTTGCGTTTGCTACGATGAAGCCTCCGTTTCTTCCTCCTGACGATTATCACCGATTTTCTTCTCCGAGTACTAGTAGAGTCGCCGCAGATCGGGATGCTGAGGCTATTGTTGTGAGATCTCCTGTGCGTTTCAGTTTCTCTGTGCTTCTATATTTGTATAAAGATATCCATGTATATCTGTTTTTTTAATTAATTTTCCTTTTTGTTTTTATGTTGGTGTTTAATGTGTTTTTGAGGATTGTTCGTGCGAGTATTTGATGTTAATGGAAGTTAAATTGTGTTTTAAATGCGTTTTTGTTTTGTTTTGATAGTGGTGTGTTTGGTTGATAGAAATTGTGGGAAAGGAAGGGAAATTTTGGATTCTGGAAAGAAATTGGGTTATTTTAAGTGCTTCAAGATTATCAGTTATGCTATGATTGTCGTTTTCGCAGAATCTGAATGGATGTTTATTTGGAAAATTGAGTTGTCATTTCACATATTTTATTTTTGATGATGTTGGACTTGGTGTTGAATTTTGGAATTTGTTCTATAGGTATAAATATTAGTATTTGGTGGAAGCCCATTGTCCATATAAGTTCTCATACAAATGATGTTTAAGTGAGCTTCTCATGTCTAGGGAATGGAGGCTGTGTTTCATTTCCCAAACCATGTTTGGGTAAGAGGACTTCAAGTGAAAAGGAAGATAGGATGGGGTATTGAATCCTTTAAATATTCTAGGGTGGTTTGTGGATTTTGTTTTCCTTTTGTCCTGTTTCTCATGGGTAGTGTAGGGGATGGAGGGTTTACTACCACATAACTCCTCTTGTAATAAAATTTACAACATCCCTAAGAGGGGTGAGGAGGGAGGGATGGAATTATTATCTTTTTAACTTGTTTTTCTAATGGTACTGTTAAAATTTCCAAATTGTAACAATAAGGAATATGATTTTACTTCTACAGCTTAACTGCTCTTGCTCCTTTAACTGAACAAGAAGAAGATATGTCTCTCTCTTTTCCCCTCCCATGCATTGCAAACAAGAGGAGGGTAACAACATCGCTTTCATTTACCCTTCCTTTCACCCTCTTATCCAATAAAACATACTATAATAGAATACTGGCTTGTTTTCTAGCCCTTTTTTTTCTTAAGTATGGATTTTGGTTCACACATTAATCTACCTATATGAACTTCATTTGAATCCTTACTCTTGCTTAATAAGCCAAACATGTCCTTTTGTTGAGATCCTTCACTGAAATGCTGTGTAGCCTTTTTTTTCTATCTAGTTATGATTTCCAGTTACTGCATTAGTTGCTATACAAGGAAGGCTTATATGTACATCATAGTTTCATATGATTTTTTTTATTGGAGCAGTAGCGGTGGTGGATTTTGAAGGAATGGTATAAACACTTCCAATGAACCCTGATGATCATGCATGAAATCATTTTTCTATGAGTGTAGCTTCCAACAACATATTTATCGCAGGTCCTACAGTATACTTGGCTGTAGTCTCATTTTATGCTTTCCGCTAATTGAAACTGAATTGCCTTTGTTTTATTTTGACAATTTTTAAGTAATTACTTGTAACCTTATGTTCTTTATGGTTTTATCCACTCCTGCCAGTCATTTAATACAATGTTGTGATTTTTGGTATCCCTCAGCGATTAAAACGGAAGAGTGGATTGGCTGATAATGGAGTCAGCTCCAGCAATCATGTTAGCAGTCCTGGATGCAGTAATATATCTAATAGTCCCTTCAGGACACCTGCATCAGCAAAAGGAGGTAGGACATACAACAATTCCAAGACTTCAAAGGGCAATGGAGCTGGGCCTCAAACCCCTGTGTCAAAGGCTGGTGAGGAATTGTATTTATCGCCTTTGCAAGTTCTTTTGCATGCGATAAGATAGCTTAGACTTTGCTTGTTAGTATACAGATCATGTCTCTTCATCCTTTGAGTAGGGTTTGCATTAAGTCTTTATTGTCCAGGCATAACTAACTTAAAAAGGAACCTGATGAATATTATACGTGAACTTGCAGATTGCTCTTCTCCTCTTACTCCAGCTGGCAGCTGTCGTTATGATAGTTCGCTCGGTAATTTTTCAAATATTAACATTCAAGATGATTTCATCATATCTGTTTTCATTGTCTTGTAGAGCTGTGGAAGCTATCATATTTATTTCTACCATATTTTCAGGTCTTTTGACAAAAAGGTTTGTTGATCTATTTAAAAATGCCGATGATGGAATTCTTGACCTAAACAATGCAGCCGAAACCTTGGAGGTAATCATGCTTCTGATCTAATGTTTGTAGTGATGATAATGTATCATACTTGTTAAAAGCTTTTTACTGGAACAGGTACAGAAGAGGCGGATATATGATATAACAAATGTCTTGGAAGGAATTGGTCTCATAGAAAAGACACTCAAGAATAGAATACGCTGGAAGTAAGTTGATGATAATAAACCTTCTTGAAAATTCTACTATTTTGTTTCCATGTTTGACTCCTCTAGGCATCCAAAGCACATGGGAACTCGTGTAAGGATTAATTTGATTGAATGGTTGACCAGGGGCATTGATGCTTCAAGGCCAAGGCAGGTAGAAGGTGATGCAACTTTATTACAGGTAAACGGAAGTGGATATTATTTTCCTGTTCTACAAGCCTAAGTAATTTTCTTTTCTGCAAATTATCATGGGTGTGATTTTTCTTTATCTTTTTATCTTGATGTGTGACTGCTCACAGACAATTTGTACATATTACCCCTTAGTCCATTTTTGATGATGCTCTACTCAAATGATGAGGAACTGAAAAGGGGAGGGTGAAAACAATTACTTATTGGCTTCTAATGCAGGAGGTTTATCTTGTGCTTCTTTTCCTGCAGGAAGAAATTGAAAAGCTTACTATGGAAGAGCACAAACTAGATGATCAAATAAGGTTACATGGCTGATTTTCCTGTTAAAGCAAATAATGTTGAAATGTTGAATCTCTTGGATAATGCTAATGCTGTCAAACTGTTGCAGAGAAATGCAGGAACGATTGAGAGATATGAGTGAAGACGAGAACAATCAGAAGTAAAACCCTCTCCGCAAACCCTACATACTTTCAATTAATTTGAGCAGGTTGCTAATTATGGTACTCCTATTCATCTTCTTGCAATTACAGGTGGCTTTTTGTGACTGAAGAAGATATCAAGAGTCTACCTTGTTTCCTGGTACTTTTATTCTCTCCAAACTTTATACCTGCCATAATATTTTTCCAGCTTGATGCTGATCTGTCCTATGTTTTTGTCAACTTTCTTCTGTTTCTCATGCCAGAATGAAACCCTCATAGCAATTAAAGCTCCCCATGGAACTACTCTAGAAGTCCTTGATCCTGATGAGGTAAGTTTCTAGAATAAAATTTAAAAAAGAATGGGGACTGGGGAAAAGTTGTTTTTATTTGTATCCTATGCTTCATCTGCTTGATGCCGGAGTGATATTGCTTCTGTATGTGTCAGGCTGTTGACTGTCCACAGAGGAGATACAGGATAATCCTGAGAAGCTCTATGGGTCCTATTGATGTCTACCTTGTGAGGTGCGTGACCACTTTCAAGATGGGGCATCATTGTCTTTTGAGAATCAGTTTACTGATTATTTTTGTTTCTCTTCTCTTATTTAAGTTTTTTCTGTTTGTTCTAGTCAATTTGAGGAGATGAATAGTGTTGATGCGTCTGCTTTTCCTCACGCTTCTAGTTCAGCATCCCATGGAAACCCAGTGACAGAGATGACCACTGGTGTAAGAACTGAGAAAAGAGCTGATCCTCTGGCACAACAGGCTCCAACTACGTTCTCTGATCCTAATGCTACTCAGGATTTAGGGGGAATGATGAAGATCGTTCCTTCTGATATAAATGTAAGTGTAGTGTACAGCGTTTTTGTTCTTATTAGCAATTAACTACTCACTAAAGAGGCTTATATTATTTCCATGGATAATAGTTTTGACTTCAGCAAAGGTACTTACTAGATCTGATAATGGTGGGCATGCACATCTGAGTCTCTGACCAATGATTTTGAGCTTTGGTTTCAAGCCCATTTGTTGATTGCCTGGCTCAGTATCAGTTTTGTGAACACAAAGCTGAGATGATGCACAGTAAATTTGATTAAAATGCTGTTTTTTTTTTTTAAAAAAAAAATTCTTTTAAGCAGCAATTAATCCTCAAATTGTGAGGATTTACTTGAACATTTTAATTCATGTAAATGTCATCTGTGAAACCTTTCTGCTGGTAGGTTCCAAATTGTTTCTTATAGCATATATAAAACAAATAAGACATGCAGAATTCTGTTGGGTCATACCAAAGATTTTGCAGCTGCTCTATCTGAACGAATCAAAATTGATAGTTTTTTGGTCAGTCATTTTCCTATTCAAATGTCTAAGATGTCTGTAACTCTGTTAACTCTATTATTCTTGTTACTCTTGCAGAACGATTCAGATTACTGGCTTCTTTCAGATGCAGACATAAGCATTACAGATATGTGGAAGACAGACTGTATCCTTGCTTGAAATTATTTCCTTTTGATATTCCAGCCCCCCCCCACTTCTTCCTCCGAGTATGTAAGGTTCAATCATCAATCCTTTACACATTTAGCAGCAAATATCGAATGGACCGACTTTGGAGTGGCCGATGTCCCAACTCCTAGGACACAAACTCTATAGCCTGGGATTACTGAAGTGCCAACTGGTGTGCAAGCTCTATTCAGAGGTAAATATTGACTTGTCCAATGTGCCAAGTGAAATCCTTTTTCTACACCTATCTGCATCCTTCTATGCTCGTCAAATACTCAAAATGCCAATGAGTTGGCCGAAGAAAAACAAACCAGGAAAGTGTTAGAAGCTGGCAAATGACAATCCATGGTTAATGCTACATGGTAGAAATTGATCTTTATGGTCATTTGCAAGCAAATCAAAGGAAAAAAAAAAGGAGGAAATTTTGTTTGAAATGGTGGACATTCTGGATGGATCTGAGTCTTGGTGTATCTTATGATGCGAGGGCATACACAACATAGTTAAATGACGTTTATTATTTCATCATACATGTAGATGTTGCTATCGTTGGTGCTGTAGTTTGTTTAGCGATGGAAGGCAACAGATCTTAGTGGCATGCTATAACAATGTTGTGCGGGAACCAGTATAACTTTGGGGCAGCATTGGTTCCCAGCCTAGAATCAGTAACATTATTTTAATTATCTAGTCTCAAGTTGTAAACGTTAGTTTCCATATTTCCTTGGATGGAAGCATGCTGCTTTTGTGGCAGAAGTTTCTTCCTGGAACATCATACTTGAAAAAATTTCAAGTGATGGTTGATTGAACTTCAATCACTCAGTCATGTTTAACATTTTTAGTTCTTTCGTTGACCCCTCCGCCTACACCTTAATCCCAATTACTCCCAGCACCTATTCTTTCAGGAAGAGAAAATCACAGAATGGCAACGGAGGAAATACTACTATTTATTAAGATTATAAATAGTAGATACCCTCCTTGAAGATCGGCACCAATGGAATTTGTGCTTTATTCTGAGGAATACATTATGCAATCAAAGATTCGTAGTAAGCATTTTGAGTTTACTCAGTGCTCATGGTAAACTGCAGGTCATCTGCTCAGTCACTTTCGTGTTCAAAACGCCTTAGGGGCAATGGGAGTCCTGACTGTTTGTACAGTAGTGTTGATTTTACATGAATTTTTCTTTGGATGCTTATTTTGGCTAATGAAACAGACACTAAATCTTGTCTTACTGGGCATGTCAGTTTTTATGTTGTCGATAAATTTACTTGTGACTTGTCAAATAAGGAGTGGGATTCTGGAGCTTAAATCCTAAAAAATGAATTTGGAAAAAGGAATGGTATGAATTTAAATGTACCGGGAAAGCAGTAAGCAAGATCATTGAATAAAATCGTTTTCACCGAATAAAATTATATCTTTTGATTATCAATACATCTTATCAGCTGGTAGATGCTAGATTTAATTTTATTATTATTATTATTATTATTATTATTATTATATCAATCAAGGACTCTGCTAGACTTTTACGATCGAATCGATTTAAGCTCGTTCCCTGTTGTAATGAACCATTATTGCTCGTTACAACTGACACGTGTTTGTTTTAAGAATAAATAAGGGAGCAACAAATCAGCCAAGGCACACCAGATCATTTATTGATCTAGACGACCAAAGGTCCAAGAGTTACCATTTGGAGTCCAGCTCAGCACCACGTAACCTTAACATGCTCCACGCCAGATACCAGGTCAAATGGTCAATGCCACCTTTTCTCCAGTGTTTTTTCTGACTTCCTGCATATCCAGGCAGGCTGTAGCTTCTTTGGCTTTTACGCTTTGGTAGAGTCGGACAATGAACTCGTACGTAATTAACGTGGCGAAACTCGAAAGCAAGCGTTTGAGTCTCATCCTCGTTAACCTTTTGGAAATAAATGGTTGTTGGCATTGGCGCATTATATTACATTATTACACGAAAGCTAAAAC
>Ga0325410_1002573_pt1 | contig 20383 bp, 15 predicted proteins | sample PopdelMetagenome_16_FD_206182 | JGI IMG/M metagenome (GOLD analysis project Ga0325410, IMG submission 206182) | Populus deltoides microbial communities from Bellville, Georgia, United States - Xylem-PdIQD-R3 | ecosystem: Host-associated > Plants > Phyllosphere > Stem > Wood/Secondary xylem... | reverse complement strand
AGGCCAAGGCAACTCCTCCTGAAAAGGAGCCCCCAAGGAAGTGAAGCCGAAAATCATCTGGTTCAAAGAAAGATGAAACGGAATATGTTACTGAGTGTGAGGATGAAGTTCAAATGCAAGATGCAGAAGGAACTGAAACGGAAAATGCAAAGGAAGAAAAAAGAAATGATGGCACTGAAGAAAATCAGGATGAGAATGGAGATACGGAACAAGAAGAAGCTGATCGGATGAAGTCAGCAGATGCCAATATGGAAGAACTGCAACAGAGGAAGTCAACAAGGACATAAAGTCCCAAGAATGCCTAGGAAACCAAGAATGGTGATGAAGGAAAAGCTAAGGAAGCCCAGCGCGCACTGGAAGTTAAAGAGAAAGAACATGGAGGGGCAGCATTGAAGTACAAAGCTGCTGAAGAAGCTGGTTCAGTGAAGTATCTGAAAATAGAAACAATAATGTTGAAGACGTGGCTGGAAAGATGCCACAAATTGACTCAGAGAAAGAGAATGCCCCGGGTTGCAAGGGCATCCCAGATAATGTAGCGATGTAGATGGTGGAGCATAGGAGAATTGTTGTGATGTCGCGGTCGCACAAATTAATTACCCTAACTTTAAACATAACACACAAGATAGTATAGAGCAAGTAAGGGTCGATCCCACGAGGAAGATTCAAGTCAGATTTTTATGCTAGATGATATGCAATTTGGGGGGGGGTTTGGACGTTATTTAGGCTAAAGCAAAAGAAAACAGAAAACTATAAAACGAAATTTAATAAAATCAGAAAATTATCAAGAGAATAAACCTTGGTCACAAGCATACATCCACCTACAGAAATCAGAACTGATCATGGAAACGAAACATCAATTTATATTCTGAATATTTATCTCTTCTTAACATTGGTTAGTTAACGGATTCGCTGTATAACTAACCCTAACCATTAAACAACCACAGTGTCCGCACTAGTAATTTAATTTAATGGCAGCTTTAAGAACTAGATAAGTTGATTAATCAAGAAAACATAACTGTCCGCAGTTTATGTTTGATTTGATTGAATGTTCTCCCTAAGATTAATAATGTAGATCCGCCACAATTATTAGACTCAGTTGCTTCACAAGTTCATATACCACAACTCCGGTTTTGATATCAAACTTAGCAATAGATTGTCTACAATAGTAACTTAGAGTCCGTTCTAGCAATTAAAATAAACAATCATAGGAAAAATAAGCATAGGAGAACAAACATATTCATCATATAAACTGAAAAGAAAAGGTAAAATAAATCTCACAGTTCTTGAAATCCGAAGGTTTTCGTGTCCTTGCAACCAAGAAAAAGTGTTTAGCCTTGCATGTTTGTTGAACAACTAATCAAAAAGAAGGAAGAATGCATAATTTAGGGTTTCTTAGAGGAAGGGGGTGTTTTTCTCTTCTTGGCTAGCTGCCCCCCTTCTCTTCTCTCATTCTTTTTATATCTTAGGAAACCCTAGGTCTCTATTTTACAAAATAGTCCTCCATTAAGTAGACTGTTTACATTTAAGTACTTCAATAACTATTTTCCTAAAAAAGGAGAAATAGCCTTGCATGAAATCTTCAAGCTTTGACTTAGAGGAGCTAAATTGCTGAAATAAAAACTTGGATATCGGTTTAGATGCTTCGGAACGTAATTTGGACTCGTTTCTTCACGAAACCTGTTTGCTGGCAGAATTCAGATGTCATCTTTGAAAAATCATATCTCCCTCATATGACATCGTTTTTGACTGAAATTTGGAGCTTTTATAGAACTTTGAGTCATGAATCCAAAACAATTGAGTTTGCATCAATTGGACTTCTGTAGCTCCAGATATTCAAGTTGGAATAGCCGAAGGTCAACACTGGCAGATTGCGAGATTTGACTTTGAAGGCTGCGATTTCCATGCTCTTCCTTATTTTATTTTCTTGCCTTAGATGTCCAGAAAGGTATGGATGTTAGCTTTTTAATGCCACTGGAATCACTTCATTTCAACCTCCAGAGCTCACGCTCTGTACAAAACATCGACTGAAGGTCAAATCTGCCAATTATCTCCAATTTACTCCTTTTTGCATCTTTCATCCAAAAGTGCCTTCAAAACATAAAACAAAGAATATCAAGGCATTTTATATATAAAACATAGACAAAACACTAGTTAAATGTGGGTGAAACTATTGAATAATATGGTTGCATCAAATACCCCCACACTTAGCTCTTGCTCGTCCTCAAGAAAGGATAGGTAAAATCAAATTGAAGTTAAATTAAATGAAATCACTATGACTAATCTTCTAATCTCTCATCAATATCCAAGAATATATGCATTATAAACAAGAACACAATTAAGAAGGATAAAGAGTATAAATTTTCATGAATTTATTTACATGCAAACTTCAAAATTCAATTAATCGTCGAGATTTAAATGAAATCTATGTCATGCCAAAGTGATAGGTCCTCTCATTGATATACACTACAACACTCACGTGTTTAGGGCTTATGTGTTTAAATCTCTCAAATTCAATCAATGAATATGTTCTACCATAAGCTTGCTCTTCAATCTCATCTCCATTAATAACATATTACAAACAATACATGAATCAAAAGTTTTTATTTTCTGGTTGTAATGGGGCTAAGATAAAGGTGAGGTAAAAGACAGTAAAAGAAAAGGTTCAAACCAAAGAAAGTAGAGCATTCTGAAAAATGATATTGCAAACAAGATATTCCATCAAAGCACATAAATTTTCCATCTTTAATCACCAATGCTTTACTTCTTTTGATTTCAAACTTTTTCAATATAAAATCTTAAGAACATAAAGGAACACTTTTTTCTTTTTCTTTTTTCTTTTTTTTCTTTCCCTTTTTTTTTACCTTTGGCAACTTTGCCCATCTTTTCATCAAACATCACTTCTTCTTTCTTTTCACATAATTTTCAACCATAATTCCATGAGATATCATAAGTATATGCTCTACTAATCCTTGGCCAGGAAAAAAGGAAAACATATAAAAAGTTAAGGCTTATACATGGATAAAGCAAAGGAAAGATAAACAAGCTCAAAAGGGGCTCACTAAGGATAATATGCTTTAGGTTGGCTTTTTGGCTCAAGTGGTTTAAAATTCCTAATACTTTTATCATCTTCATGTATATATGTAATATGAATGTAATCTCAACAAGATATGAAGCAAGTTCTAGAGATAAATATCATTGAAAGAATGCACAATCAAAGAATATAATGTTGAAGGCTCAAAAGCATGCATTGGTATAACACTATAAAGTCAACATGGCATATTCTCAAAGTCAATCCCTAAACCAATTAAACCTTAAAACTTGCATGCACACTCCTTCATTCGATTTATATCTTCATCCATCTCAATTAATTCTCATATATAATACTCACATTCTCATAAACCAATAGGAGTTCAAAAGATCAAAGATATAATTTTTTTTTTAGAACAACAAAGAAAATCAAAATAAGAAAACCAACATTCTCCGAATACCCCCACACTTAAAACGTGACATTGCCCTCAATGTTGAAATAAAAGAAAAGGAAAATAGGAGAATGAAAAAAATAAAATAAAATGCGAAAAATAAAAGATAAGGGAAAAAGAAAGCAAATCTGTTTTTTTTTTTTTTTTGCTGGGTTGCCTCCCAGTAAGCGCTTTTGTTTTATGTCATTGGCTCGACATGTTGCATGCTCATTCTTCATATATTGGTTCAGCTAACTCCGCAGAAGCGGCGAGTTCTGTCGTCCAACCTTCATAGAAAGGTTTCAAGCGATGCCCATTGACCTTGAGTACTTTGTTGGTTTCTAAACTTGTAATTTCAACTGCACCATAAGGAAAAACATTAGAAACAACAAAGGGTCCAATCCAACGAGAGAGCAACTTAATTCCAATCTTTTTAGGCACTAAAAGGATAGGCGCCACCCATTCACTGTCCATGATGGGGTGAATGACTCCTGCATCATGGGGAATAGTTTGCAAAGCTTGTAAAGCCAATGTTGATTCATGCACATTTTGGGGAACACATATATGCCTCTCCATCTCTTCTATCTTGGTAAAATCATAGTCATAGCTCAAAGCTACACGTAATTCATCCTCACTATCAAAATCACAAACTTGCTGCGCACACTTATCAACTTGGTCATAAAATGCGATAGAATAAACATTGCTATAAGGGTATGTCATTGCATCATGAAAATTAAATTCAATTTTTTCATCTCTTAACTCTATGGACAAAGTATCCTTACCATAATCAATTTTTGTATTGGCAGTTTTTAAGAATGGTCTCCCAAACAATATAAGAGTGCTGTTTGATGAATCACAAAAATTATGTTCCATATTAAGAATATAAAAGTCGCATGGAATGACCAAACTATTAATCTTGACTAGGACATCTTCTATCACACCAAGTGGGTAAACAAAACTACGATCCGCAAGTTGTATTACAATGCTAGTTTTATTCAAAAGCTCAAGACTAAGAGAATCATAAACATGTTTAGGCATAACACTAATGGATGCACCTAAATCGCACAAAGCCCATTTGAAACTAGCATTACCAATAACACATGGGATAGTAAATGCACCTAGGTCTTTTTGCTTCAAAGGTATATTCTTTTGAACAATAGCAGATACAACTTCACTCATACTTACCATTTCATGACCTTTTAGTTTGAAAGCTCTCTTGGTAGTACACAACTCCTTCAAGAATTTGGCATACTTGGGAATTTGCTTGATAACATGAAGTAGAGGAATGTTGAGTTTTACTTTCTTGAAAACCTCTAAAATCTCTTTTTTTTTATCCTCTTTCTTTGACCTAGAAGAACTCACAGGAAATGGTGGAATTGTTTTAAAACTGGAATTCATTAAGTGAGGAGTTACCTTTGGAGTGTTGGTCGATGTTTCAGTTTGTGGAGGAGGAGGATGTTCCTTCTTTGTACTCAATTTGGTTTATATCTCTTCTTCTTCCTCCATCTCAATTTGTTTCGACATTTTCTCTTCAAGTTTTTTTCCACTTCGCAACATGATCACACTAACATTCTCTATTGGATTCAATGATTGGGAGGGTAATTTTCCATTCATTTGTGCTTTCAATTTCCCCACACTTGAAGCTACTTGCCCCATTTTCTTCTCCAAGTTGTGAATACTTGACCTTGTTTCCTGTTGAAAAGACATGACATTTTGTTGCAAGGTCGCAGTGTTAGAAGCTAAAGTTTTCATCATCTCACGAAGATCATAACTGGATGACGACCCCATAACATTAGAGTTTATGAATGGAGGGGGTTGTCTTGCTTGATAATTCTGTTGGGGCTGAAATCCATGGGGATGGAATTGTCGGCCTTGATTGCCTTGTTGAGGTGGGTTCCCATAACATAAGTTTGGATGATCTCTCCATCTGAGATTGTACATGTTGGAAAAGGGATCATATTTACGCTGGGACTGTCCGTTGAATCCTCCATCAATAGCATGAACCTGTTCAATGTAATCTTCTTGCATTGTTGGGCACATATCTAAGGTATGTCCTTGTAAGGAACATATGCTATAAATTTTCACCTGATGTACATTTCCATAAGCCAAAGAACACATAAGAGAAGTAAGATCATTAACTTTATTTTCAAGGTTAAAAATACTTACCTTATTTACTCGTTTGTTTGCGAAGTCTCCACGCGTGCCAAATTGTTTCGAGTTAGCTGACATGTTTGAGATCATTTGGCGTGCAGCCTCGGGTGTCTTATCTACCAATGCCCCTCCACTTGCAGCATCAATGATACTAAGGTCAGTAGGCATCAATCCTTCATAGAAATATTGAATGAGTAGCTGATCGGGTATTTGATGATGAGGGCATTGAATGCACAGTTGCTCAAATCTTTCCCAATACTCGGAAAGTGTCTCTCCATGAGATTTTCAAATCCCACATATTTCTTTTCTTATGTTGGCAACTCGAGATGCTGGGAAATACTTTTCAAGAAAAATCTTCTTCATGGCATTCCAAGTTCCAATGGAACCTGGGAGAAGAGAGAAAAACCATGCCTTTGCTGCCCCTTTTAAAAAGAAAGGGAAAGCTTTCAACTTAACTTGTTCTTCGTCAACTCCATTCGGTTTCATGCCAACACAAACCATATGGAACTCCTTGAGATGAGTATAAGGATTTTCACCTGCAAGACCATTGAATGTTGGTAGCAAATGTATAAAACCAGATTTGAGCTCGAAGTTTACATTATTATCGATGTTGATGCACAATGGTTGATTTTTCACGTTAGGAGCAACAAGCTCCTTGAGTGTTTGTTGTCGTTCAACAACCATGATGTTGACGCGAGCTTCCTTTCGTAACCTGCGTAAAGTGTTTTCTATTTCGAGATCCAACTACACTTGACTTTGATTAGTAGAATGGGTTACTGGCATAAATCCTCAAGAAAACTCAAAAGAAACCAACCACACAAGAGGTCGAAAACAATGCAAATTGTACGAAAATCCTATGCTAAAAAACTACAACTGCCTAAACACCTAAGAAAACAGCAAAATTTAGCCTCGATAGGGTGGGGCTAGTGGTATGCCACTAGTCCTGTTTAGAACATCGTTTCCCTTCGGGATACAAAAGGCCGATATCTAATTTCACCAAAAAATCTGTTTTGAACAGTACCACTGCCGTAATGAACAGTGCCGCAACAAGCAAATATTCTATTTTTTTTTTCAGAAAAAGAAATAAAAATCTCAGCAAATAAAAATAATAGCACAAGAATCAACTAGAATTACTTCTCCGGCAACGGCGCCAAAAATTTGTTGCGATGTCACGGTCGCACAAATTAATTACCCTAGCTTCAAACACAACACACAAGATAGTATAGAGCAAGCAAGGGGTCGATCCCATGAGAAAGTTTCAAGTCAGATTTTTATGCTAGATGATATGCAATTTGGGAGGGGAGTTTGGACGTTATTTAGGCTAAAGCAAAAGAAAACAGAAAACTATCAAATGAAATTTAATAAAATCAGAAAATTATCAAGAGAACAAACCTTGGTCAGAAGCACACATCCACGTACAGAAATCAGAATTGATCATGGAAATGAAACATCAATTTATATTCTGAATATTTATCTCTTCTTAACATTGGTTAGTTAACGGATCCGCCGTATAACTAACCCTAACCATCAAACAACCAGAGTGTCCGCACTAGTAATTTAATTCAATGGCAGCCTTAAGAACTAGATAAGTTGATTAATCAAGAAAACATAACTGTCCACAGTCAATGTTTGATTTGATTGAATGTTCTCCCTAAGATTAATAACGTAGATCCACCGCAATTATTAAACTCAGTTGCTTCACAAGTTCATATACCACAACTCCGGTTTTGATATCAAACTTAGCAATAGATTGTCTACAATAATAACTTAGAGTCCGCTCTATCAATTAAAATAAACAATCATAGGAAAAAAAGCATAGGAGAACAAACATATTCATCATATAAACTGAAAAAAAAGGTAAAATAAATCTCACAGTTCTTGAAATCCGAAGGTTTTCGTGTCCTTGCAACCAAAAAAAAGTGTTTAGCCTTCCATGTTTGTTGAACAACTAATCAAAAAGAAGGAAGAATGCATAATTTCAAGTTTCTTAGAAGAGGGGGGGTGTTTTTCTCCTCTTGATTGGCTGCCCCCCTTCTCTTCTCTCATTCTTTTTATATCCTAGGAAACCCTAGGTCTCTATTTTACAAAATAGTCCTCCATTAAGTAGACTGTTTACATTTAAGTACTTCAATAACTATTTTCCTAAAAAAGGAGAAATAGCCTTGCATGAAATCTTCAAGCTTTGACTTAGAGGAGCTAAATTGCTGAAATAAAAACTTGGATATCGGTTTAGATGCTTCAGAACATAATTTGGACTCGTTTCTTCACGAAACTTGTTTGCTGGTAGAATTCAGATGTCATCTTTGAAAAATCATATCTCCCTCATATGATATATTTTTTGGCTTAAATTTGGAGAGTTTATAGACCTTTGAGTCATGAATCCAAATAAATTAAGTTTGCATCAATTGGACTTATGTAGCTCCAGATATTCAAGTTGGAATGGCTGAAGGTCAACACTGGCAGATTGCGAGATTTGACTTTGAAGGCTGCGATTTCCATGCTCTTCCTTATTTTATTTTCTTGCCTTAGATGTCCAGAAAGGTATGGATGTTAGCTTTTTAATGCCACTGGAATCACTTCATTTCAACCTCTAGAGCTCACGCTCTACACAAAACATCAACTGAAGGTCAAATTTGTCAATTATCTCCAATTTACTCATTTTTGCATCTTTCATCCAAAAGTGCCTTCAAAACATAAAACAAAGAATATTAAGGCATTATATATATAAAACATAGGTAAAAAACTAGTTAAATGTGGGTGAAACTATCGAATAATATGGTTGCATCAAAAGGAGCAGAAGAAAAGGTGTATAGACTCAGGAAGGCCTTATACGGACTCAAACAAACTCCTTGAGCTTGGTACAATAAGATTGAGTCCTATTTTATCAAGGAGGGATTTGAAAGATGTTTTTATGAGCATATTTTGTTTATAAAGACAAAAAATGAGGAAGATTTCTTGTGGTAAGCTTGTACATGGATGATCTCATTTTTACAGGGAATGATGAAGCAATGTTTGGGAGGTTTAAAGACTTTATAAAGTAGGAGTTTGATATGTATGATCTTGGGAAAATGAAATATTTTCTTAGTGTGAAAGTGGTGCAAAGCACTAAGGGAATTTTCATATGTCAAAAGAAATATGCTAAAGAAGTGTTGAAAGGGTTTTGACATGGAGAGTTGCAATCCTGTGAAGAATCCAATTGTGTCAAGGTTTAAACTTGTTAAGGATGAAGGTAATACCAGTATTGATGCTACTACTTATAAGCAAATGGTGGGCAGTCTCATGTATTTGACTGCCACCAGACTAGACTTGGTGTCTGTGGTGAGCTTAATTATTAGGTTTATGGAAATGCCAACTGAATTGCATCAACGAGCAATGAAAAAGATCCTTTAATGGTTAAAGGGCACTGTTGAGTTAGGGATTCTTTACAAGAGAAGAGGAGTAGATAGTTTGATAGCTTATTATGATAGTAACTATGCAGGAGACATTAAGGATCGAAAGAGTACGTCGGAGTATGTGTTCTTATTAAGTTCAAGTGTTGTGGCTTGGTCCTCAAAGAAGTAGCAGGTGGTCACACTCTCTACCACTGAAATAGAGTTTATAGTAACCTTTTATACATGTCAAGGTGTGTGGATGTAGAGGATTCTCAAAAAGCTTGGTCATGAACAAAGTAAGTGCATTATGGTTTTTTATGACAATGGCTCAACTATTAAACTTTTGAAGAATCCTGCTTTGCATGGTAGAAGTAAACACATTGATATCATATTTAATTTTCTTCGTGATTTAACAAAAGATGGGGTTGTTGAGTTAGTACATTATGGTTTAAAAGATCAAATTGCTGACATTATGACTAAGCCTAGGCATTTTTTAGATTGAGATACCGGCTAGGTACCAAAAGTAAATTGACTGCAATTTGCAGGCCATGGAGGATTTGTTAAAGCTGTAGATCTTTTGGTGACTAAGTTAATAAGACTTATCACATTTCATATAGTGTTAGTTACTATTATGTTAATAAAGCCCTAGTTACAATGGTTTACTTTAGACTTTGAATCATTCCATAACAGATTCATCATGTCTTTAGAACTTGTTAACGTGGTTGTTTTGATTTCATTTTTGTTTTGTAAGACTACTATAAAACTACAGTTTCATTGATCAATAAACATGCTTTTTACTCCCAAAATTATGAGATTTTGTGATTAGAGCTTTAAGTTTCTAATAATATTTTCATTTGAAAATACATCGAAATAATATATATATATTTTTTTTAAAATTTGTTTTTAACATCAGCATATCAAAACAATATAAAAATATTAATTTAAAGTAAAGAGAAAACAAAAAAATTTCATTTTTTTTCAAAAATGTTTTTAAAGCAAACAAAAAGTCTTAATAATCCAAGACTTTAAAAACAAAATAATTTTAAATTAATTTATCTGCAACACACGACCAAAACCTTAAAATTTATTATAAGTAGTTGCCATCAATTCTTGAACTCTATGACATCACATGCATTTGTAATAGTTATTATTTTGCTCCATTATATGCTTTCGTATTAGTAATTTTGAAAAATGTTTTAGTACGAATTATTTTTAAAATGTTTTTTTTATTTAAAAATATATTAAAATAATATTTTTTATATTTTAAAATTTATTTTTAATATTAACACATAAAAATAATTTTAAAACATTAATTTTTTTTAAAATAAGTTGTTTAACAAACATTTTTACATCCAAAAACAGTATGATAAATAGTCTCCCGAACACTCTATTAGTTATTAGCATAGCTTTTAGACCCGGTCCAGTCCAAGGCCTCAGTTTCGGGTTTTGACCAGGTTATCGGGTTAATTTTTTTTTAAAAAAATCAAAAGTTTTAGTAAAAAAATAAAAGTCAACAGATTGCAACTGAATTTTTAACCAGGTCTTGCCGGGTCAGCCAGGTCATCGAGTCAACCTATTAGGTCAGCAGAGTCACACCAAATTTTTTTTCTTATTTTTTTAATTTAGATTAATTTCAATTCTAAATCAACCAAATTCAAAATCAACTTATTAGAATGAGTTTTAAAATTATAGTTAATAGTGTCCTTTGAAGCTTATAGGTTACACATTATCTGTTTAATGAGGACGTCAACAGCATGTGAATGGAGAAGGACATAATAGCCCCCGTATTGCCTGGGAGTTTGAGCTCTAGCTAGCGGGGGCCAAAATCTCAGGCAAGAGAGCTGATAACACATACTAGTACGTACACAAACACTAACCCTATCTGGTCACGTGAGGGTTAATTTAACGGTTGACTTATCAACAGTTACGGGTTGACCCCACCATAGAAGGATTAACAAGGGAAGATAATACTCTTACAACCTGATGATTAGTGCACAGATCCCGATTAACTAACAAAATGTTAATCAACTCGACAGGTCTTTAATATGTTTTTTTAGCCGAGTATCGCCAGAGGATGTGGGTGGTAAAGGAGGAAATGTCACGTGCTTACACCTCTCCCTTTGTAGTGCCGCAAAATGCGGGGCTTTATCCCTGTTGTAGATTCCACCATGTGCCCCATGGCCTTGTAAGTCACTCTCTTTTTTTAAGGTTTTGAGACATCTTTTTCTCTTCTTTTTAGAGCATTCATATCCATGTTTTTAATTAAATAGTTAAAAAATCATTTTCACTAGTTCCTTAAGAACATCATGAATTTATTATTCAAATTATACATGAGATGAATATTAAGTGTACATAAACAATTCATCACAAACCTTTCCTTAAGGAATAAGAATAGCATCATCAATTGTCATTTACAGTTAAAGCAGCAAAGACAAATAATTGACTAGCAACATCATGCACTGTTGTATGCACAACATAAATATGAAGAGCAACAAATTGAGTAAATCGCAGGGCCGTGGATGAATTAATCAATCAGCAAATTCAGAAAGATTAAATAGCACAGAGAATTTTTGCAATCGACAAGTGGTTATGATCACCGACTTGAACAAATCCAAAACCTTTGCATTGTCCTGTCCCAAGGTCAAGAGGCAGTTGTACAAGCTCCACAGTACCGAATGGTTCGAAAAGCTGAGAGCAATACAGAGAAGAAAGATAAGACATTAATCGAAACAGGATGAACGTTTTAGCAATTGGAAGTACTAGTGAAGTGAGCTTGCTCATCTGAATATTTATTCTGCAAAACGTTTCTGCATTACATCAAGATTCAGTACCTAATCAACTCATTGTTTTGATTATGATTTTACCTTGGATTCACCATATGGTTTATAGCAGCAGCCCTAAATTCATAGAACTTTATGCTAGTAGCAGCTTAACCTTTATTCTGTGATTTACAAACAGAGTTACAAGGAAAGCAGTCATATTACAATGTCCATTCTTAATTCAACAGAAAATAGTAATTAGTTATCCTTTTTTATCATTCAATTGAGCATCACGTGCATGGAAAGGAGATTCAACCAAACTCCTATCCCACGTAAAACCATTATCCACAATCAAATCACACACTCATGTTTTCCAGCCCATCCGGATTTGGAGTTTGAACATACCTGTTGGAATCATTCTTTAGCCAAGCCTCAGAACACACACTAACCTTTTGGCCCGTACCAATTCGCCAGCTTGTTCCTTTTCTGAGGACTTCTTGAGAGCTGAGAATGCTTCGCCAAACATAACTTGGATCATGCCCTGGTGTGGCATGTAAAAAGTCTCCTCTAGGGAAATATCTAGCTTTGATAATTCTACTCACTAGTGAGTGTGGTTTGACAACAAGCTTCGATCCCAACTTACCGAGAAGTGCTATATTGAAACAAAGCAAATTTATAAAGCCCAGGCCACCAATGTCTTTCTTTCTGCATAGCCTGTCCCATCCCTGCCAAATAATACCTCTGCCATGCTCCTGATTAGTACCCCACCAATAACTATTCATCATTCTCTGCAACTCCTCGCATAAATACACTGGCAGCAAGAAAACTCCCATGGTATAGGTAGGTGGAGCCTGAGCAACCGAACTAAGCATAACAGCTTTGCCTGCTATAGACAGCAGCCTCCCCCTCCAGCCCTGAAGTCTTTTCCATTATCTGTCACGCAGAAACGCAAACACTTGTCTTTTATTACATCCAATTAAGTAAGGCTAAGCCCAAATAACGCCCATGATTTAGCGGGGAGTGAACTTCCAGTATATTAGAAAGATGTTGTCTGCATTCAATCTTGACATTGCTGCTGAAAAATATTCCAGACTTCTGGAAATTCACAGCCTGACCCGAATCCAACTCACACTGCTTAAACATGAACTTAACTGCACCAGCCTCTTGAGCATTTGAGTTGAAGAAGAAAAAACTGTCATCAACAAAGAGCAGGTGTGACACTGATGGAGCTGCTCGACACACTTTAATACCATATATATCACCTCTTTCTTCAGCCTTTTGAAACAGTGAGGAGAGGCCCTCACTGCACAAGATGAAAAGGTAGGGGAAAGAGGATCCCCCTGCCTAAGACCTCTGAAAGGTTTAATTGGTCCAACCTCATGACCATTAAGACATGCATAATAGGTGACTCTGGAGACACAAAGCATAATTAGTTGCACCCAATCAGATGAAAAGCCCATTCTCATCATGATTGCCTGTAAATAGTCCCATTTAACCCTGTCATACGCTTTGCTGATGTCCACTTTCAATGCGACAGTTCCTTTCCTCTTCATTGAATGTATTGATTCAAACCCAACCACCACATTATCCGTGATGGATCTACCAGGGACAAAAGCTGCTTGAGTTGTGGAAATAATATCATCCAAGATGACCTTTAACCTGTTCGCCAAAACTTTTGCAATTATCATGCACAACACATTGCAAAGCGCTATTGACCGCAACTCCTTCATCATTTGGGGATTGTCACACTTGGGAATAAGAACCAATAAAGTGTCTCTTAGCGAAGGAGGGAATTCTTTGTTCGCCAACCAGCCCCTACAAGCCACACAAAATATCAGCTCCAATTAAGCTCCAGAAGTGCTGGTAAAATTTGGGATTAAGATCATCAAGTCCAGGAGACTTGATAAACTTATCTGGTGACATACTAAACACAGCCTCTTTGAACTCTTCGTCTACGAAAGGTGCAAGAATTATACCATTTTGTGCAGTGGAAACACATGGCTGCACACATTTTATTACAGAGCAGTCAGATTCAGGACTTTTGTCGAACAGATGGTGGAAATAGTCCAGCACCACATTCTTCATGTGCTGTACCCGAGTCATTGTTACGTATCTGGTTGACATAATAAGTGAAAGAAGTTGCAACAAGAAGAAGACTACTCTGGGAAGGCAAGAAGGAGCGGGAAGTAGAGAAGTCAGGAACACGCAACCTGCTGTTTAGTTGTTAATATTCTGTTAGTTGGAGTACATTCGGTTAGCAGAGTTTGTTAATCAGTTAGAGTTAGTTGGATTCATCTGTTAATAGTTGATGTTGATTACTATAAAAGCACATTGTATGGATTATATCGGATATTACAGTCCAATTTCCAATATATTAGTTGATACAGAAAGATATTACAGTCCAATTTCCATCTCATTCTCTCTGTAACACTCTTCTCTGCTAAACATTCTATTCTTAACTCTCACCTTCTTGATTTGTTAAGCTGAACTTAACAGTCATCAATCAGTTTTATAAGTTTGTTGGCCTTCCTTCTACTCGAAGTCCTCGCGTGGAAATACTTTGTATTAGAATCACCTTCTTTTAACCAGAACAACTTGGCTCTCTGCTTCCAATACTCCTCCCGGGCAAGCAGCCACGCTAATTTCTCCCTGCATCATCTAGAGTAAGCTTGGACAGATTCAGTGTCCATCAAAGGCCTCAAGACTCGAATGTTGTTGTGACATTCTCTAACCTCAGCTTTAAATTTGGTAGCTAGGTCCCTACCCCATTGAGACAGACTTGTTGAACACTGATCAAATCTGTCAATAATTCCTTGACCCATAGAGCCTTCCCATGAACGATGGACCGCTGTTTTAAGAACTGTTCCCTTATCCAGGAATTTTCAAACCGAAACCTGAAATGTTTTCGATGAACAATCTGCTTCCTAAAGACTAACTGGATTGGACTGTGGTCTGAAGTGGAGCTGGTGAGGTTAAGAAGCTCTACTTCTTTAAAATGAGAGAGCCAAGAAACAATACTGAAAGCTCTGTCTAACCTTTCCTAAACCCAATTTTGAGTGCCCTCGACCCCTCTCCCAAGTGTTTGGATATCCCTCGAGAGGGATATCGGTGAGTTGGCAGTCTTCTATAGCATCCCTAAACCCTTGAATCAGAGCATCAGGGTGGTCGGTATTCCCCCATTTGTCTTCCACACTCAACATATCGTTGAAGTCACCCATACACACCCACGGCAAGTTGGATCTCCTACTCAGTGCACGAATCAGGTTCCATGACTCTCTTCGTCTCCTTCGCCCAAGAAAGCCATAGAAACCAGTGAGCCTCCACTCAAACATATCAGGGCCAACAATAACCATGCCAACATGATTTTGAGAAAACCCCATAAGTGTAACTAAACTAGATGATCTCCAAAACACAGCTAGACCCCCTCCCCTACCAAGTCTATCAATAGAGAAACAACAATCAAACTTACTCTCAATCTTTAAGACTTCGATCTTATTTCTACAAACTAGAGTTTCTAATAACTTCAATCTTGGCGTGACAATATCGTTTTCGTTTCCTTTTTACTAATCTAATAACAAAATCATCGATAGAACATGGCTTTCCATTCATAAGTTTGCACCATGCCTCGCTATATTCTTAATTAATTGGGTAGCCATGGAACATATGGCACCTCAATTTCTCTGCCTTCTAGTTCATTAGCTTACCTTTTCTTTCTGGATTACATCCTCGGCTGAAATTTAAATTAGTGCTAACGTGCACTGAAAAAACGGCTATTATTTATTCATGCATGTTATATATTGGTTATGATACGCTGTTGGGGAACATGCATTAGGCATATATGAATTTGGAACCAACAGCCTTCGTTTAAAAATGATCCGTTATTCATTTACAAAAAAAATGATCCAATATTTAATTCACATTTATTGTAAGCCCCTAGAAAATAAATGCATGAAATTAAATAAATACAAAAGAACCCATTAGTGAAATACAAAAGTTTTAGCTTAAAGTATAAAATACACATAAGTAAATAAGGAGAAATTAGGACCTAATGTGGGAAAGACAAAGAATAAGAGGACTAAATTGAAAAGGCATGAACAAGTGAGGGACAAAAAAAAGAAAAAAGAAAAACTCGTAAGCCCTAGAAAGAAGATAGGGGCTCACGCCAGAAAAAAGGGGGGGTCATTCTTCTCTTTATTCTTCTCTTTAGCACATTCTCTCAAAGAACAAGTAGAGAAAACACATGGAAGCAAATCCATGAGAGAAAATAAAGAGTTTGAGTGAAGATTTAAACACAAGAAACAAAACAAATTGAGGGAGAAAAAGAGAGGAGGTTAGCAGCAATAGAGAGAAGATGAAGAGAGGCCAAAAGATTTGAGGGAGGAGTTTTGAGGAGCGAAAAACACAGCTAGAACAAACCTAAAACTTTCTTAGACCAATTTCTAATACCTTTGGTAAGTTTTATACAAAAATATTAACTCTTGGATTATAGTTCGTGAGGGATTTTTTTGGGGTGGATAGAAAGTGAGGATAAAGTGTAAAAGGTGAGGTGAAGAAGACTTGATAATGTTTTACAAATACTAGAGAATAAGATAAGTAAGATAAGGCTTGAAGCCTTCGACCATACATGAACAAGATGATAAGGGAGAACATTTTGATGTTGAATTGTGTATGCATGTTAAAATAACAAGTGTAGAATCATACAAGAAACTATGGTGCGTTGAAACATAAACATATACACAAATTCATGTGGTGTATGCTCTTGTAAAGTTTAATTTTGAATGTGTTATATCTGAAGAATGATCATTGCTATGGAAATAACATGTTTTGTATACAAGGATGATAAAAAGAAGGGAAGAAATGCATGAATATGATTGGTTGTGTGTGTTAGACCTATAAAACCAGAAATTTGGACAGTATTTCTAACTAACTTGTGACCAGAAATTGGACTAGTTGAATGCAGCATTTGGGATGTTATCCTTCATAAAAGTTGTATATTTAGGTGTTATCCTTCTGATGGGATTGGATTCACCCAAATCAGAGTTATAAAACTCTAGATATAGGTAAAAACTTGAAGATAGGTCAGGTTGGGAATTTTTGGACACAATGTACATCAGACCTTAAACCAGAAATTGAGACTTACAATGAGGAAATTTGGGGTAAGTGTCTCATGGAAAATGTGGGTAGCAATATTAGCTCTTGTAAGAAACAAACCTTACCCCATTTGGAGTTATAGAACTCTAAATATAGATAAACCACTAGAGAAGGGTCAGGTTGTATGTTATAAGACAAACCCATATGCTATTGTAGTTTGACGAATTTAAGTGTAACGACCCGGCTTTTTCAAGGCTAAAATTGATGGATTTTTTTTTATCGTCCAGTTTCTAGATGTTTTTCACCACATCATTCTTTAGATTTATCATTGCATTTTGTTCATTATCAAGACACAATCTACATAGGATAATGTAAATCAACATTCTTATAAAACAGATTCTCAATACACGTGCCCATAATATTATATTTCCATACTCATAGGTTTACATTATATCGTATTGACATACTCATAAATTCACATTCTTGTTCTAGTCTCGTTAACATTACGATATCATACAAGAGTTTCAAACAACAAGTTACACAACTAGTACTTTCGTTATCCTGACCTCATGTAATTTCACAACACGACATCCTTATTTAATAAATACCTCATATGTATATCCATACACATCATACAACTTGTTCGTGCATTCACATACGTGTTCCATTTCAATTTTCATTACTAGTCTTTACAAAAAGGGTCGGAGGACTAATTTAGTGATTAACACGTCCGTTCATATAGAACTCATATCACTCATAACATGTGAATATATAGTTCTTTTCAAATTGTGTGAGCTAGGAAACGGATTTCCCTACACACTATGTTGGTATGATGTCCCTGTTACAACACAAGATAATTTTAAGTATTATAGGCAATTTAAAGAAACATAATAAAACAATATTAGCGTAACATTTCATTCATGGACCAAAAGAGCGTAATTCTATCATTTCTCTTTACATATGTAAATACCACCGTTAATAATTCATCAATTACTGAAGCTAATTACAATACTCAAGCTCGATCATTCATCTTGAATACTGTTAGCCAAACTAATGTTATTCTCTGTTTAAAACATAACAATCGTAACTCTTGCATATACTTAGTATATAGAAAACATAGTATACATGAATGCATCAATTCTTGAAATTAACTCCTAACTCTCAAATCCAGCTATCCTCTTAGGATGCCATTAGCCGAAGCCAATCATTTATTCATCCGGGTCATCCACTTAGGATGCTATTAGCAGAAGCTAGTCATTTATTCATCTTGGTCATCCACTTAGAGTGTCATTCGTTGAAGCTAATCATTTACTCATCCTAGTCATCCACTTAGGGTGTCATTAGCCGAAACTAATCATTTACTCATCCTAGTCATCCACTTAGCGTGCCATTCGCTGAAGCTAATCATTTACTCATCCTAGTCATCCACTTAGGGTGTCATTAGCCGAAACTAATCATTTGTTCATCCTGGTCATCCGCTTAAGATGCCATTAGTCGAAGCTAATCATTTATTAATCCCAGTCACCCTCATAAGATGCCATTAGTCGAAGCTAATCAATCATTTGTCCCGGTCATCTATTCGAATGTCATTAGCTGAAGCTAATCAATCATTTTTCCTGGTCATCTATTCGAATGTCATTAGTCGAAGTTAATCAATCATTTGTCCCGGTCATCCCTTCGAATGCCATTAGCCGAAGATAATCAATCATTTGTGCCGGTTATCCATTTGTATGCCATTAGCCGAAGCAAATCAATCATTTATCCCGGTCAATCCTTCAAATGCCATTAGCTGAAGCTAATCAATCATTGGTGACGGTCATCCATTCAGATGCCATTAGCCGAAGCTAATCAATCATTTATCCCGGTCATCCCTTTAGATGCCATTAACTGAAGCTAAACATCAATCAATCAAACATTCCAGAGGCGGTTTATGAACTCACTACAACATGGTAATATCCTTTGAATTGCACATTTAAATGATTCATAACAACTTGATATTCACTGCAACATAATAGCAAACCCTTCGTGATACTCGTATAGGCGTTCTGTAATAGTTTAACATTCAATAAACACGATAATAGATCCTTTGTAATACACAAACAAAACATTTCATAACAGTTTAGCATTCAGTAACACAATAGTACACCCTTCGTATTACTCATCCAACCATTCATGACAATTAATGTTTAATACAATGCAACAATAGATCCCTTGTAATACTCATATAACCATCCGTGATAATTAACATTCAGTATAATACAACGGTAGATCTTTCGTAATACTCATACAACCATTCATGATAATTTCATTCGATATAATACAACAGTATATCCTTCGTAATATTCATACAACCATCCATCACAATTACATTCAATAAGACACAATAGTAGATCCTTCGTAATATTCATACAACCATCCATCAAAATTACATTCAATAAGACACAACAGTAGATCCTTCGTAATATTCATACAACCATTCGTCACAATTACATTCAATAAGACACAACAGTAGATCCTGCGTAATACTCATACAAACATTCATCACAATTACATTCAATAAAATACAACAGTAGATCCTTTATAATGCTCACACTACCATTTATCAGCAGCCCAAATTCATAATAGCCCAATCAACATCTCATAGTCGGTTTAATATTCATCGCAACACAATAATATATCCACCTCTAACAGGTTATTTCAGAACATTAACATTTCCATCATTGTTACAACATTCAACAAGAACACGATCGAAATTTCATAGTCGTTTCGACAATCATCAAGACTTCAATCAAACACTTCATCGTCGTTTCATCATTCAACAAGGATTTAATAAAATATCATCATAAGTAAATTATTTCAAAACATAAACATCATACGAGAAAACAGTGGAAACCACCTTGATGCGAACCCTAGCGGAATTTAATGGTATTCATGACCCCAAGATCAATCTAACCCAAGTTTATTGAGATTTGAATGAGCTTATCACAATGGAAGACTTGCTCCAAGGCAATAAGACTATAAACCAACTCAATGAATCCACGGTTGTGGGTGCTGATGAATCCATGGGTCACTTGTGGAAGCGGTTTCGTTGATGATTTCTGAGTCGGCAATGACTCAGTTTTCATTGACTATTTTTTAGTCAACAGGGGTGGGTGTGTTGATGAATCCACGCGTCACCTTTGGAAGTGGTTTCGTTGATGATTTCCAAGTCGGCGCCGAGTTAGTTTTCCTTGACTTTTTTTGAGTCGACAAGGGCTGCGGGTGCTGATGAATCCACACGTTACCTTTGGAAGGTCTTCTAGTGATGATTTTTTAGTCGGCAACGACTGCGTTTTTATTGACTATTTTTAAGTCAACAGGGGCTGTGTTTGCTGAGGAATCCACGTGCCACCTGTGGAAGCGGTTTCGTTGATGATTTCTGAGGCGGCAGCGACTTAGTTTTTATTAACAATTTCTGATCAACATGTCACCTGTGGAAGCAGTTTTGTTGGTGGTTTCTTAGTCGGCATCAGATTAGTTTTTGATGACTATTTCATAGTCAATAGAGGTGGGT
>Ga0325410_1002571_pt1 | contig 20395 bp, 17 predicted proteins | sample PopdelMetagenome_16_FD_206182 | JGI IMG/M metagenome (GOLD analysis project Ga0325410, IMG submission 206182) | Populus deltoides microbial communities from Bellville, Georgia, United States - Xylem-PdIQD-R3 | ecosystem: Host-associated > Plants > Phyllosphere > Stem > Wood/Secondary xylem... | reverse complement strand
AAAAAATAATTTTAATGTATTTACAAGTAAAAAACACTTTCAAAAGCAACCACCACACTTCCAAACACAACTGGTAACATTTACATGTTTTTTGGCACACATAAACTTCAACCATAATTTTTACCAAACACGTATCTAAATCCAACTAATCACACCTAACCATATTTTTTTAAACCATAACCACAAAAACTATCATGGTCACCATTCACAAAAATACCACCAGCAAAGGAAGAGTCTCATGGTATCACCCCAGCCACGCACCTATAACTGGTGACCCGAGAAAAACAAAGGACCAACCGGCAAGGCCTTTTTAGAGAAGACAGTTTCACTTTCTTAAGTTACAACCTGAGGGCTCACTCAAACTTCAGTCATGAATCCATAGCATAATGATTTCAGCAACACCTATCTTTTCTTTTTTTTCTTTTCTTTTTTTATCAAAGAGATAAAAACACAATCCAATTACGAAAAATACCAATTTCACGCATTTGTTCCCAGTGCACATACGGTGTAATTTTTTCAAATGAAGTACAAGACACTGCATGTTTACATTATGCCTAAGAGACCCAAATCTAATAAGCTGTGCATAGATATAGCTGCAAGCATCAACTGTATTAATTAGGTCAGATTCATGCCACGGCCCATAAACACCAAGGATCACAATGAAAGCTAAAGAGACATTATTGGCTGGATAGGAGTTGCTCCATTACAAGCCTAAAACAATCCTCGTTGTTCAATAAACTCAGACAAAAATACATGGAACAAACTGCTTAAAGGCTAATAAATGGAAAAATACTTGACCAAGAGAATAAAGCCAAGGCACCTCTGAGTGTGCATGAAAAACCTACTGAAAAAGGGTTCTCGTCAAGTGTTCACGAGCTGTAGCCAATGCTTGACCTATTGTCTGCAATATTAGAAAGGGAATTTATGGGGTAACGTTAGGAAACTAAAGGAGAAAAGTATGGGCTGTACAAATATATTAAGACCTAGAGAATGTTAAAGCAAGGGTTCTCTCTAGCAGTTTTTAAAGATTGATAATTTTATTAGTAATTCAATACTTCGATTCCACAGTAACATTTAAATATTCAAATACAACGAAGAACATTATAGGCAGGGAGGGAATCAAACCTGCTCTGATAGAGGTGCACTAGGATCCATGCTATTTACAGCCACCTTTCCAGCAATGACATTAGCATCTGTTTCGAGGATCATGCTGCCAAGCAAGAACAAATGCAGGAAATACATGTATATGAGCTTGACCATCATATTAACCAGACAGCATCAGGAGCAAAAAATATGCAGATTGCAGGAATAGAGATCCTCCATAGAGATGGAAGCATGGAAGGGACTTGCACTCCTTCCATCTTTTGTTGCTGTAATATACAGCATATAGTTTAATGTGTCAACATGGTGACATAAAGATTGCACGAGTTCTATATTTGATCAGACTATCAAATGTCAGAAGCAGGATCAGAAACTTGTTTTTCATAATCTTAAGTTGGTGCAAGTAAAACGAAATTAAATTACTTTCACCAGTGAAATGACAGCTAATGAAATGGGGAAAAAATAACGTTCAACTAGGAGGACAGACTTTAACAATCAAGTTAGGATGCTAAGATTTGATCATCCAAGCCCCACATGAGGATAGATTATAGAACTTGTTTACAAAGAAAATACTAATTCTGACATGCCACCACCACTGGCTAAAATTTCAACAGTCTTTTAAGTTTCCATTCATTTGGTTTATTTTCCAATTTACTTTTACTTTTACTTTTATTTTTCCCCTTATGGTGAAAAAGAATATACTTCTCTTCAAAAATTGAACTACGTTGGCTTCCTTTCTGTCAAAATATACATCCATAATTACAAACAAAAGAAGGTGAATTGAAGCTACGGGTCAATTAGTTTTCTGTAGATAAAAAAGCTACTAGTTACATCATACTTTGCAAGGTTGATCTACCAGGAAAAAACACTATTCAAGGAAAAGATAACACTCTTACTTCGAGAGGAAAAAATGAAAAGGGAAAGAAAAGGAGTGAAATGGAATCAAAAGAGATGTAAAAAAAAATGAGTATAATTTTCTTCCTTGTTTAGATGGGTTGAAAACGAGAAGAAAATGATCTTAAACAATATAAAATGGAGGAAGTGATTCTAATAATAAAAGTATAAGCCCTCACACATTAATGTAAAGGATTAGGGAAAAATTGGTAAAACTAGAAAACCTAGAAATTTCCAGCAGATTCTCTCCATTTTCCCCACTTGTGCATGAAGTGGTTGTTCTTAGGGCTTGAACTAGCAACCTCTTTGTCGCACAAGACCAAGATTCTTACGTTGTACTGAACAACAGTCCTCATGGAGAGGGAAAGTGAAGGGTTAGGAAATCATAATCAATTCATGTTTGTATGATTTAACCAAATGTCTCTCAGCAGGTTTGGATGAGAAACAGAGAATGGGATTGTTTGGATAGGAAAGATGTTTCCAGTTCCTCGATTATTTTCTCATTCTGTAATAATCATCATATATTTGAATACATACTGTCCTGCAAAGGTCAAGAAAAGGTAACAGAACCATTCCCCTACAGCTGCCATAAACAGGCACACCAAAACAGATATACAAAAACTACTAACTCACCTACGCTACAAACTGCCAGTAACAATACAGATACCCTAGAAGACAGCATGAGTACAGAAGGACTATAACTTCCAGTTGACTCATCTAGTATTCTGTAGCATATGAAACTTTCAATTTGCAGGAGTTTATCCGTCAAGGCTACATGTAAAAAACTGCATTTCAACTAACAGTCTTTTTAGTTGATTAAATTTTCCTATATCGTGAATTGGATAATTCCAATTCCTGAAAAAAATAAAAACACATAATTATTCTACCACTATCAAAGTAAACATAAAAAAGTGGGGGCAAAAAATATTAGTTGTGTACCCTCTTTCAACAATCTCATCAAGGCATAAGAAAATGAGATCTAAGTTTTCAAGTGCCTCCCTTTTGTCGACATTGCTCCTAAAACAATGACATGGAAAAGTAAATCATACAGAAACAGAATCACACAATCATTAAATCAAATTAAGAAACAGTTAGAAGTTTGACCAGAAATACCTCAAGAGGAGAGAGACTGAATCAAAGAAACCCTGAAGAACAGCAGCTAAAATGAGTTCATTTTCATCCTCACCTCCAGTCACATAAAAATGGAGGTCCTGGACAAATTTGTAGATGACAATGTTACTGTCAAACATTGTAATCTCCGCTGCATACAACAATATATCAGGAACACAAGTCACATGATATGTCATAACTTCCACACTTGATTGAACAGAATTTAAAGTCTCATAATTAACCTTGCTACTTTTAGTTTCAAGGGAACACATTTCAAGACAACATGCCAGATGCCAGGACTGTGAAGATTAGATGACAATGCAGACATTTAAGAACCCTAGCAGTCCTCCTAAAACATAATCTGGCAATTTTTTCAAATGTCAAGAACCTCCATTAAGTAACTTAAAAGTAAGTTGTAAAAGTATGAACTATCAAGTAGGATTATCAACAAAAAAGCAAGAGCGTTGCTGACTGAGAACAAGCAAGATAAAGAAATTTTATCTCATTCAAAGCAGCACTCCCAATTAAGACTTGAAGTTTTCCAAATTCAGAAAATTCTGCCCAATTAATTAAGATCCTTCATCTGCAAATGATTATAGAAAATAACTTTGGAGAAAAAGATAATGATTTTTATGGTGTGAGAAAAATATGCATTTGGAGCAATGTACAGCAGGCAACTAATTTTGGATTCAACAGAAGAGGATTTTGAGTTGCACCAAATTCTGCAAGATCTTGTTTCTAAAGAGTAAGGAATGACATAGCGAGCACAAATAATTAAAGACAATACCTATAAATTTATGAACATTGTACCGTGCTTGCAAAAAAAAGAAGGGAAGTATATATGCAAACTTGTATTTGCTTTTCTTGCACAGCAAAAATATCTTTTTCATTGACTTGATAAACAAGCTTTATGGTTCGCTTCTCAAATAAAATTTTGAAGTGAATGAATACAAACATAGTTGCTTCTTAATTAATGTGAATGCATGCCATTAAAGAGGTAATTCATATTCAGTTAGCAATCAAACTGAATAATTCCTCAAAGATGCACAACTTTACTCTTAAAAAGGTTCAAATAGCTTAACAAATTTATGCAGCATTGTCAAACCTTCTGTGCGGGCATTTGATTTCATAGTCTTCGCAAAAAGCGATTTTTCAAAAGCTAACTTTGCATTATTGGTCGGCCAGTCATCTGAATAGTATTTGACCGCAACTCGCTTCCCTTCAGAGTCTAGCAGAAGAATGTTTTTCACCACGGGGCAGGAATCCTATCAAAAAAAAAAAATAAGGCATTATTCATCATCACGAGCGCGCGCCTGTATTTCCAGATTCCAGATTTTCCTTCACATTCTCAGCAACCAAACAGACCTCGAAAACACACATTTCACAAATAATTTAAAAAAATATATCTAAAATAAAATTCCACACGTAACTACACCAGATCTCAGCAAAATTCATAACCTTGACACTCCGTTTGGTTACTATCAAATCAAAGCTAACATTTAAAGCCTCCGGTTCCTAGCAACCAAACAGAGAGTAACTGATTCCGAAGTCACGCATTTGATTCAATTGTGTGATTCAAGGCTAACGATTTATATAATGAGATATGTAATTAAAATGATAATAGTAAGAAATCAAAGCAGATTGGAACAAATTCGACGAGGATGGTACAAAACGACAGTACAAATTGGATGTGAATAGCTAAAACCACAATAGATCGTGAACGTACCATATTTGCAGATCGGGAGAGGTGGAGATTCAGGTGACTCTTGGGGGGGGGAGGGGTTGGTGGGGACCGAAAGAGCCACTACTTATGGAGGGGCTCCTGAATGGGATAGTATGTATGTACTTTGTTTTATGATTGATCTTTCAAAATTGATATTTAATCTCCACCGGTTATAACTTATAACATAAAAAGTGCATGTTTTTTAAAATATTTTTTATTTAAGATTGTATTAAAATAATTTTTTTATTTATTAAAAATTATTTTTAATATTAATATATAAAAATGTTTTAAAAAATAAAAAAAAATCAATTTTTTTACTTTAAGGGTTGCTTGAGATAATGGTAAATAGTTTTTTCAAAGTGGTTTTTATATGAAAATGTATTAAAATAATATATTTTTTAATTTTTTTATATTATCACATTAAAATGATCCAAAAATATCCAAAAAATTTAATTTTTATCTCGACATCTTTTTTAATATAGTGAAAAAACTTAATTACTTTTAAAAATAAAATATTTAAAGCTAGGATTTAGGATGTTTTGATCTTTTTATATTTTTGCTACCATAGTGAAATAATTATAATACCCTTAAAAGCAAAAAAAAAAAAAACAAAATTAAAACAAACGCTTAAAGGCTTTTTTATAATTTTATCATGGTTTTTTAGTTATAGGCAATGTGAACAGGGCAAATTAGTGCTTTGTAATAATTACTCTTTTCAGTTTTATAACATTTAATACATCATTAATCATTAATAATCATAGATTTTATATTTCTACAAATTTTATAATCATAACACTAACCCCACACACCCCCCTACACACACACACACACACACACACACATATATATATATACATATCAAATTCTACTACATGTTAAAAGATAAAAATTACAACATTCTACTTATCACAAAAACTATGAAGTCCTAACAATGATGTCACTAATGCAGTTGTGGATAAAGTTGATGTGAAATACATTGTAAGATAGGCAATGATTAAACACATTGCGTATACCTTACATATATATTATACAATATACTAAAAGGACTCAGTATCTATGTTATTATTTACCTAGACACAAATCACTGTGAATTGGAGCAGCGTAATGACAGAGCTGTCATTGCCACATAAAGTTGCAAGGACAGCAGGGAAGCAATGAGGTTGTCTTTTTCACTGTGATGCATTTGACATTGAAGAGATGGTTAAGGAGAAAATGATCAGTTTCACTTTTGGTAAGGCTGTAGTCCCTGAGATTCGAACACCTATTGTTGGGGCTGGCAAGCCCTAGGCGTTGAGCCAGACCCCGTGCCACATGGGGACACGTGACACTGGAGTTGCCCTGTCTGCGCGCTGGGTCAGACCAGTGCGCATGGCTGCAGACCCTCACGAGACCCAAGGCTCATGGGTCCGGCGTTAGAACCCAGTTTTCTTGGGTCCCTGTCAAGACCCAAGACTCTTGGGTCCTGCGTCCGAACCCAGTACTCTTAGGTCTTGCAACAGGACCAGTGATCTTAGATCTTACATCAGGACCTAATTTTCTTGGGTTCTGTTGCGATGTCGCGATCGCATAAATTAATTACCCTAACTTCAAACACAACACACAAGATAGTATAGAGCAAGCAAGGGGTCAATTCCACGAGGAAGATTCAAGTCAGATTTTTATGCTAGATGATATGCAGTTTGGGGGGGTTGGACGTTATCTAGGCTAAAGCAAAAGAAAATAGAAAACTATCAAACAAAATTTAATAAAATCAGAAAATTATCAAAAGAACAAACTTTGGATGCAAGCACACATCCACCTACAGAAATCAGAATTGATCATGGAAACGAAACATCAATTTATATTCTGAATATTTATCTCTTCTTAACATTGGTTAGTTAACGGATCTGCCGTATAACTAACCTAACCATCAAACAACCACAGTGTCTGCACTAGTAATTTAATTCAATGACAGCCTTAAAAACTAGATAAGTTGATTAATCAAGAAAACATAATTGTCCGTAGTCTATGTTTGATTTGATTGAATGTTCTCCCTAAGATTAATAACGTAGATCCGCCACAATTATTAAACTCAGTTGCTTCACAAGTTCGTATACCACAACTCTGGTTTTGATATCAAACTTATCAATAAATTGTCTACAATAATAACTTAGAGTCCGCTCTAGCAATTAAAATAAACAATCATAGGAAAAATAAGCATAGGAGAACAAACATATTCATCATATAAAATGAAAAGAAAAGGTAAAATAAATCTCACAGTTCTTGAAATCCGAAGCTTTCCGTGTCCTTACAACCAAGAAAAAGTGTTTAGCCTTGCATGTTTGTTGAACAACTAATCAAAAAGAAGGAAGAATGCATAATTTCGTGTTTCTTAGAGGAGGGGGGGCATTTTTCTCCTCTTGGCTGGTTGCCCCCTCTCTTCTCTCATTCTTTTTATATCCTAGGAAACCCTAGTCTCTATTTTACAAAATAGTCCTCCCTTAAGTAGACTGTTTACATTTAAGTACTTCAATAACTATTCTCCTAAAAAAAAAGAAATAGCCTTGCATGAAATCTTCAAGCTTTGACTTAGAGGAGCTAAATTGCTGAAATAAAAACTTGGGTATCGGTTTAGATGCTTCGGAACGTAATTTGGACTTGTTTCTTCATGAAACCTGTTTGCTGGCAGAATTCAGTTGTCATCTTTGAAAAATCATATCTCCCTCATATGACATATTTTTTGGCTGAACTTTGGAGAGTTTATAGACCTTTGCGTCAGGAATCCAACACAATTAAGTTTGAATCAATTGGACTTTTGTAGCTCAAGATATTTAAGTTGGAATGGCCAAAGATCAACAATGGCAGATTGCAAGATTTGACTTTGAAGGCTGCGATTTCCATGCTCTTCCTTATTTTATTTTCTTTCCTTAGATGTCCAGAAAGATATGGATGTTAGCTTTTTAATGCCACTGGAATCACTTCATTTCAACCTCTAGAACTTACGCTCTGCACAAAACATCGACTGAAGGTTAAATCTGCCAATTATCTCCAATTTACTCCTTTTTGCATCTTTCATCCAAAAGAGTTTTCAAAACATAAAACAAAGAATATTAATGTATTTTATATATAAAATATAGGCAAAACACTAGTTAAATATGGATAAAACTATCGAATAATATGGTTGCATCAGGTTATTTGTCAAGACCAAGGCTATTAGGTCATAGGTTTCTAAATATAATTATTTCTTCTCTTATAAATATTATTATTTTTATTATAGATGAAAGTATTAATATCAAACATATTATAATTTGTGTTCTAAATATTATTAGTTTAATTATAATAAAAATAATAATCTTTGTACTACAAATAATAATATTTTTGATATTAATACTTTGAACTATAATAGAAATATTAATATTTAGAACAAAAATAATACTATTTTTAATATTAATACTTTCAATTATAATAAAAATAAAAATATTTGTACCGCAAATAATAATATTTATACCACAAATAATACTATTTTTAATATTCATACTTTTAATGACAATAAAAATAATAATATTTGTACCACAAATAATAATATTTTTTATATTAATACTTTGAACTATAATAGAAATATTAATATTTATAACACAAATAATACTATTTTTAATATTCATACCTTCAATTACAATAAAAATAATAATATTTATAGCACTACTAATAACAACAACAACAACAACAATAATAATTTTTAATTTTATCCTTCAAATCAACTATATGGTTTTTCTTTGGTGGTAATAATATTTTATTTTAAATTTATTAATGACAATAATGATAATAAGAACAATAATTTATACCTTTACCCTTCAAACGGGTCCTGCGTCAAGATCCAATGGTAATGGACCCTGTATCAGGACCTAATTCGCTTGGGACCTACACCAGGACCCAATAGTAATGGGTCCTGCGCTAGGATCCAATGCTCTTGGATCCTGCCTCACGACCCAAGTCTAATAAGTCCTGTGTCATAACCTAATTCGCTGGGGTCATGCGTTAGGACCTAAGGGTAATGAGTCCTGCATCAGGACCCGATTGTCTTGGGTCCGGCGTTAGGACCCCAACTTAATGGGTCTTCGTCAGGACTCAATTCTATTGGGTACTTCATCAAAACCCAAGGTTCTTGGGTCTTATGTTTCTAAAAATAATAATTTGTATTTTAAATATTATTATTTTTATTATAATTGAAAGTATTAATATGAAAAATAGTATTATTTGCGTTATAAATATTATTATTTTTATTATAATTGAAAGTATTAATATTAAAAATAGTATGATTTGTGTTATAGATGTCATTATTTTTATTATAATTAATATTATGAATAAAATAATTAATAAATTTGAAAAAAGTTATTATTGGTATTAAAAAACAACCATAAATTTGATTTGAAAGGTAAAATAAAAAATTACGACCACCACCACCACCACCACCACTACTACCTTCAATGATAATAAAAATTATATTATTTATAGCACAAATAATAATAATAATAATAATAATAATGATGATGATGATGATGATGATGATGATGATGATGATGATGATAAAAATAAAAATAATTTTTAATTTTATCCTTCAAATTAACTATATGGTTTTTCTTTAGTGGTAATAATATTTTATTTCAAATTTATTAATGGTAATAAGACCAATAATTTATATCTTTACCCTTCAAATAGGTCATGCGGAGGACCTAATGGTAATGGATCCTGTGTCAGAATCCAATTCGCTTGGGTCCTCGCCAGGACCTAATGGTAATAGGTCCTGCGTTAGGATCCAATTGTCTTGATTCCAGTTTCAGGACCCAAACTTAATGAGTCTTGTGTCAGGACGTCATTCTATTGGATCAGGACTGAAGGTTCTTGGGTCTTCGGTTTTTAAATATAATTATTTGTATTTTAAATATTATTATTTTTATTATAATTAAACGTATTAATATGAAAAATAGTATTATTTATGTTATAAATATTATAAATATTATTATTATTATAATTAATAGTATTAATATTAAAAATATTACATTTGTGTTATAAATATTATTATTATAATTAATAATATTATAATAAAAATATTATCATTTGTGTTATGAATATTATTATTTTTATTATAATTAATAATATTATAATAAAAATATTTTTAGTTGTCTTATAAATATTTTTATTTTAATTATAATTAATATTATTAATAAATTTGAAACACAATTATTATTAATATTGAAAAACAACCATATATTTGATTTGAAAGATAAATTTAACAATTACTATTACTATTACTATTATTATCATCATCATTAATAAATTGTTTTAAAAAACTATTATTACTATCGAAGAAAAACCATAATTGTTTTTTAAAGATTAAAAATATAAAAATTTGGGCAAACAAGTTAAAGAATAATATTTATATCACAAAAAATATTGTTTTTAATATTAATACCTTCAATGATAATAAAAATAATAATATTTATACCAAAAATAATAATACTTTGAACTATAATAGAAATATTAATATTTATAACACAAATAATACTATTTTTAATGTTAATACTTTCAATAATAATAATAATAATAATAATAATAATAATATATAGCACAAATAATAATAATAATAATTTTTAATTTTATACTTCAAATCAACTATATGGTTTTTTTTTGTGGTTATAATATTTAATTTCAAATTTATTAATGATAATAAGAACAATAATTTATATTTTTACCCTCTGAATGGGTCCTGTGTTAGGACCCAATTATCGCAGGACCCAATTCACCCGAGTCCAGGACCCAATGATAATGGATCTTGTGTTCGAACCCAAGGGCAATGGGTCGTGTGTCAGACCCAATCTCTTGTGTCTTGCGTCAGGACCCGATTGTCTTGAGTTTAATATTAGGACCTAAACTTAACGGATCTTGTGCCAGGCCCAATTCTATTGGGTCCTTCATCAAAACCCAAGGTTTTTGGGTCTTGGGCTTCTAAATATAATTATTTGTATTTTAAATGTTATTATTTTTGAATGACTAAATGACAAATTTCCAACCAGCTTTATCAAAATGGGTGTTTGGTCTCATGCCTCTCTTAATAGTTTTAGTGCAAATGTCACAAAACATGTGCAACATTGTCTTGGTCCAAGAAGCTTTATCATGTGTGTCAGACCCATCAATTATTTAATGGTTGACAATGCAACAAAGATAAAAGAAACAATTAACTATATAAACAAAAGATTGAATGCTGACAAGGGATGAAATAAGAAACTGAAAAGTAAAAGGTCCATGATTTTTGTAGCAATTATCAAATAACATAATTGTAAACAACAATTTAATGAAATTTTTCGAGATGTTGTAGTTGAAGCTAGTGTATTCCATTACAAAAATAACATGCAATTATATTTGTCGAATAAGTACTCTATGATTACTATAATATTTCTTCACATGGGAAACAACAAACAATGTGGACGATTGTATTGTATCCTATATAAATTGTATAAAAGAGTACTGATTATCAATAACATCTAAAAAACTACACACAGACAACTCAAACTTAGAAAGTGTTTTCTCCTCAACAAACCCAAAACAAAGATAATTAAATTGGGATTCATGGAAATGCACATTAACGTCCACCATTATCTAATTAAATGTCATTTTAAAATAATATAAATTTCAAGTTAACCCAATAATCTAAAGTCTCAAAATCCTACATACTGAGTATCATCCATACTAATTATAATTCGTTATGTTTCATTAATTATCAGGGGTTTTTATAATTAGCAGAGCAAATTATTATTTTAATTTATGTTTGTTTATTTGTTAGCATTCATCAGTAGAAGACTACAAGGCATGGTTTTTGGTGGCTTGAAAACTCTTATTCGTTGACAGTGCAACGAGTACTATTTCTTTAGCCTCAATTAATTTTTACATCTCATTAGTCAAAGCATTAATAACTCAAGTTACATGCAGGCATAAGATAGAGATTTAAAAACAATAAGCAATAATTTTAGACAAGGGTAGAAAACCAGTAATTTATAAAAATGAATAAACATATCTAAGTTTGCAAGTAAGGAATGAAAATTAACTTAATAGAACTATACGAGCAGACCAGTCAATTAATCCAACTAACCAGTTGGAAATTGTAGCTTTGGTGTCTAAATGAAGCAGGATTTAGATTTTTGTTTTAGGGTTGTTGATTGTAGTAATGAGTGTTGTTCTTGTTCTTATTTTTCTGTAGTTATGGAGAAATCAATGACAAATGAATGAGAAGAAATAGACGTTGTAATGGTCATTCTTAGGGTGAATTAAATGAGAAACGAATGAGAGGAGAAAGAGAAGAGGATACTTTGGTAATTTTTGAATGTTTTTTTGCAGATCCATAAAGTTCAACTTGTGATCCAACATGGAAATGCAGGAAAAATTAGCTTTTCGATAACCGAGGTGGAATCTCGGGCAAATGGTGAGGCCTACCATTTGTATACATTTTTTATACCTGTGACCGAACATCAAATACATAGCGTTTAGAGAAAACACAAACGCTGCCTCAAATACAAACACACTATAAGAATAAATTCAAAACCATTTGTGTCGAAAACAAACATGGGGTTTTGTTTTATGAGTTGTTTTGATGCTACTTATGATTATAAATTATTAGAAAAACTGATTTCTAATCATTTAATGTTTGAGCTATCCATTTTATTTTTCTTTGAGCTATGTAATTTTTATTCACGTGGTTGTCACTTTGATTTTTTGCGTGGTTTATTTTTGTACCTTTATTTTGTTTTCTTTGGCTCTTCTTTTCTTAATAAAAAAAGAGCATGTTATTTTATGTTATATAAAATTATGCCTTAACGTAATGTTTAGTGATCTATATAATTTTAATTAATTAGGGATTAGCCAAGTATTTTTTTAATTAAATAAAATTATATATTATGCTATGTTAGGATCATATAAGGAATTATATACATTAATTGTAATTAATTATACTAAATATAATACATATTATCCCACATGAATTTTTCATTATATTTATATAATTGATTAGAATAAAATATGAAATTATTTTTATGATACACCTACATGAATTACAAATTAAGTACATAATTTGATAGTTTTATTCTAAGGTTTAGGATAGAATATCAAATTATTCTCATAATATATACCCATAAAATTATGAATTAAGTATATAATTTGATAATTCTATCATACATTATATTTTAATATGCTTGAATTAAAAATTTAGCCCATAGATAATTTTAATATCATTAGATTCAATTTTAGCACAAATTATATTGGTAAAAGATGAAATTTTATTGATTCCTAAATTTTAACATAAGGATGTACTTTACATTTGTTTTTGTAGTTATACAATCTGCTAATTTCTCTGATATTCATTGTGATATTCCAGATTTAAAGAGTGATAACTATAAAATATGGAAGGAAAGAATTCTTCTTCATTTAGGGTGGATGGACATAGATTATACAATTAAAATAGATGAACCATTTACAATTACTAATATAAACACTTTAGAGGGTATTGCTCTTTATAAATGATGGGAGCGATCTAATCGCCTTAATATAAAGTTATAAAAACTATAATATTTGTTGGTATACGTGGTTCAATTGATCAACATGAGAAAGCCTATGAATTGCTAAAAGCAATTGATAATCAATTTCTAACTTCAGTTAAGGCACTAGTAAGCACTCTAATCATGGAGTTCTCATCCATAAGGCTCACCAGCGTGAGAGGTGTGCGTGAGCACATCATGCAATCGAGGGACATTGTGGCTCAATTGAAGAATCTTGAGGTTGAGATGTTAGAATCCTTCCTTGTACACTATATCCTGAATACTCTCCCACAACAATACAAACCCTTCAAAATGTCATACAATGCACGTAAAGACAAATGATCAAACATTGAACTCATGAAAGTGTGTGTTCAAGAGGAATGGAGGCTAGTAATGGAACTAGGAGAAAGTGCAATGCTGGTAACGTGGGGGAAGGACAAAATGTAAGCCAATAAGAAAGGAAAAGGTAAAATACCTCTCCAATTAACATTAAAAAGGAATCCATATGTTTTTTTTTCTATATTCTATATAAAAAATGGACACATGTGTTGTTTCCTATTTTTAGGCCCGGCTCAAAAGGAGCCAAGCGGTGGCCAAGCCCAAAGAGAGGAGGGGTCCTGGCCGGCCTCAAAAAGGGGCCAAGCCATGGCTGGACCTAAAAGAAGAGGGGTCCTGGCCAACCCCAAAAAGGGACCAAGCCGTGGCCGACACCAAAAAAAGAAGAAGGGCCAAGCCAAGGCTAGACCCAAGAAAATAGGTCCTGCCAGCCTAAAAAAACTGGGCCTCGGCGAGCCTCAAAGGGAATTGGGCCGAGGCTCGACCCAAGGAGAAATGGGTCCTGCCAAACCAAAAGAGCGGGTCTCGTCCGTCCCCAAAAGCATTTGAGCCAAGGCTTGACCCAAGGAAATGGGTCCTACCAGCCCTAAAGAAGTGGGCCTCGGCGGGCCCTAAAGGCAATTAGGTCGAGGCTCGACCTAAGAAGAAATGGGTCATGCCACCCCAAAAGAGTGGGTCTTGTTTGACCACCAAAAGCAATTGGGCTGAGGCTTGACCTAAGGAGAAAAGGGTCCTGCTAGCCCAAAGAAGTAGATCTTGGCTGGCCTCAAAGGCAATTCGGGGGGTTTTGGCTGAACCTAAACCAACCGGCAATTGGAAGGAGAAGGACCAAGTCATGACCCATGAGAAAATGGGTCAAGACCGACCCCAAAGTTAAATGAGTCGCGACTCACCCCATAACGGTTGGGTCGCGACCCGCCCCTATATGAAATGGGTCAAGGTTAACCTAAACCTAGGTAATTAATGACGTTGCATGCAGAACAAACCAATGTTTTGCACACAACGAACCCTGCAAACCATTCCCACTAGTTTTTTTCATCTTTGGTCTAAAGGCAATGACTTTGAACACCAATGCCAGCTGTGGAAGAACGCAGATGAGAGCTGCACCATCATTTAATGGATGATATTCTACATGTGGAGAATAATTATGAGATCATAGAATAAATTAGAATATTTTGCTTCCTAATTTACTCTATTTGATTGCAAGCCACCCGCGATTGTGTCCCCTATATCTTGTTTTCTAAATAGAGCTACGTTTTAGGCTATATAAACCTCCTCTGTGGAGAGAAAAAAGAAAGAAAAAAAAAAGGCGTTTAAGAGCTATAGCACATAGAGGAGAGGCTCTGCTGCTAAACATTGACAAAAACTTTCGTCTGTCAAAAATGGTGAGATTTGTAGAACTGAAGGAGATCTGCAGCACATAGAAAAGGAGCTTTGCTACTAAACCATGACAGAAAATGATCGTTTGGGTTTGTATTTCATTTTCTATAGCCAAAACTAGTAAGACCTGCAGGTAAGTCTCAACTTTCTCTTCCCTTGCCGCATATAAATCTGATTGTTTTAATGTTTTAAAAAAACTGTTTTGTCTTCTGGCTTTGCATTTTTGTTTTTTATATTTTTGACAATACAATGAATGCTTGTCTTCTGTTTCCTTCCATAGCTTTGACCTTAGACGGTTATTTTTGTTAGAGTTTATGAGTTCCTATTGTTCCTTTTCTTTTACTTTAGCTCATGAGGAACCGTGGGGAGCTGTTAGGTCTTCATTGTCAGCTCACCCTTCTATTCGGGTTTTTTTTCCCTGCTTTATAAACTTGGATGAAGTTTTGGTCCAGAGAAGGAATTGAGATACAGGGAAACCCCTTTGCATGTGAAATAATCTTTCGGGCAGGGACGCGTTCTCCTTTTTGCTTCTGAATGACAACATTCGTGCTTTACTGTTCAAGTTAATTAATTGTGATTAAGTGTGATGCTTGGTTTTTTTTTAAAAAAAATATAGAACGGTTTTGTTGTATGCTGCATACGGCCAATAGCCTAACATGTTTTGAATGTTTTTTTTAAATAAATATTCCAAGTTTTAAAAGAAAATGTGTTTTAGCATGGATTTCTTAAACACAAAAACAAATTGTTTTCTTGCATTCTGGATTTTACAACATGTTTGTAAAACTCCAAAGGGTGTTGGAAAAAATACAAAATCTTATTTTTGGGGAATTCTACTTTATTCACCATTTATATTTTGGATAAAAAAATCCCAAATGGATTAATATCCAAAAAATCATTGGGAATAACTTGTTATTATTTACTGTTAATACTTGGATAAAAAAACCAAGTGGTTAATATCCAAAATATTTTTTTAGAAATAATAAGTCATCACACATCTTTGAAAGAAAAATCGATTATAATTGAGGATATTTTAATTTCTGACTCCACGGTTTACGAGCCGTGAAAGTATAAAACACTAAGGCAAAAATAGGCTTTTAAAGCGCTCTGAATTTCCTTATATTTCTAAATTTTTATCCCTCTTCCTTGCAATTTATGAGTCGCAAATACTTGAAATACTAAGGTAAAAATGAGCTTTTAAGCACATTGAATCTCATTAGATTTCTATCTTAGGTGTCTCTTAATTCATAGGTTGTAAATTTAGTTCAAATTAAACACAGATTTCAAGAGATCTGCATTGGTTCTCTTTGGCACTCTAAAGACATATCTAAAGGTATGATCCATATCAGCCAAGGGTTCTTTCTTTTAGACTTTGAACCCAAGTTTGTTCATTATAGCAAACTTATCCTAGGAAAACTGATGAGATTAGAAAAATCAACACCATAGCAATTATAAACCAAACACCAAGCAATGTACTTTAGGTAGGGTGTACTAGGGGTGCTAATACCTTCCCTTTATGCAACCAGTCCCTTGCCTTAGAATCTCTACTCCCTTTTACACAAAACAAAGACCCCGACATCGATTCCCCACTCCCGAGAAAGGTCGCCTCAACATCGCGCGCTCACGAGGGTGCGGCATCATGAATAAGAAAAGCACCAAATTTCATGATGCATATCTCCACTAGGATGCGTCTCAAGAGTCAATAGAAGATTATCTAAAAACCCCTTACTCAAGCCATCCTTAATGAATTGTATTTTATCTTTATGGTTTACAGATACCATTCCTAAAGAACGACATGTTGCATTACAAGTTCATCTTTGTAAAAGTAGTTTTGCACGACGTTTCTTTGCAAAAGTGCTTTTACCTGTTCCAGGTATGTACGAAATGAAAGAATTAGAGGACTCACCTGATAATCAGACCTTTGCTTCAATTAGCCAGTGAATATCTTTAGGAATTCCATGATTCATTAACAACCTCAATCTTTCACACCTAGCACGGTAAATTTTTGCAATCGCATTTGGAGGCAAAGCGGGAAAATAATTTTTCAATTTTTCAAGAGTGGTGTCCATTTTCAAATGAGAATTAGAGAAGAGATGCAAAGAAAGAAGAAAGAGCAAAGAATTGCACAAATATATACATAGATATCAGTTATTATGGGAAACTGAAAAAACTAACTTAAGAGTCACGGAGTACCGTTATCCGCCATTTGATCAGGCTCGGAGAAAGACTAGCAAAATAAGAGTCACACTAAAAAGAAACACAAAAACAATGTGAGAAAAACAAAATAATCAACTTTTATATATAGGATCATTCAAACCAGTGGATTCATTTTCACTAGGAAAATTATCAAAGTAAGCTTTCAAACGATGTCCATTTACCTTAAAAACATTGTCATTATTTGGATTCTCAATATCAAAGGCCCCATAAGGATACATATGTTTCACAATAAATGGACTGCTTCATCTTGATCTTAGCTTTACAGGAAATAAATGGAGTCGAGAATTATAAAGCAAAACTTTTTAACCAATATCAAATGTTTTTCTCAAGATTCTCTTGTCATGAAACTCTTTGATTCTTGCTTTATGAATTTTTGAATTCTCATATGCATCATTTCTTATTTCCTCAAGCTCATTTATTTATAACTTACATAGCTGGCTAGCACCATCAAGGTTTGAATTGAAAGCTTTGATAGCCTAATAAGCTTTATGTTCAAGTTCCACAAGCAAATGACAAGATTTTTCATAGACCAACCTATAAGGTGACATATCTAATGATGTTTTAAAAGCAGTACAATAAGCCCAAAGTGCATCATTAAATCTTAAAAACCAGTCCTTCTTATTAGGGTTCACTGTTTTTTCCAAGATTTGTTTGATCTCCCTATTAGCAAGTTCTACGTATCCACTTGTCTAAGGGTGATAAGGGGTGGAAAATTTGTGTGTGATTCCATATTTCTTCATTAAAGACTCAAATGGCTTGATGCAGAAATGTGTTCCACCATCACTTATCATGGCTCGAGAGATTCCAAATTAACTCAAAATATTTTATTTCAAAAACTTTATTATTGTTTTGTGGTCATTGTTTTGACTTGGAATTGCCTCTATCCATTTTGAAACATAATCTACTGCGACTAATATGTACAAGAAACCAAATGATGGAGGAAATGGACCTATGAAATCTATACCCCAACAGTCAAAGATCTCAATGACAAGAATAGGATTTAAACGCATCATGTGACGTTTTGAAATAGATCCCAACTTTTGACAATTTTCACAAGTCTTGCAGAATGCATGTGAGTCCTTGAACATGGTGGGCTAGTAAAATCCACTTTGTAAGATTTTTGCAGTTGTCTTTCTTGATGAGAAATAACCCCCACATGCCTCAGAATGATAAAATTTAAGGACACTACTTACCTCATTTTCAGGAATGCATCTTTGAAATATTTGATCAGGACAATATTTGAATAAATAAAGGTCATCCCAATAAAAGTTCTTCATTTCGTTCAAGAACTTTCTTTTGTCTTGGGTACTCCAATGAGCTGGCAATTGTCCCAAAACAAGAAAATTAATAATATTAGCAAACCAAGGCATTATAGAGACATAAAGTAAAGATTCATCAGAAAAGTAGTCATCTATTGGTGTGATGTCATATCTCGAATCTGTTGTCAATCTTGACAAATGATCTACGACAACATTTTCAGTGCCTTTCTTGTCTTTGATTGTGATATCAAATTCTTGAAGTAACAAAATCCACCGCACCAATTTAGCCTTAAAATCCTTCTTAGAAAAAAGATATTTCAATGCTGCATGATCACTAAAAACAACATCAAGTGAGCCAACAAGATAAGATCTGAAAAGACTTTTTTTTTCACATTCAGTTTTCTCTTCACAGTGCACAGATCTTTTAAAAATTTAGCATAAGAAGGTACCTGTTTAATAGCATCCAACAAAGGTATATTGATCCTTACCTGCTTCAAAGTTTGAAAGATTTCAAAGTTGTGATTGACTTTTCTTTGTTTGGTCATGGCATGAGGAAATGGAAGTGCTGGCGGGGAATCAGTCTTTTCTTTGCAATGTTTAGAATCAACCGCTTTCTTACCCTCAGAGATTGACTCATCATCTTTCTCACAAGGTTCAAGAGTGGGTTTTTCAATAACCTTACCACCGGAAAGAGTGATGATTGATTTGACTTGATCCATGTATTGGCTTCCAGAACTACTTGTAGTTGCATTGTATTGTCCCTTAGGATTTTGTTATGGTTGAGATGGAAACTTACATTTCTCTTGAAAACTGAGAGCATATATGAATTTTGCAAGAGTATCTTTAAAATCTGTCATGCTTTAAGCAAGTTGAGTGTTGATTGTCTCTTGCTTTTCAATGAATGCATGCAATGTTTCCTCAAGATTTCTTCTAGGAGGTGGAGTATAAGGAGGTGCATATCCATGAAAATTTTAGAAATTATAGTGTGCTTGAAACGGTGGTTGTGAAGTTTGTGCATTATTGTAATCACTCTTCCAACTGAAATTTGGGTGATTTCTCCAACCAGGGTTATATGTTTGCGAGTATGGGTTATGATTGGGCTTTTGGAAACTGTTTAAAGCATAGGCTTATTCATGGAGGCATTCATTGAAAGAAGGCAAAGTTGGACAGTCATTGGTTGAGTGTTCATTGGTTTCACAGATTTGACACACAATGTCTTGAACATATTTTAATTGACCACTCTTTTTCAATTCTAGTGCTCGACTTTTCTAGCTAAAGATGCAAACTTGTCTTAGAGGTCATGATCTTCCCTAAGGTTGTACATTCCTCCACTAGATGTATAAGGTTGAGTTTTATTTGGTGCCTTATAAGTGCCTGTAGTGTCCCAATTTTGAGCATTTCAGCTAGCAAGTCTAGGTACTCCATTCCTTCATTATGGTCTTTATTTTTAAAAGTTCCATTGCACATCAATTCCACCATTTGTCTATCTTTAAGTGTTAACCCTTCATAAAAATGTGAAACCAATCTCCATGTTTTAAAACCATGATGAGGGCAAGTATTAAGCAAGTCTCGATACCTATCCCAACATTGGTAAAATGTTTCTCCTGGTTTTTGAGTGAAAGTGGTGATTTGTCTTTTGAAAGAGTTTGTTCTGTGAGACGGAAAAAACTTCTTTAAAAAGTGTTGTTGCATTTCATCCCAAACACGAATGGATCCTAGTCTCAAATTTTGTAGCCAAGTTTTAGCTTTATCTTTTAATGAAAAAGGAAAAAAGCTTTAATCTTATGGTGTTCATGCTACAATTTAAGTCATTATAA
>Ga0325410_1002569_pt1 | contig 20405 bp, 9 predicted proteins | sample PopdelMetagenome_16_FD_206182 | JGI IMG/M metagenome (GOLD analysis project Ga0325410, IMG submission 206182) | Populus deltoides microbial communities from Bellville, Georgia, United States - Xylem-PdIQD-R3 | ecosystem: Host-associated > Plants > Phyllosphere > Stem > Wood/Secondary xylem... | reverse complement strand
TATAACTTAAATTTTAATGATGCAAAACCTCGTTCACAATTAATCTATGTTATTGTTTATTTTGTTTCCCACAAGATAAACTAAACAAAGTTTAATATAATAATAAAGCCTTAAGATTGTTTTTCAAGTTGGTAACTATATTAGATTAATGAGCAAAGATGCTTAGTTTATCATTATAAGACCATACACAACATAAAAAATTATTCAATAAAAACCTAGAGTACATAAAATTTTAAATCTATAAACATGCAAAAATAAAACTCAAGACAAACATGCAATCAACATAATAATAATAATAATAATAATAATAATAATAATAACACTAGCATGCATACTAAACATAGATTCAAACTTGCAATTGATATACTAATAATAAAAATAATTAAGTTTAAATTAAAATAAAGAATGATACTTACTTATTGAAACATTTTAAAGTAATAAAACTTTTGTTATCGTGAATGATGAATCATTTGTCATCAAGGTTTTACTGCTTTTTACTTGTTCAACTAGAATGTTTACAACATACCTCTCAAGATTTCAATAACAGAACCTTGGTTTAGATGCACTTCTAAACCAAGGTGTTTAAACCAAGATAAAAGGACTCCACATGATTATTAAATTACTTATCAATAATATAATTACTTATAAATAATACTAAATGTTCAAAATTAAAAAATGCTAATTGATTATTAAATTATCAGAGTTAACAAAAATTCACATTATTAATATGTGATGTTGTTTCAAGAATTTTTCTTTAGAGGAGGGAAAAGAAATCTATTACCATTTATTACCCTAATAATTGATAAATAAATGTTAGTGTGCATGTTGAAGTAAAGTGATTGAGAGGGGATGAATTCATATTATTAGATTAGTAATCTATAGGGATTTTCCTTTTAATTGGGTTCCTTTTTACCAAATTTTTTTATTGTTAATTTAACTACCAATTTACTAAGAAAAGACAATGGCTTGGTAATTGAGTCTTATATGGAAATTTTGACTTGTTTTAGGTAAACAAAATTTGTTAAAAAACTCTCAAAACACAAGAGAAAAAAAAAAACCAAACCATGATTTATAATTCAAAGATGTATAATATTCTCACAATAAACCTAAAATATTGTATCAAATAAAAACATTAGATCTTTTTCAAACTAAATTATTTTTTCCAAAGTGCAAGCAATTTCTATATCAAGTGGATAATTGTATTCATATGGTAAGAAGAAAAAAAGATAAAAATGTAATTTTATCTAGATATTTGATGATTTAAATTTTGTTTTGATACATATAGATTTCCTATTAGTTTCATTTAGAAAGCCAACTTAAGTTTGACTTAACCGGCTAAAAATACAATGGGATATCCATAGGTTTGATTTTTTTAAATAAAAAATTACTAAATATATCATGTATTTTAAGTGCAAGAACATTTTACATATCATATTTTCATTCATTATAGTTTATATGTGGTCCATGATAGTTTAAAATAATAATGAAAAGATAAAAATACCTATGTTTACTAATAATCTAAATCTAGTTTCAATTTAGCGGTTGCTTTTTAAAGTACTTTATGTTTGGAAATGTATTAAAATAATATATTTTTTATTTTTTAAAAATCATTTTTAATATCAGTATATCAAAATGATCTGAAAACACTAAAAAATATTAATTTAAAATAAAAAATAAAAAAATTAAATTTTTTTAATAACACGTTTAAAATACAAAAATAAACAGAATCAAAATCATGCTAAAATGGATGGCGCGAAGAATACATATTTTGTGGTGGATTTGTATCACTCGTTAAGGAATGAGTTTGAATTTCTATATTTGGGAAGTTTTTTCTTCCTTATCGAATTAATGTCAAAAAAACAATCTTTTTGGCTTCTTTGATTTGAAAACTTTCGTTTTCTTTAACGAGGCTAATAAGTTTCTTCAGGTCAATTTTATGATTATTTTCTTTTTTTTACTATTTCTAGATTTTAACCATTTGATTTTAGTTTTTTGTTTATTAAAGCTTTGAAAAATACTAATTTTTTTGTTTATAAAATTTGTGTGATTTCTCATATGCTCTAGGTTTATGAGCTACATTTCAGTAGCTTTCAAGTATTGAGATTCGAGCAGTGTGGTATCGGATACGTTGACGTTTTTCAAGTAAAGTTAGCTCCGTTGATTATGAGTTCAGTTAGGTATAAGGGCAGTACATGTAATTATTGGTTGATATTGAAATTAAGAAAGAAAGAAATGGTGAAGGAGGAAGAAGATGACGACGAAGAAGAAGAAAAGTAATATTTTATTTATAAAGATACTTTGGATAATAACAAATCTATAGTATTTTACGTACTTTTTTTTATTGATTCGGAAAATCAATAATTCAAAATATATAATAAAATTAAGTTAATAAATAATAGGATATAAACAGTAATAAATAAAAAATAAAATATGCAAAATATTCTCAACCTAAAAAGACATAATATTTCTTAATAATTCTCCCTTTTAATATCCCATCCACTCGTCCACATACAAGTTTTTCTATGAAAAAAAGGTTTAAACTTTAAAGTCAATCAAACCTCTCTTTTTTTTCTTTTTTTTTGTCAAAATTTGACATCTTGAATTGCCAGTGGAGGTAAAATTGGTGGAAGGTGCAGCTCCTTGTCTTCTCACCTAACCCCAATTTGGCATCTTCCGTTTCCAACAACCACGCCCAATCAAACGAGGAAACCTTTTGTCTATTTACAGGTGGCTTGTGGCTTTTCTTGGGCTTTAAAGTTTAAAGCTTTCTCTGTATATTGCAACTTTGCAGGTCTATTTGGCCGGACATTCGCCCTCTATCTCTCTCTCTATCTATCTATTATGGAGGCTAAGCTATTAGGAGCTTCTTGCCCGGCTTTTCTAGCTTCTAAAGAATCAAGATTTTCAAGGGCTAATTATAGTTTAGGTCTCCAAACCGGGCAGAATGGCACAACTTTAAGAGTTAGCTGCCCAAACTTGACAAAGAGACGCATTCTATCAGTCCAAGCATCTGCTGTATCCATGGGGTAAAGAAACAGTGATCCTTTTGCTTAAATTAGTTTACTTGGTCTTCTTGATTAGTAGTTTCATGTTTTCTTCTGGTTTTGATTTTTTTTGTTGCTATATTTCTTGTTCGTTTTTTGTTTTCTGGGATTTTTTTTGGCTGTTTTGTTCAAGAATCTTCAAGTTTTGAGGGTGCGAATAGATGAAATGTATCACAAATTAGACTCTGTATGTTTGCCGTTGAATTTCTTGCTTTTGGATTTGGGTTGGTGGCACTGTATCTTTATAGTAACTTGGCATTATTTCTTATGATCTATGGATTCACAAGTTAATTTCCACCACCTATATATTACTTTGTATTGTGTTTCCGTTCTGATTTTTTTTTTAACCAGCATTCTAAATTCTTGTTGATTCAGTGAACAATCAATTTTTTTTTAATGTGTACTGTGTAGTATTAATATTGTTATTATTGTGTTAGTTGCTAAACATATCAAAAAAGAATTCTCTTATTGATTTGGGTTTAAGAAACTGAGGCTAGAACATGTGTGCGCTTGCAAATACAAGCATGTGTGTAGGTTACAAAATCAATATTGAAAGCAAGCTGAATGGTTAGCTTAGGTAATCGAACGAGCTCCATTCTTCTGATAAAAGTTGGAGAGTTGGAGAAATTTCATATATGTTTTCTCATTAAAAGTAGATAAACTGATGCTTTGGTTTTTTTTTTTTTTTTTGATAACTCACTGATGCGCACAAATGTAACAAACAGTGCAAAGTGCAAACTTGCACGATTTTTCTCTTTCTTCAGTTTTTTTCCCCACCAAAGTATAGGGTTAAGATTTCCTGTGATCGAACCTGAATATTTCACAGCACTGCTTTCTAAAGCTAGAATTGTTTCTGTTTCGGACACATTGTTGCTTTATATTGAAGGGCCTGATGCATATCAACTTCCAACTTGTTATTTGCCAGTCAGGTTTTGAAAGTAGTTTTCATCATTTCTGTAGGCTGACACAGAAGAAAAGGGTGGACATCAGCGAGAATTTGACCCTAGATAACATCAGGAGTTCCTTGATTCTACAAGAGGATAGTATAATATTTAGCCTCTTAGAGAGATCCCAATACTGTTATAATGCCAGTACCTATGACCCTGAAGCTTTTGCATTGGAAGGGTTCCATGGTTCTCTGATTGAGTTCATCCTTAAGGAAACTGAAAAGCTACATGCTCAGGTATGTTGTACTTATTCCTTTTAACTTCTGGGAAAGAAAGAAGATATCAATTAGAGAATTCATGAAGTTTTCTTGAATTGCATCTGGTCATTAGCTTGGCAGATACAAGAGCCCTGATGAACATCCTTTTTTCCCGGATGACTTACCTGAGCCAGTGTTGCCACCCTTGCAGTACCCACAGGTAAGACATGTGTAAATACATTCTGTAGATATATTATTAGCTGCCTTTTCCAAATTTACAATTTTATTATGCCATGGATCAAGCTCCCACTTAACATATTTATCTTTCAGTTTGATGATTTTTTTCAATTTAGGAGGAACTGCGTGTACTGTGATCGACACAGTGCAATTGTGGAACTGATTATTTAGCTGATATATTGTGAGGCTTGTGCCATAAAAACTCACTGCATTGTTTTCTCTTGTTATACGCAACAAAATGCCATCTAATTCTGAAATTAAGACCAGTTGTCAGATGTAGATTTTAATTTTTGCTTGAGCATAAGAAAAAAATTCTGGCATGTTAACTTCTTCTTTAAAACAAACATAAATATAAAAAATGAGCACTCTATCCCTCTCTCTTGCTGCATGTTCAGATTTTACTTTTGTCTATTTTCTTTTACTTCCTCTTCAAACCTGTTCCTTCCTTGCCACACAGGTACTACATCCCATTGCTGATTCAATAAATATAAATAAGACAGTATGGGACATGTATTTTAGAGAACTTATTCCTAGATTGGTCAAAGAAGGAGATGATGGCAATTGTGGATCAACAGCTGTTTGTGACACAATCTGTCTACAGGTATGCATTTAACTAATTAACTCTGGGCTGCTCTTTATACTACTGTGATACTTTCAAATCTCAACCTAAGAGATTACAAACTGTTTTCTTGATCTTCCTTGATGCTTTAGTTCTAGTTTCGTTCTGTGAACTTTCTCTTATCTGGTTAGTGATACATGTACCCTGGGAAGATATTGTTAATAAATTTGTTATTTTTGGATGGAGCTAAGATTCTTGATTGGAAATTGCATTTGACTCATTCTAGTGGTCTACTCTTGAGAGATTCTACTATTAAAATAAGTCTTCTTTTGCTGTTTAGACTCTTCCTGGAGTTAATGAGGTAACAAATGGATAAATGTAGTTGGGTGTATTTGACTCCTGAACCAAAGTTGTTTTTCTACTATCTAGCTACTCTTGTCCTTGATGAACGGTGAGCTTCTCTCTTGTCACAACTTGACCTTGCAAATATGTGCATTTATTTATGGTTCATTTCATGCAAGGAGCTGGTCTATCTTTAACCTAACAAAAATCCTTATCATATTCCCTTCATATATATGGTTATTGCTAATGGGTATTAAACAACACGAGTCATGTTTCGAGGACAGTGAAGCATATGTGTTATCAGCACTCATTTCTCTGAATCAGTATTAAAAAGCACCTCCTCTGATGGAGCTGTGTCAGCACTCTCATAAACTATGTTATTAACCTGAGAAGTGACTCGTGAGGGCTTAATTACGTTTTCAAGTAGTCAAAAGGTGGCATTTTGATGACACAATTGCTAATCAGTTTGTGGCAATGTGCATTACATGGCTTGGAATGCTAATGGAGCAAATTTTGCTAAAATTGAGTTTCCAAAGTTATCTCTAATAGAAAGCTTTATTCGTCAGCGGATTAAATTTGGATTCATATCCCTTTTTGTTACTTTGTGCCTATCGCATGTCTTTTCTGAAAGAAATAGATTTCTCGTATATTCTCCAACTTGAGGGATATCAAATCTGTACAAGCTTAAAGGGGAAAGAGAAGATAAAAAGAACAGATACCTATTTATGCAGTTTGATGTTTGGCTGAAATTTGGAAGAAAAAGAATCTGTTGTTACAATTTTTCACAACTCTTCAAGTTTCTGGTGCATATTTCTAACTTCATTGGGCTCTGATGTGAATATGGTTGTGTAGCAGTACTTATCAACTGCTATGTTCCCAGCTCTGTGTCCAATTTAGCCCAAAAGCTTGTTATCCTCCCAATTCTTATATCTCCTTTTTCGATGAACTGTTTTATTCATTTTTTGCTTCCATATCTGTGTAGCTTATGCTTCTTATTTATAATGTAATCTCTTGATGGTAAACGAAGAAACTCAGAACATGTTCATGTAAATGATGTTCAAGAACTATAATTTGTCCTAACTGAAGCATCTCCTCTCTCTTATGGATTACACTTAGTAACTCTTTAGTTGACACGCTTATGCATTCTTGTGATTTCAGGCTCTCTCAAAGAGAATCCATTATGGAGAATTTGTAGCAGAGGCTAAATTTCGGGCTTCTCCAGATGATTATGAGGCTGCCATTAGAGCACAAGTTGTTACTGCATGATCCTTTCTTTACCTTTTAGAGCGAGCAGCTCACAATGTAATCTTCTGTATTCTCATCTTGGTGTGGCGTTCAAAATTTTCAGGACAGCAAAAGACTGATGGAAATTCTGACATACCCAGCAGTTGAAGAGGCGGTGAAAAAGAGAGTTGAGATGAAAGCTAAAGCTTTTGGGCAGGAAGTGACGATGGAAGGAGAAATAGATGGAACTGACCCGGTGTACAAAATACGACCAACCCTGGTTGCTGATTTATATGGTGAATGGATCATGCCGCTGACAAAGGAGGTTCAAGTTCAGTACTTGCTAAGAAGGTTGGATTAAGCTTTGCAATGCCTGCTCATGGCGGTAAAGCGCACATTCTCTGATTGTTTTGATGTTCGTTTTCGTTATCTGTAATTATAGTTGCCTCATGAATGAGGGCATCATGCAACGTAGGAAATCAGCCACCATATTTGCCACTTATTTAGAGACGTGCATCGAAGAACCTGGCCACTGCATTAAATGTGAAGCAAGTTTTACAATTTTGGTTGAATCATGTGCTCAGAAACTTCATATGAAGCTTGAGTAATTCACTGTGTTATAAATTTAGTGATTTAATTGGAAAGTGGGAAATGTGTTGATTGGTTATTCGATGAGACCTCAGTCCATCCGAAGTATCCACGCTCCAACCTGCAACAGTAACCTCATCTAAAAGGATCCAAAGTGGTCACCACCTTTACCTTGATCAGGACCACGAATGCGATTAGACTTTCAGGTAGTGTGTGAACATCGTTTTATAAAGTGTTTTTTTTATTTAAAAATAATATTTTTTTAAAAAAATTTATTTTTAATATTAATGCATTAAAATAATTGAAGAATATCTAAAATACTTAATTTAAAATAAAAAATAAAGAATTTTTAAAAGCAAGGCTCGACTCTAAGAACTTCACATTGTTATAGTTTTTGTTTCTTAAATTATTTTTTAAAAATTATGTTAAATTATTTTTTTTAATAATTTTAATATAATGATGTAAAAAATTAAAAAAATTCTACAAAAAAATATTTTAATTAAAAAATAATTTTATAAAATACAGTATTTCACACACAATATCGGCAAGGCACCAGGCCAGTAAAGAAATGTTTTATAAAATGTTTTTTTTTTAAATAAAGACCACCAACCCAATAAAAGGCCTGAAAGTCTAAGAAAATTGTATGGTTGACAAACGGGATCTTATATCAACTTTTTTTTTTTAAAAAAAAACTAGTTTAGAGTGAATTGAATTCACTCGTAATGTTATGTGAATAGTAAATTTTTTCCTGAAAAATTAGTGTAGAGTAAAATTAAATTTACTCGCACTGTAATCTCAATTTTATTCCTGATAATATTTTATCTAATTTTATTACACGCTCAAAAAATCATGGAAACTGTAGTTCTTATCGAATGAATGTTGTACGTAATGGAATTATATGTGGTTTAATGAAATAATAAAAAATATTTTATATTATTTATTTCATGATGCAATAGTAGTAATTAAATCTACATTATTTAAATTTAAAACCATTAATATTAATATATATATATTTTTTACTTATTTTATAACCTCAATTTAAAAAGAATTCTTAACCAAACACATTAAACTACTTTTTGTTAAACCTCAATTTTAACCACGGTTTTAACCAAATATATATAAATATCAAACTAACCTTAACTAAAAGTATTTTTTATAAAACAAGTTTTTTCAAACTACTACAACCACAAAAACTATCACACTACCAAACACACTAGCGTGACATAGCTTGGATAATAGTGGTGTGGGTGTTGTGATTTCAAGCTGATATGATGTGACGTAAATCAGTGATTATTATCAAATAATCATTTAGAGATACCAATTGCATTTATTATTATGAAACTAAGACGATGTAAGAGGAATTGATTGGACTAATTTTAGATATTTAGTTAAATAAATTATAAATTTATCAAACTAAACCTTTGTATATTGTTTGGGTCATATTTGAAGCTACATGTAGAATTTTGCTGAGATTCCAGTTAGGTTTGAAAGCAACTCATTCAAATGAGAGAGAATGACATATTTGAAATCAGAATTTAAATCTGACAACAAACAAGAAAACTTGAAAAATAATTATTTTTTATATAATTTGTGATTTCCTGCCAGGCAAAATTTAATTATACATGAAATTTTTATTTTGCAAGGATTCTTTACTTTTAAGAAAATCAATAATAACTTGTGTTTTTTTTTATGGATTTCTTTATTGGCGCCAAGACCAACTTGTGTATTTCCTCATTTGATTTATAATTTTGGTTTTTTTTTAATTTCATTATATAAATTTGCTGATATTGTATTTTTATTTTTTTAATGTTATCTTTTATTATTTGAATTCTTGGAGGTTGATTATCAATATATATATATATATATATATATATATATATATATATATATTTTTTTTTGCCAGTAATGTATTTTTTTAAATATACTTACAGCACTTTATCATCATTTTTTTTATGCTTTTTTAAAAAATGAGGTTCGGCAGAGCAAAACACGGGAAAGCTATATATAATTACCTCCAACAGTTGGGATTTTTCTAGCACAGAAAAGTTGAAAAGCACAAGCAACGGCTAAAAATGGGATTAGAAAAAGAAATATCAGAGCACAAAGGAGACAAAAAAGCTTAAAATGGTTGAAGTTTGTCTCATGAGCCTGTTTGGCATTGCGTTTGTAACTATTTTTTATTAAATTTTGAATTTATTTTTGTTAAAATTGAATGCGGTTTGTACTTTTTAGATCGTTTTGATGTGCTAATGTTAAAAATAATTTTTTAAAAATAAAAAAACATCATTAACATGTATTTTAGCATGAAAAACTATTTAAAAAACAACTATTACCACCATGCCAAACAAACTAGTCTTTTCTCACCCTATAACGTGCTCGCTGTTGCCTTTTAACAAAGTTGGTCAAGGATCTGCTGTTAAGAGGATGTTTGGAAATTGTTTTATAAAATGGTTTTTATTTATAAATATATTAAAATAATATTTTTTATTTTTTAAAAATTATTTTAATACTTTTATGCTATAAAAATAAATTTAAATAAAAAAATTAAAATTTTCATGAACTTGATTTGAACTATATTTTCAAACGGTGTTTTAGAGCTTCTTTTATATTGAGAAGCGAAGATAAAAATTGTATTTTGAATTTTTTTTATTTAAAAATATATTAAAATAATATATTTTTTTAAATATTATTTTATTATCGATATACTAAAATAATTTAAAAATTTTAAAAGATAATAAATTAAAAAACTTTCAAAATGTTTTTAAAATAGAATTGAAATATATTGGAAAATAAACCCTTAATTAATCTCAAATTAACTATTCAGAATAAAATAATCAAAGGTAGTTGTGGATCTCTAGAAGCTTACAAGAAACCTTTTCTTGAAAACACCAGCAAGGCACAGCACAGCACAGCACAGCGAAGTAAGGCCTATAATAACACAACACAAACTCATTAGCTAGCTAGATTGAGCTAGAGAAATAGAGAGGCAATGGAGAGAGGAAGTGGGTTTGGTTCACCCATGATGGTGGCATTGGCAGTGCTTGTTTTTGCCATGGTGGTGATGGTACCTGAAGTATCTGCAACTAGATGGACAGTTGGATCTAACATGGGTTGGACTAGTAATGTCAACTACACTATTTGGGCTCAAGGAAAGCATTTCTACAATGGTGACTGGCTCTGTAAGCACAGACTTTCTTTCTCGCATGAATCTACTTTCAGATCTGTTTTTATGTTTATTTAACTAGGTTTCTCTGCTTTTTATCTGCATGTTTTTGCTGTTTTTAGTGAAAGGTAGTGTAATGTTGTTTGATTTAGCTCACTTTGCTGGTCTTGGAGCTAGATGGTTAGATCTATAAGTCGGCTGCCTTTGGAATTGGCTGATGGTTTTCAAGTTTTGAGCTTTTTCACTCGTTCTTGGATTAAGCTTCTAGTCTGCTCTTCTTCAAGAGATTTCTGCCTACTATTCTTCATATGTGTGTGCTAATTATTAGCATGTCTTTTCTACCAATGCACGAAGTTTGTTTACTAAATTTGACTACTGAGAAAATGCTAAAGAAATCAAAGTGAAAAATACTTAAATTGTTATTTATTTCATTTTGGTTATATCAGAAGCTAATGGATATTATTTGAATGCTTCTTTTAACTTATTATAGCATGAAAGTTTCATCATACATGATGAAGAAGATGGTTCATTTGTTTTTCTGCTGTCTTGGACTTTTTTATGATAAATTTCCACTTTCTTTAACGTTCTTGCTTCACTCCTTTTGAACTTTTCTTTACTTTTTTGTGAATTTGTGGTTTCTGTTATTTCTCGTTTCTTTTGAGTAGCTGATAAATTAGTACGCTTTTAGCTACAGAGAGTAACGTGATCCAACGAAGACCTTCAATCAAGTGAAAGCATAGTAAATGAACAAAGTTGATCGCTCACATTGAATTACAGTGCCATTCTAGCAATTCTGGTGCCTAATAGTGTTTGTTTTGTTAACTCATGACCGAGGCTGAGGCCAACTAATGCTGAAAAATTCAGCCCATAGTGGCATTAACTGGTACAGATCCTCGTGCCTCAAACGGATTATGGACTCGACTAACCAACTTAGGCTAGCCAAGTTTATGAATTGACATCTTTGAGTTGGCCATCATTTTCTAGTGCTATATGATCGGTTGGTACTAAAATGTGAACATATACATTGTCAAAATCCACACACCAAATTACGCCTTATATTTGGGGCTCAACTTTTACTTTGTTATGATTGCACATGGCCAGTTCATTTTGATGAATTTTCCTTCAATTGTACCTAGACAGAATAGATGCATTTAGAATTGGATGGTCTGGTCTTTGATTGCACACGGTCTAGTTTATAGTTCCATTAGCAAGAGAAAAAATTAGCACATTTTGATATTGGTTGCTATTAATCAAGTATTCCTTTCAAATGTTTTGCTCATGTTTTCCTGTTCCAGCACTGCATGTGTATCATGTGGAATTTAGTCATTTGATTCCCGAAGCTTAAACCTAATTTCAAAGTCTCCCCAGTTTTCGTGTATGATAGGAACCAAATGAATATTTTAGAGGTGAACAAGACAGATTATGAGTTGTGCAACTCTGATCATCCTCTTCACAATTGGACCAGGGGAGCTGGAAGAGACGTGGTTCCACTGAACGTCACTCGCAATTACTATTTCATTAGTGGCAAGGGGTTCTGCTATGGAGGCATGAAGCTAGCTGTCCATGTAGAAAACCCACCTCCCCCACCCACTGCTTCCCCACTAAATGAGAAGAGTGGCTCTCCAAGTTCCATTTTCAGAAGCCAGTATGTTCTGCCGACTGTTTTTGCCATTGGTGCTCTATGGGATGCATTCGTCCGGTTCTGGTAGCCCCATTGTTCCAGCATATCTATGCTTTGATTTAAGAATGTCCACATTGCTTTCAGCTTTTCCTTAAACCAAATTGTGAGAGGAAATGGAGTCTTCTTTAATTTATTTCTCCCTTTTTTTTGTTGGGGTGTTGTTTTATTTATGATAGTTTACTCAAAATTGGCTGTCTTGATGCAAGTTAGTCCACGGTTTTGTTTGAATTTTTTTCTTAACGTGTTGAGAGTCCGTTAACTGAAACACCAAGGCATTGTTTTATGCTATGTATGAAACTATATGGGGCCACTTTCCATGTGGTTGATGACCTAATTTATGTGAAAATGGCCACTGATTACGGGAGCTGGATTGATGGAGACCTATGTATTTAATCTTATTAGTAGGAATGTTTGTTCAAAAGACAATTAGTCTCTGATCAGGGCTCAAATGCTCTCACCAAATGCAAGCATTCACATGGTGTTATGCATAGAATATAGAGGTCCGCTCCTTGAATTAATCTTTCTTGGGATGCGATTGAGACTGAATCAACTTGTCCTCCCCATTTTGAGAAACTTGAACCCCAAGAGAGTACAGTGTCAGAAATCATCTGAAAAACAGCAGGTGAAACTTCTTTGATGTCGAAGTTCTTGTAGCAGTTTTTGTTTTTAATTATAGAGAACACTAAAAGACCTGTTACTGCAGACCTTTTTTTTTTTTTTTTTTAAAGTTCTCAAACTTCAATTTTAAGCAATTACATTTTAATTGAAGACCAATTAATAACTTTTTTAATGTATTGTTTAAAAATAATTTTTAAATTTATATTTCAATAAGTATCTCTTGTGATTTTTTTTTTAGTTGTCAAACTTCTTATGTTTAAAGAGAGAATTTCTCTGTTGTGTGTCTTCATTCATGCTTTACAACAGGAATATAATACATGGGAAATGAGACAAGATCCAAGAATAAAGCCTAAACAATTGCTAACCGAGAATGAAGCCAAAACATATGTTTTTAATAATTGCTTATTAACCTTTTTTGTATAAAGAATTTTAATTATTTGTATGTATTTAATTTTTAATGAGATTATTTTAATTTATCTATATTTGTTTTTGTTATTTTTTATATAAATAAACTTTATTTTTGAAAATAAAAAATAATTATTTTCAAATAATATTTTTAATATATGCATCTTGCATAATGTTTTTTTTTCATTTCATTTTATTCAATCAATTTAATGTGATTGTTTATTTTTATTATTGTTTGATTGAATAAAAAAATTAGTTTTAATAAAAAAAAATTTAATAAACACAACCAGATAAATATCATATGTTACGAGATAATGTATAGAAGAGAAAAAAAATACATGGAAGAGTCAAACAAAATAGAAAAAATAGAAAAATATCCTACACTTTAAGAAGAAAAAAATTAATTAATTAGGAATCTATAATTAAGAAGGAAACGATGCAAAATTTCCTAACAACATTTTCCAGTTTAGTTTTTTAGAGAATCCTAGGCAATATAAACAAGAGACACTCGGACAAACAAGAGGGGAAAGAGATCGAAAAAGAGATTCTTGCAAAGAAAAAATCAAATACAAAATAAATCTAGCCTCCCAAAGCTGTCATCACTGATAGCCCAGAAAATTAGGAGCACAGCAACCTTTTCAGCCTTCAATCTCCCATCTCTGGTAGAGGTGGTCGATCTTGCTCATTCCAGCAGGAAGAATAAGGTCTGTGTTCCTTCATGTCGTGCTGACATGTGAAATGGAGTTTTGTAAGCCAACCACACATCCTCATGAACAACACAAACCAATATATTTTTTTTCCCAGTAGCTTTCTTCACTTTTGAGCTTGTAGAGGTCAATTTTAAATCCTTATATGTGATTTATTTATTGGTCAAACAAGTTTGTAGTTTATTTATTAGTTTTTGACTTGTGAACATGTATTGAATTGTATTTTTTTGGATTAATTTATGTTATGCAAATGATTTCTTTTTATATTCAATTATTCTTGTTTATATTATTTAAATTGGTTGAAATAATTGTGGTTATTTATTGTGGTCAGCTTGGTAAAATAATCAATTTCTGATGGATTACTTTAAATTATATAATGAAAAGAAATAAGTCAAAACCTAAATTTTTATTTATCATTATTTAACACCTCATCTATAATCTAAGACGTGAGGATGAAACTTCATTATCAAGTCTAAATTTCAAATCATTATCTTAGAAATTTTTACCTTTGATAAACGTAAGTATTTAGTTTAGATGAATATTGACATGTATGCACAATATTATTTTTATCATTAAAATCAAATAACAATGCAGCTTATTCTAAATATGATATTTTACGTTGATCTTTATATTTTATTTAGCATAATCAGCCTCTTATTCAAAAATCTTTTAAGAACAATTAAAGTTTATAGTAACTATAAAACTAGGTGATGACTTTTTTTTCCTTTTCTTTTTCCTCGTTTACATAATCAGCTCGTCAAGATGCCCCCCATAACAAAATAACAACTCCACTAAGGATCTAGAGCTAATCTTTGATTGATTGATTTTGTGATAATATGTTTGACGTGCTTTATATATATTTTATGCTTGTTTGCCTGAACTGATTAATATGTGTTTATTATTCTTTTATTATGTGATATATGTTCTTGTATATATCTTTGTATATATGATTCCTGTATGTTGTCTTTTCATACATCATACATATTTATAAACCTCATGCATCATTCTTTGAATTCAATATTAATGCATCATTCTTTGAATTCAATATTAATTTATCTTTTGCTCTTACTATATAACACCTTGTTACACACACTTTGCCTTAAGTTAGCATAAGGAATTAATGGTATCTCGATCGATGTGGTTTCACCTCAAGCTAATACACCCTAACTATTACTAAAAGTTTACAAAGTCACCATTAGTAGTTGATATGGATTTTCTTGGCCTATATTATTTTCACTTTATGGGCCTTTTGACAACCTTATAAGGTTTGTATTACTAAGCAACGAAAGATCTTTTTTAGACTAATAAGTTAGCTAACCTACCCACAAGTAAAGGTTAGAACATTCCTTTAAAATGTCTCCCTATAATACCATTAGGTAAGCTTACTATTAATGCTTTAGAATGTCTCCTTATAATACCATTAGGTAAGCTTACTATTAATGAAATTTCATGAGATGGGTGATAAGACAAGCAAAAGCAACATCACAAGAAATCTAGTTATTACAACCAAGATAAAACACCATGATTTCATTAAGGAGACAACCTGGTATGCCAAAGTTTTTAATGTGTAGCTTGCTTCTCAAATTTGGTTGATTAGCATTGAGAAGAAGATGAGTTAGAGTTAAGTTATATGATAAATTATTAAATTACATTTTATTTTTGGATGAATTAAGATCTTGAATTTTTCTTTTAAAGATATATAAGGTTACAAGTTGAGATTTTCTATGTTTTTAGAGTAGGGGAAATTCCAAACTATCTTTCTAAAATATATGGACAATTATGTTAAAATTTTAGTGAATAAAATTTCTCATATTTTTTACCTTTTATTCTGAAAATGGATGGTTAATATCTTTCGGGACACCACATGGAAAAGTTCAATAAGTTATCATACAACCATTGTGGAAAAATAAAAGATGAAAACAAGAAGCTTATGATAAAGTGGCTCATTTCTAGCTATAAAAGAATAAATTCTCTCAGAATTTAGGACACCAAAATGATTGTCAAACTTCTTTATAATGCTAGAAAATTCAACAACTCTTGTTACCCATCATAAATGACTACTTTATATCCAGCCAATTTTTTAATATTCAAATTTGTAGAGATCAAATTGGTGTTTCTTTCAGAGAGGGGTGAACAAATATAAAGTATGATTTAAAAGCTCAATTTTTCTTGAAAACACTACATTAGACCATATCATGAAAGATGAAGGAAGAACCATTTTAGAGAAAAACTACCAAATGATATGGAATTGATTAGAAGTGAGAGAGATAAGCTCACTGGTTGGCTTAAATATAATATTAAGACTAAGCCATCTGAAAAAGGGCTCTCTAATAAAGAGAATACTTTGGAAATGCACACCTCACAACACATCATCATAGCTCTTGATATTTAGTTCCTAAAAGCTCCCCATCTTTTTTTAATGTTGCCGACCCATCAACAAGTGAGGTTTGACCTTTCTTTAAAGCCTATTATAAAAGAAGTTTTGAATGGGAAGTCTATCAAAGAATCACATATTAAAAAGCTCTTATCAATTGAAAAGTGTTTAAATATGATTGAGGGTATGAAAATATATGATTCTAATAAGAAATATAAGATGTGTTTGGTGCCATTCTTCTCATAAAAGATAAGGTGCTTGAAATCACCAAGTAAATAAGTGTTGAATGTATTAAGATTTGCTTAAGGATTTATTGTATCGAGATTATAGAAGTAATTAATCATGACAATCTTTTCGTCCATTTCTTCCATGAAATTTTGAGTGGTGCCACATTGACTTGGTATATGAGCCTAAATAAAAACAAGATTAAAAAGTGGGCAGATCGACTCATGCATTCAAGTGCTAGTATAAATTTAACATGAAAGTGGCTCTAAACATGTTTGGCCTTTAAAATATAGAGAAAGGAAACAATGAGTCAATCAAAAAATATGGCCTAAGATGGTGTGAAATGGTGGTGTGAATATGCTCTAAGCGTTAATATAAATTTTATTTTTGAGTTGTTTGTATTTGCCTTTTAAGTGGTAATCATAATATCATAACATGGAAACGAGTTTTGAAAATTAACCTAATTTGATTTTGGTATTTTTTAGGTCCTTTTAAATTTTTTTTTTTTGATTTCATCATTCAACATTAAGTTATTGGGCCTTGAGTTTCATGATTTTTTTTTTCATTTTTTCTTTGTGAAGTTATCTCAATCTCATGTTTAGGGTCGCGGGTTAGTCAAGTTAATCTAGATTGACTTACGTTGTTTATGTTTTTTTTTTCCATTTTTTCCTTTCATCACTTAGTTTGCTTGAAAATTGATATTTATTGATTTATTCAATTGCTTTTGTAAAGAGTTATTTCAGTCTCACGACCGCACCATGAATTTGGTTTGCTGACTCAAATTGGGTTTTTGTTCCTTTTTAAAATGATTTTTTTCCAGTTCATCCCTTAACGTTTGATTTGCGGTGAATTAAGCTTTAATTTATTTATTTTTTTCTTTATAAGGTTATCATGTTCTCATTTAATTTTTTCTTTGTTATCAAATAAGACCGTTAACACATTTTAAGAATATCTAGAGCGTATCTTTTTATAATATTGGCAAGTATTAATTTTTTTAATTAGTCATCATCATTTTCTTTTTATTGTCATTGAATTTTATAATTATATTATTAAATTAAGTAATTTTGTTGAACCTATTTAAATCAATGACTTATATCCCATATTTTTCTTGCTCCTTTAAAATGTTATTATAGTCTGGGCATCCTTTTTTACTTTAGAAAAAAATTGACTCGATCAACAGCTTAATGGAGACCATTTATCTTTACTATATTTAATCATAAATAATAAAATAGTGAAGTGATAATTGCATAATTGTAATATTACTAATACAAAGAAAACATAAAACAAATAAAACGCCCCTACTTTTTTATTTTTTATTTTTTTATTTTTATCATCATCATTATTTTTCAATAAAAAAACAAACAAAATATCAATCACCCAAAATATTTTCCATTAATGACCGGGAAAAGCTGTTTTTTAAACCATTTCAAAGTTCTAATTAAAAAATTAATTAATTAAATAATTGTTTTTATTATTGAAGCAATGAATCTCCTAATTTTAGAAGGCTGATTACTTCAATTAGTCCCAATGTTATCAAATACTCTTAATTTAAAGATTTTTTTATTTGATTTCTTAAGTTTTAAACTTATGATATGTTGAGCGTTGTAATTAAACCGTTATTTTTTCTTTATACTTTATCAAAAATAAATTTTAAAAAAATAAAAAAAATATTATTTTAATATATATATAAATAAAAAACATTTTGAAACCCTAATATAATCCAGGCCGACACTTCCTTTTATTTTCAGATTAGATCAAATTCCATATATTTTGTACGGTTACACATAACCGCATGGTCCCATTGCACAGATTTTCATAAACAGGTCAAAAAAGCGAGTAAGCCCATGCGACGTTACTGTCAAAGTGTACTATCCTACAAGGTATCTGACATCCCAGCTTTGCTTACCAAAAATGATCCTCCCCATTTTTGACTCTAAAGCAAGCGATCATGGATCAGGTGGTTTCATGTAAACATCATATCTGTTCAGGATATATACATATATTTCTAGGTTAATTTACACCCTACTAAATACATCCGCCAGCAGGTTTTGATAGAGTCCTGAGGGTGACAGCAATGGAGAATTCAGGGAGGACGACAATTGGAAAAACTGTAGTGTCCATGGCAATAACAGCAGTGACTGTTATGATGATTGTGGAATGTGCAGCTGCTGAGCAGCTACATAAGGTGGGCTCAAGAGGATGGATCCCAAATTATAATTACACTGACTGGTTGAGTCAGAGTCATGAGCATTTCTACGTTGGTGATTGGCTTCGTATGTAAATCTCTCTCTCTTTCTTTCTCGCCAGCATGTAATTCCATTTTTCTTCCTACCACTTTCTTTTTCAAACATGTTAGATGTCCGAGGATTATCTGTAAGGGGTTCCTCCCATTGAATTAAACAAATGATTGAGATTGTTTTTGACTTGAATTGGATGTAAATTGGAGATTTCTCTGTCTTTTTCATGAGATAGGAAGGGGTATTTGAGCCAATGAAGTCATGAAGATTGGGAATTAAGATCATTAATTCACTCAAATTGTTCAACTCTAATCCATTTATACTACCAAACATATATTAGAAAGTTGGTGATTAGATAGAATTAAAATTTTGGAACTTTCATTTTATCAGGAACTTGGAGAATTTTGATAACAGTAATAATTGATGTTGAATCAGAAAATTGACCTAGCTTTTCATTTTCTCTGTTTTGCTGTTTATGGTAATTTTCTAAATAGAAATGCTGTCTGGTTACTAAATACAAAAGCTTGCCTGTGAACAAAATTTTGGAACTGTATCTGATTTTTTAACTAGCAATCATTGGTGGTATCACCAACCCAACCCTGATGAAGAAAAAAAGTTTTCAACTAGCTGGCCAACGTGTAGCATCAAATTGGTAGATACGGAAGCGTTTACTAAGGTTGTGTTAATTTCATAATTGAGATGTGCTGGTGTTTTCTCAAGATGTTGCTCAAAACAAGGTAAAAAACATGGATTTTTCTTTTTTCCTTCTTTCAGTTTTTGTGTTTGACAAGCACTCCTACAATGTCCTGGAGGTCAACGAAACAAACTATGAGAACTGCAATGACCAAGGCTTCATAAAGAACATTACTCGTGGCGGCCGGGATGTGGTTCAACTGACAGAGGCAAGGCCTTATTACTTCCTGAGCAGTGGAGGGTATTGCTGGAATGGAATGAAAGTTGCTATCAATGTTGAAGATTTTGCACCTACCCCAGCACCTGCATCAAGTACTGAAAATGGTTCTCCATCAAATATAGTCAGCAGGCAGATGATTATATTGATTGCATTTTGTGTTGCTTTGGCATGGTTGGTCCTTTTTCTTTAAGCAGTAGCAGTTGGGTGGCTGGGCCATTGAAAGAATAATGCGGGGATATAGTAGCTAGAGTCATGGGCAGATGGACTTTGAATTTCTTTTCCTTTTCCTTTTTTCTTTTACTTTGTCAGATGGTTTACTTTCTTCTTTTTTTATAGTCATGTGGGTTTTCCTTTTGAAAGTAGTGATCAACAGTGGTTAATGTGATGAAGTTCTACAAGTAAAATGGAAGGGTTTGATTGGATATTTGTAATGCTGAGCTTGATTTTTCACTTCTCATCTGTTGGCACGAGTGCATCTTTTGTACCTGAGAATCAATAGAGTGAGCAAACATTGTCCAATTTCAGTTCTGTTGGCTCTCGCGCTCTGTAGTCTCCACCCTCAACAAGTTAAACTTTTGAAATCGTTGATTAGGTTGGGCCCTTGCTGGTTTAATCATACAAATTAAGGCAAGACAACATCTATATGAATCCCCTTTTACATAAGACTCCAGCCAATGGGGATAGAGAACGTTTGTCATGGAATGAGGGGTGTTAAACGATGGGTTGAATACAAGTATAACACAACTGGTGGGTGGTGGCAGCTATTGGATATGGCGTGCCAAATACACACACACACACACACTTCTGTGGCTATTTACGTACAATTAATCATGCAGTTCACGTCATCAAATGTTACATTGATGATTTCATGATCCAAATTTGGGCAAAAATGAAGGGAAAAGCGTATAAGAAGACAGATGCTGAGAGCATTGTATGAAGAATGC
>Ga0325410_1002568_pt1 | contig 20409 bp, 7 predicted proteins | sample PopdelMetagenome_16_FD_206182 | JGI IMG/M metagenome (GOLD analysis project Ga0325410, IMG submission 206182) | Populus deltoides microbial communities from Bellville, Georgia, United States - Xylem-PdIQD-R3 | ecosystem: Host-associated > Plants > Phyllosphere > Stem > Wood/Secondary xylem... | reverse complement strand
CTGTGAAATCTTGTAGTGATTTACTCGAGGCTTGGATTGATCTGAGATTAAAAATTAAAAATAAAGGATTGATCTAACTTCTTCCAGTAAAAAATTAGGTTTAATTTGCAACCTAGTTGACTTGAGATAAAACACAAGTAAAAAATTCATTGATTTTCTTTGGAATATTTTTTTGTCAAAACAAGGTTGTTTGGATTTTTTTTTTAATTTGAGTTAACTCGGGTTGACCATCTCAGGCCCTGTCTCGGGTCGACCCTCAAGTCAGATTTTAAAATTATGATAATAATTATTTTTATTTATACATTGATTTAGTTCAACTCAGGTTGCCCTCTTGACCTATTACTCAAGCCTTGCCCCATGTCGACCTCCAAATTAGATCTTAAAACTATGATAATAACAACTTTTATTCTTATGTTGACTCGGTCAATGGTCAACCCGAGCCTTACCCCGAGTCGACCCTCAATTCAGTTTTAAAACTATGATAACTAATTTTATCTTTACGTTGGCACGGGTCAATGCCCAACACAATATGTGACATGGGCCTTATCTCGGTTCGATCTCATAGTTGGGTTTTAAAATCATGATAATAATCATTTTTATCCTTACAATGACCTAGATCAACTTAGATTAACCCTTGTGTAGAGAATTAGACAAGTTTGTTCTATCTTTTTAATGGAATAAAAATTTCTTTACCAAAATAGCTTTGAACAAGATAAAAAATTGATTTTTGTATTATCCAAAAATTCAATTTCATTATCATATCCAATCTATCATTGCGCAACATACCAAACACTACTTAATGTTACCATGAAAAGCATCCAATAAACATCTTCCTACTATTAGGATGCAAAAGAACAAGCAAACAGTGAATCAAATGAATATATTAATTAAGAAATATATGCATAATAAGTTCTAAAAAAATAAAACATGGTAAAATTAAAATATTGATAGCTAGACTATTAAGATTTTTGTTTTTTTTTACGCTTATGGTGAAGGATATGAGGTTTGTTGCACTTAAAAACCCTAGATTATCAAGATTATAAGATTTTTATTATAATATGATTCATCAAATAATACCGTGCGGTTGTATTTTAAGAATATATTCTTAGGGTTTTTGCCTATCAATCTGATCTTAGATGTAATGAAGTTTGTGTAAGATACGCATGTAACTAAGAAATTAGCAAGAATATTATAAAGTTCATATGTTAAATTAGTCGCATAGTAATTAAGAAAAGGATTCTCCTTAGAGTACTATAGCCTTGACAAAAAGAGCAGATTAAAAGACAAAAGAACATAAGGCAGTAGCTAGCTACAGTCATAATTAAAGCATATGTTATGCACCTAATAAAAAAGAAACGTGCAAGAATATCTGTTCACTATATAATTAATGAATCCCATCACTTTACAGGTTCCAGATCCGCACTTTAAGCTTTCTAGCCGACGATTTTTTACCTTTCGGGGAAATAGAATGTATAACTGAGCTCCTACGTGAAGCATATATATATATATATAACAAATCCAATAATTATACATGTCCAGATAGATTTTAAGAAATAAGCCAGATTGTTGAGGGCCAGGCTTGTTTTCTTCTTCTGTGCCTTGTTTCTGCTGCTAGTTTGTTTTCTAAACCATCGATCCTTGTTCATTTTCTTTGAGTTCTCATGATGGTTAAAGATAGGTTTCCTTCCACTTTAGTGCTGGCGTAGAATATTGAATGCACATATGCATGTCTTCCTGCTCTCATTGTTCATGATGAAAAGAAAATAATAATGTTCAGACCATCATCGTGTGCATTGTTTCAAAACGAAACAAAAACACGAATTCAATCGTTTGACCCTACCGTGTCGATAATAGCTAGCATGAACGCTTCAAGTTCTGTTGACTGAACAAGGGCATACATGGCTGCCGTTGTGCAAATAATTGTGTTCCCATGATGGACCGCCAATTCGAAGCATGAATAACGTGTCTTAAGACGTCTCCACTAGACAAGACCGATCGGTTCATATATATGAACACATATATGATAACTTGAATCAAAGACAGGAGGGATAGATCCTTTGCATTTGCTCCCTTAAGAGCTAGAGTTGTTCTAATTCGATGGCTAATTGTTTGTCCACTCAGTAATAATTAATGCATGGCTGCCTCGTCAGTGTTCATAGAAAGTAAATAATGAATATGAATGAGTTCTTGATTAATAGATGGTGAGCCTGACGTTAAGGCCATGTTTGAAGACCAAATCTTTCTTAAGAGGCCAAGATTGAATAAGGTCAATAATTAATGAGCATGTTTCCAAATTAACGACCATTAATAGTTTCTTTGAAAATAATATTCAGTGTCAGATTTGAATTATTATAATGTTTAAATCCAACTCAATTAATAAAGAAATTGAAATTGCATGTTTTAATTAATGGACCAACTTCTCAAAGTTACTCCATTACTACCAATATGAAGCCCGCCCCCATGCATTGTTTCAAGGATATATATTCAAGTCACAGCATCCAGGACATTAACAACTTGGGTTGAGAAGAGATAGAAAAAGGGTTGATGAATACTTTGAAAAAAGATAGTTTTTAAAGGTGGTTAATCAATCTGTTCTTTAATATATATATATATATAGCAAACCAGATGGGTTGGGTTTTTTTATCAATTTTTGTATGATTTTCAAGAATTAAATGTTATTTAGAATTCAAATCTTGATTAATATTCATCATGATCTTCTAGATACAAGCTAGCTGCTAGGATTTATTAAGACCTCTAATGGAGTTCGATCTAGCCAGAGATCGAGTTTCAGACATTGTATAAAAAAGCTTCATAGTATGAAACCATAACCAAGAATGAAGAGCTAATAAATTGGACCGACATACGTGTATATGAGGATGAAAGATCAGTGGAAACACCTTGACCTCTTGTAGCTAGAAATTAATGTGCTGTTGTGATGCTTCTTCTTTCCTGACATAATAATAAATTCGCCAGCTAGTACTAGCGGTCTAATTCTTCCATTGAATTTCTTTAAAAAATTCTCTCATCTTTTAAACAACAATAATAAGTTTATTTATTTGTTTATTTGCTTTAACCACCACGACCTCCTTGCTTACTCTTATTCTCCTTCATCGCCTCAAATAACCCACGAAATCAAACCCAAAAACCAATCTAAAGACCCTATTTTCTTAAGAATATTCAAGTCACAACATTAAAGACCAAGAGAGCGTGTTTGTTTATATAATTGCTTCAATTTTAGAAGCAAACCACAAATAAAAAACTATTTGGTAAAGTATAAAACGTAGTTTACTATTTGTTGAAACTACTATTTTTGCGTTTAAAACACAGGTTAATCGAAAACAGCTTCAAGGTGCTTCTCTTTTTATATGCCGTCTGTGCAGTGTGAATTAATTCACTCTGCACTGTTCACGTGACCAGTAAAAAAATTCAATTTTTTTATTTTTAATTGTGTTTTATTCGAGAAACTAGTTGTTAGAGAATAATATAAATCATATCTTAGAACCTCACCTAACAGCTTAAACTTTTGGGTTGAGATGGTTCCTTGGCATGGTATCAAAGCCTTAATGACCTAGCGGTCACGAGTTCGAATCTCACCATCTCTATTTATTTGATAAAAAATTAAGCACAAGGTAATGTGGGCCTGTGTAAGTTTCAAGCTCAAAGAGCTTTCACTTGAGGAGGTGTGTTAGAGAATAATAAAAATCATATCTTAGAACCTCACCTAACAGCTTAAGTTTTTGGGTTGAGATGATTCCTTGACACTAGTGTTTAACATTATTTAATGACACTATATAAATTAGAAGGAGATCGCATGATAACGTAACATTTGTAGAATTTGATCATAATCCCAATTTTATTCCTGATGATATTTTAAAAGTATTCTTAATCAAAAACATTAAATTATTTTTTGTTCAACCTCAATTTCAACCACAGTTTTAACCAAACATATATAAATATCAAATCAACCTCAACTAAAAGTGTTTTTTATAAAATAATTTTTTTCAAATCACAATCACAAAAATTACCACAATAGCAAACAAACTCATGTGGGAAGTGATGAAGAGAAGAGTGTTTTGTGATCAATAAGACTTTAATATATATATTGGTGTGTGTTTATTTTTTATAAGAGAAAGAATAGTGATAGAAGAAGGGTCATTAGACATTTTAGAAAATCTAGTTAGTTTTTATTTAGAAGTATAATCCTATTCTTCAATGTAGCAAATTAGTTGAGTTAATTTTTTTTTATTTCTTGTATGATTTTTAAAAATTAATTAGATTTTATTTAAAATAGATTTTTTTTTGCCATTCAAATGACTTTCTACGAGGATTTATTAAAACCTCTAATTAAATTCGAAGTTTCAGAACTCGAATTCTAAAAGCCACAACTCGTCCAAAAATCAAACGAAATGATTAAAAAAAACAACTAATAAATTGGACACGCATGTGTTTTATATGCTGGAATATGAGGATGAAAGAAGTGGAAACACCTTGACCGGCTTCCTGCAACTAGAAGCCGACGCGATTAATCACGTGATAATACAGTAGAAACAAGACGAAATTAAGCAGCATGCTATCCCTAATTGTCATCTTCACTGATCGAAGAGCATATATCCAACGACAGTAATGCATGGAAGATCAGTACCATAAAGCTTGAATAAGAAGCTAGCTGAACGTCGTCAAGCCCAGTTATGTCGTTTAGGAAGTGGTCTCAGACGTGCTTGTCCTGAAAGCTTCTCACGCCAGTTCCTGCAATGGTCCCGGATGCCATGTCTCATCGTTTTCCCTTTCAACAAGTCCACATGCTCCTGCCCTGCTTTCCTTTTTTTTATTATATAGTTCAGCAAAGAATGAAAACTAGTACCTATCTCCTTCTCCTTTTATTCCTTTATTATATATGATTTCCATGTCGGCCCAAGGAATCATTAGAGAAGAGAAATGAAATTTACAGGAAATGAAGATGAATGATTCATATGCCAAGCTACGAGGACAAGACGCATCCACGCGTTACTTGATGATTAAGGGTCCATGTGTTTACGCGGTTGCGGCAGTGTTTTAATTAAAACGCAGTTTACAGCCATTTAGTAATGAAAAAAATAAATTTACTGTGCATGGGTCCCATGTGATTTTTGCGGCTGAAACATTGTAAATGAAAAGCAGGAAAATCCTGTTTTCTATTCACTGTGCATGCTAATTGCACTGTTCACTGAACAGTGCAATTAACATAAATAGTGTACACGGTACACTGTTCAAGTGAACAGTGCAGGAGAATTGCACTGTTCACGTGAACAGTGCAATTTACTTGCACTATTAAAACAGTTTTTTTTTGTTGTTTTTTTTATAGTGTGTTAATTTTATTAATATTTTTTAAAAAAAACTAGTTTAGAGTAAATTAAATTTATTTGCACTGTGATATGAACAATATTTTTATACCGAAAAACTAGTATAAAGTGAATTAAATTCACTAGGACTGTAATATCAATTTTATACCTGATAATATTTTATTTAATTGTATTATTAAATAGTTTAATGGAATAATAAAAAATATTTTATATAAAGTATTATTTATTTCATAATGTAATATGAGTAATTAATTCTACAATATTTAAATTTAAAACCATCAATATTAATATATATTTTTTAAAATTATTTTATAACCTCAATTTCAAAAGCATTCTTACCCAAATAAATCAAATTACTTTTTTCCAACATCAATTTCAACCATGGTTTTAACCAAACACCTATTCTTTCAAATCAACCTCAATTAAAAGTACTTTTTATAAAACAATTTTTTTCAAACCACAACCACAACCACTACCGCAATACCAAACGCACACTAAAAGAGGTCGCAAAATATCTCATAAATAATAATTACATTATCAGTTTGTTTGGGAAAATTACAAATTTCTCAACATGTGAGGTTAAAAAATAATATAAATTATATCTTAAAATCTTATTTAACAGTTTAAGCTATTTTGTTGAGATGGTTTTTTGACATGGTATTAGAGCTTTGATAACCAAACGGTCATGAGTTCGAATCTCACCATCCCCATTTATTTGATAAAAATTAAGTGCTTGAGGGGATGTGTTAGAGAATAATATAAATCATATCCTGAAACCTCACCTATAACAGATTAAGCTATTGGATTGAGATAGTTCATTGATATGATGTTCGTAATATTTTCCAATACACCTTCTCCCTTGACTTCAACTCCACATGAGAAATATGTACATTTTCATGTTTGATCAAGTAATATAACTTTATTTTTTCTTGTGGGTCTAATTAATTGAGATATTTAATTTAATTTCTTTTTAGAGTTAATTATAAGCACAAATATTTCGCAGAAATCTTTAATTCTTTGACGTAGAAGGTCATTTTTAAGGTCGAAATCCACCCTAACTAAGAACTTACTTCTAGGCTCTTAATTTTATGATCCAAATCTTCAAAAGTACCCCAGATCGATTTTGAATTCTATATTTATTTTTATATATTATGACAAGCTACTGAAAAATCGCAAGATTCTGCCCCTCGCCAACATCACTGAAGAGCTTGCTAGCATGCATAAATCCAACAACATTAATTAGTTTGTGCATGAAGCTTGAATTAGACACAGAACATCAAACCCAATAATGCATATCAAACAAGTTGGAAGCATGTCTTCTAGTGAAGTGGTCTCTGTAGCTTGTCCTCCAAATTCCTCGCTTGTCCTACAAATTCCTCGCATCCACACATCGATCGATATTCATTTTGTGGCGTGGCCGTGTCTCTCTATACAATGCTTCACTGGTCCCGGATACCACACGGTTTTCCCAATCAACAGGTCCGCATGTTTTTAATTTGCTTTTTTTTATTATATAGTTCGGCAAATAATTAATGAAAACTAACACATATCCTCCATCTCTTTTTATTCCTTTATTATGATTTCCATGTTGGTCCAAGGAATCATTAGAGAAGAAAAATGAAACTTACAAGAAATTAATTAAGATAAATGATTCATATGCCAAGCTACGCGCGCGGACAAGAAGCATATATCCACACATGGCTTCATTAAAATGGCAATGGAGGTCTCTGAGAGAGAGAGAGAGAGAAAATACGTTAATTTCCATATATTATTAAATATTATTTATTTACTTTTTCCTGTAAATCTAATTGAAATAATATTTCTTTTTTAAGTTAATTAATATGTATAACTATTTCATAGAATCCTTAATTGAATAAAATAAAAGTAATGTTATATAGATAGATAGATAAATTATCATAAATATAAAAATTTATAATCAAATTATAAGTAATTAAATCTATCTTGACTCTCGACAGGGTGATCTAAAAAAATTTATGATTTTTAGTCTGGTTTAAATTGAGTTTTTAGTTGAATCGAAAAAGATATTAATCTGATCAAATTCATTTGATCAAATTGAAGTTTTAATGGTCTAATTGACCTATCCAAATTTATTCTAAATTTTATTGAATTAATATCTTGTAAAAAAATAAAATATTATTATTTTAATAAAAATAATTATTTTAAATTTATTTAATAACTTATGAGTTAACATAATAACTTAAATACAATCTAGCGACTAGCTATGCTTCAAATTTAAAAAAATAGTAAAGAAGAAGAATCACGTGTTATATTATATTTTTTTGTATTGCATTTCGAAAGTGTTTTAAAAAAATTTAAAATTTTTTTATTTTTTTATTTACTTTAAATTAATATTTTTTAATATTTTTAGATTATTTTGATATGTTGATTTTAAAAATATAAAAAATATTATTTTAATATATTTTAAAATAAAAAATAACATGCCGCATTGTACTTATGCTGACAATCTCTCACGTCCGCATTGATTCACTATATTTTCTATTAAAAAGAAAAAGGTCCCAGATACCGCACGCTTTTGCTTTCCTTTTGATTTAAGACTGTTCCTTTTTTTAGTAAGTTACAAATCAGTCCCTCTAGTTTTGTATAATAATTAAATAATCCTTCTAGTTTCAAAAAATAACTAATTGACCCCTTAATTATTGTTGATGTACTTAATTTAATATATTTTTCAAGAAATACCTTCTTTTCTCATTAAAAAACAACATGACATGACATGGACAAAAAGGATCAATAAAAATACGGGAAATGCTTAATTATATTTAATATTAAAGGGACTATTTGATTCATTTTGCTAAACTATAAGGACCCACGGAGTTTGAAAAGCTTACAAGATTTCCTACATGTAAATACATAAAAAAAAAAAAAAAACACCCACTTTAAGGTATAGTCTTATGATTTTGTGAGTGGACGGATACATCATTTTTGCAATTACTTTCTACTAATTTTAACATTTTAATTAGTTACACCAAAGTTTTTCCTTGCTATCAATTATATAAATAATGAAACCAATAACAAGCTATGCCCATATGGCTACTAAAATTAAGAAAAATAAAACAATAGTAAGGGTCACAATTATTAATTTATAAATTGATAAATTAATCTTAGTTAATTTTTTTTAAATTCAATTATTTTAATAAAAAAAACCCGTTCAAAGTAAAACTTGACCCGATCTAGGTTTCTAGTTACTGGATCGGCTCGTCAGATCGGGCCGGTATGGGTCGTAAATGAGTGTGTCAAAATGGGCCATAAGAGAATGGGAACAAATACATCTACACGTCAAATGGGCTGTGTGACCTAACCTTGGGTGGGTAACCAATACAAACCCAAACCACTTATAGACCCATTAAGAGGTCCAATTTGAAACACCTAGGCTACATCTCCCGGTCCCTGCTCCTCTCTTCGACGGGTCTGCTGTCTCCTCCCAGTCCTGCTTGAGAAAAGAAAAGGTCAGTGCTTCAGTTTTGCTTCTTTGAAATACCTCTTCTTCTTCTTCTCCGTTAAGTTAATATTTTGTCGGGATGTCTTCTTTTGGCTACTATACACTCCTGAGTCAGCTCATTTTGGTTGCTTGTAATGATACTTAAAAATAACACAACGTGTTCGATAAAATGCCTCTGAGAGGGTTTTTTTTCCTATATTTAATCTTCGTCATGAAAAAGGATGTGAAAAGACTACTGATTCTAGATTTTGCATCGCCATGGTTTTTTCTTGATGGTTTTTTAAGATTTGATCGGAATATCATTCCTCCCTTGAGGTTTGCCACTGTTTCATGAGTGGCCCTTCAAGGCTTGCTTGGTTTCTTACTTTGATGAGGAGGTTATTGTGGTTTTGTTTAAATTCGATCTAACACTTGTAATTCCGTAATAATCTGAGGTAAATCCGCGGGTTTTCTGTCTCAGAGAGCTTCTGGCAGGGTTCTTTTCACTCAGACATCAAAGATGCTTGGAAATTATGTCAAGAAGCCAGCTCTAGAGCTAGCTGCTCTTAGTCGTCTCCAGTTCTATGTAAGTTACTTTCTCTTCCAGTAGTCTTAGTCATCTTCAGTTCTTGATTGTTACCTTTCTTGTTTGGGGGTGGGGTTAATAATTGGCAGAGAGAGATCCATGGTAGAAATAAGAAGGCGATGGAGTTCATTGCGAAAGGATGGAGTGCTTTGAAGGAAGTGGATAGAGTCATTGATTACTGCGAACGCAATGATAAACGTCTTATCCCTCTCCTCAGAGTAGGCCTTTTCTTTTTCTTAAGAAATGCTGGGTATCGAAAGTGGTGAAGAATATTAAAAATGCTGTTTGGCTTTTGTCTTCGTGCTGTTTTTTAATTTTTTTTGGGTTTGATATTAGACAGCAAAGGAGAATTTTCAGCTGGCTTTGGAGGTTGACAACTCCAATACCCATGCTAGGTATTGGTTGTCCAAATTGCATCTGAAGTACCATGTTCCAGGGCAATGTCATGCTATGTAAGTTCTTTTTATTTTCTCTCTCTTGCTTCAGTGTATGCCTGTTGTCATGGTCTTAAATGTAAATTATTGCACTAGTGTGTCAAGGCAGCTTGAGAGCTGGGATTGGCTTAGTTCTAGATTTGATATGCCACCCAATCAGTTTTGTTCAATCATTTGGATAACATATTAAACCCCTAAACAGGCACCAGTAGAAAAATTTGATGCTCTTTAGGCTTTTGATTTACTCAATAGTAATCATGACTTTACTTATTTGAGCATCCAATATTGTCATGAATATTGCCCTTCCTATTTCCACATTGACATTTGCATATGTCACTTTGACTCACGGTATGTTTGTGAACCTTTTATGTGCGCACTACTGATGCTTTTTTCTTCTTTTTTTTATCATGAAATAGAGGAGTTGCTTTATTAGTGGAAGCTGCAAATATGGGTGATCCAGAAGCACAATATGAATTAGGTTGTCGTCTAAGAGTTGAGGTTAGGCTTATTGTGTTCCATATTCAAACTAGTGTTTATAGACTGGTTCATATGTGAAAATGTTGGCAAAATATTATCAAGCTTCTATTTATTAACACAATAGAAGACAATGTTTAAAAACAAAGTATCTGTGGAAATATTTCATATAATGATTCTGGAAAATCATGCTGTACATAACAGTAGACTGCCAAACTGAACCCAATATAATGTAGTTTTAATAGGGCCTTGTGTGGGATCCAATCTTGATATTCATGATAAATGTCTGTCCTACCTTTGTTTCATTTCCTGCTCTTAAAACTTCTTGCATGGTAAACTAACTTGAATTCATATTTATGAGCTCTGAGGCTTGATAGCTTAAATGCTTGAGATTAATATTTTTAGTCCTTGTGAGCTTGGGGTATGTATATCTTGATAGTTTAAGCTTTCAGAATTGGGACCTCTTATCAACTAAGATAGTATTGACCAAGCTGTGTGAAATTTCGTTTACTAGAAATCATCAATAGCTTGACAACAAGTTCTAAAGTAGTATCCACCCTGCCCTTGATTGTGAGAATTTTCTTTTTCAATTGTTTCCTGGTGGATCTATTAGTTCTGATTGTTTTGTAATGTTCCTTTTGTAATATTATGTCATATCTTTTTTGGATAGAATGATTATGTCCAATCAGATCAACAAGCTTTCTATTATATAGAGAAGGCAGTTGAAAAGGTATGTTTCTTTTTTTGCTTAGAATGATTGTTTATAATGTTTCTATAAAGGGTCTCGAGACCTTACTTGAGCCAGCTCCATTGTAGTTGCATCCTGGTGCTCTTTACCTTCTTGGTGCTGTATACTTGACGGGGGACTGTGTGAAGAAAGATATCGCCTCAGCTTTGTGGTGTTTCCATAGGGCATCGGAGAAGGTAATAAACAGAGTTCTTTATGCTGACTAGATTGCATCCATCAATTCTCTCTCTCTACCTATCTATTATTTCCTGGGGGGGTGTTGATGGGGGTGCATTTGCTTTCTACACTTGATTGACATTCTCCATATTTTAAGTCAACTGGTAGACTTTTGCCAATGCAAGTTAAAGTGATGGCAGTTGGCTTTTTGTGGTACATTGTCAGTAGTTATCAAGATACATGAGATAAATTTGACAATCAGGTTGTGTCCTGAAAAAAAAGAAAAAAGAAATCAGGTTGCCCCTTCTGCCATCTAATGGGTCTGGAAATAGAAACTCTGTAATTTGAGGGCCTTGTGCATAGAGTTGAGCTCCGTATTTGCAACTGTAAGACTTGTGATTGCAGAGTACCTGTAATGTTGTAATGAAAAAATGGTTTCTTTCATTGCTGATAATGAAATTGGGAAGGCATAAGTTCTGAATTGCTCTAGAATATTGTTAGTTAAACTGCTCTGTATGACCTTTCTTTACTGCTATTATTTTATGCAGGGACATGTTGGTGCTGCTATAGCATATGGATCTCTCCTCCTTAGAGGTAAGGTGTTCCGGCTCCCTTTCTTTTCCTTCTTTCCCCCCTGTTCATTGAAATTCATTGGGATGACTCAGTTTTTTAGTAATGTCTTTGTTTTGCTTTTCATGTACATTGCATGATTAACATCCAATGTTTTGATGAAGGGCATTTAGTTAAAATTGAGTTTTAACTAAATGACCTCTTATTGATATCATGGTGCACAACCTGCCATCATTACAGTTGATAGAGATTACTTCTTGCAATTCCGTAGGTTCTATGAACTTTGTCTAGGGATTTGATTTAGGCTATGTTTGTTTCCCGGAATTCACTTTCCGGGAAACCACTTTCCAAACTTTCCTGTGTTTGTTTGTCATTAGGAAAGTTGGTCAACGGAAAACACTTTCCAATCAAAGAAAAATTTGGCTTGGTTTCCAGGAAAGTGTTTTCCTGGAAAATTTGGGCGGAAAACACTTTCCAGAAATTGTGAAAAATTTAGAAATGTCATATTATTTGCTGATTATATCAAATTTGATCCTCAAACTTTTGATTGCTATATATATTTTGTTTTGAATATTTATTTTTCAATTTCATCTCTTAAATTTTAATTTTTATATTAACTTTGGTCCTCATTTTTATAATTGTTATTTGCTTTTCCCTTATCATTTTTTTATTGAAATTTTTTATCTATCAAATTTGGTCCTCATTCTTTTGATTGTTACTTATTTTATTTGAAATAATTTATGAAATGTTAATTATTATTATTTTGATTTCTTCATCTTTTATTTTTTTTTTATTTTTTAGATTTGATCTCTATTATTTTGATTATTATTTATTTTATTTGAGATAATTTATGAAATTATATTTTTTTTTCAATTTCATTCTCATTCAACTTTTTAATTTGTAAGATTTGTTCCTTATTATTTTAATAAACTTGAAGAAATAAAACATTAATAAGTTATTTTCTAGCTTATTTTCCATGACATAACCAAACATTGGAAAGTGTTTTCCAACTTGTTTTTCATTACAATACCAAATATCGAAAAATAATTCATTTTCCTGGAATTCATTTTCCCGGAATTCACTTTCCAAAAAAAAACTACTTTCCAGCAAACAAACAGGGTTTTAGATTAAAGTTCTTTTCATCTTAAAGATTATACAAATCATTTATCTTGTCTTTTACCTGTGCAAAATGAAAAGCACAAGCTATTAATTGTGATATTGGGTTTCCTCTGGGTCCAGGTGCTCAGGTTCCAGAACATCTAACAAAATTCAGTTTGAAGAGGGGTTCATCTGCGAAAAAAATGAACAGCGCTGAAAATACTGAGATGAATCCTGTAGAGAGAGCAAAGGTCCAGTTCCAGATTGCAGCAAAAGCAGGATCTGATCTTGGATTAAAGTGGCTGCAAAGACTTGAAGAGGAAGAGAATCGTCTACTTGCGGAGAGTCATTCTAAGGAACCATCCTCCCAAAACTAAGTTGGTATATCTAATAACAGGATGTGTTCCTGGGTCAAAATGGCTGCAAAAGCTTTAGGAGGAAGAGAAACGTCAACTTACTGAAAAATGATCTCCCGAGGCCAAAATGGTGCGCGACTATACATAGTAAGTACCATGTTAGCTCCACCATGCTTCATGCTAGAGCTTAAGCACCAGCTGTTGAAAGTCAATGTCGTCATGGTAATTTAACAGGTGAGAACTGCTTTAGACAATCTTATGTTTTCTCCTAAACAAGTTTAGGATGATACTGTGAAATGTTAAGGGTCATGCCGCTAACAAGTGTAAGTTTACATTTCTGTGGATTATACGGATTATGCTTTTCATGTAAGCAAAACATATGAAGCATCATCTTGCTAAATAATATTAGTTGAAAACCATTGAATATGAATGAATGCTGCAAGGGATGTTGTGAATATGATATTCCTTAGTAAAGGAAGCTTCAGATGATGCTTTAGTATTGGTTAGAATTATGTTGGGTGGCTTATCCTGATTTTGTTCCAGTATTGGTTAACAGATAAAATTATGGATGAGGGTAGAAAAACATTACCCGACTTTCTTAGGGCCTGTGTAAATAACATTTTAACTCTCAAAATGGTACAAATGGGTTCTTGAAGTAAAAAAAGTTCTCCGTCCGTCCATCTGAACCTCGAAACTTTTGCAATTTCACACAGTTTTTAACAAGTATCAATAAACTTTTTTAAAAAAATAATTTAGTTAGTTCATTTTCGAAATTTCTTTTGTAAACTAGTTGCAATTCCTTTTATGCTTCCATATTACAACAAATTTTAGCACATTCATCATAAATTTAGTTCTTGTTGTGTTTAATTAATAGGTAATACTTTATCATTAAAAAAATCAATCTTCATGTAGCAATTGAAGCTTGAAATATTAATGGAGGAAAGAAGAATTATTTACAAAAATATGACTTAAAATTAAATTAACAGAATTCCCTAGACACAGCATTGGAATATTCTATTATTTTCAGAATCATTTCCAGACTTTATGAGCATATCCAAATTATGTATTTGCATGCATCCTAGAGGGATCGCAATAATGCAGATGAAGCAGTATGATGAGATTAATACGAAAAAAGCAAAGGCACAAATGGTAGACTCTTTACTAGCATTATATTAGTACAAATCCCTGTTTGGGGGATCTTAAAACAAACACAACGCAGTTACAAATGCTAGGATATTTAGTATCATAAGATTTACAGATAATTATACCAGGGATTGCATTTTTCCGATCCCTTTACACTTAGAGTGTGGAGTAATACGCTTTTGGTTTTTGTGAGGTGCAGTTTTGATTCAGGACAGTTAAAGACATTTTGCAGCGTGGATCCTCTCTCTTCATGAGCAATTTGTGCCGTAACTCGCAAGTCCCAGCAACTCCGGACCTTCCAGTCGAGGATTGTTCTCAAAGCTGCAAGAGAACTTAGGATTGCTTAGTTTCCCAAAGGAGAACTGCAATTTTTTTTATACATGCTTTTCCACTTGTTCACATATATATTATATGCGAGGCTCAAATGCATACTCTTTACACATATATTACAAGTACGGAGTTCTGATAGATATGACACATTTAGGTCAGAGCCCTCCATCTTATGACTGATATGTGCTCGTACAAATCTCGGCAGAATATAGGACATGGGAGAGAATCATGTTTATCTTGCTTCCAGGTAGCATACAATTTGCAAAACACAAACCTTCAAGCCACTGGTTTGAAGAAATGCACTTTAAAAGCTCAAACATGAATTTCACAGTAACATAAGCTTCAAAAGCATCATTAACGCAATTTGGTTGTCATGGTAATCTAAATAAACAAGAGCTGGTTGATGTGGTTTTAAATTCTCCAGCACCCTGACATTGGGAAAAAACTTTCAGGAGTTGAATTTGAAGATCTGAACTTTGGAAGAGAATTTGCATAAACAAAGGGTATCTAGTAGAATTTTGAAGGAATGGTGCAGATGTTTCCATATAGCTGACCCCAATTAGTTTGGGATTGAGGCTTAGTTCTTATTGTGTTGTATTGTGAAGATCATGTGCTGTCTTCATAAGATCTAAGTATCCATTTGGCATTGAGGTTTAACTTGCTTTGTGTCAAAATTTGAATTTTTTTTCCCCTTCAAGATAAGTTTTTTTAGTGTTTTTGGATCATTTTGATGTGTTGATGTTAAAAATAAATTTTAAAAAATGATGAAACATCATTTTAATGCATTTCCAAGCAAAAAGAATTTGAAAAGCAACCTCTATCGTATTCTCAAACACCCTCTAAAACTCTGAGGAGAAGTTGGGAATGAAAGAACCTAGCACCACGCTAAGGTCTACAAGTACCACATTGGGACCCTCACGAGAGTATGAGATACCAAACAAGGAAACACAGCTTTCTGAAAAATCAAACTCTTGATTATTTTGGTAAAAAAAAAAAAAGTGCCTAAGCATGAAACAAAAGAAAATGCAAGTCAATATTCATGCAGGAAACCAGGAGGGAGGGGGAGGAGGAGGGAGAGAATTTACTTCTATAGAAAAGGGCAATCATGGACAAATAAGAAATCAAGACAGCGTAAATAAAAGTAGAACCTACTTGTTCAAAGGGATGTGTTCAAAAGGTCCATTAGTAGGAATTGTTCCACATAAATCATTGCTCGAGACATCCCTGGAGATACAGGAAAGATGATGAACTGTTTTAAGCTTCTGACCATTTAACCTAACTATCAAAGCAAATAAACATGCATATTCATGAAATAGTTTCAGGAATAATCTAGGAATTAGTCAGCACTTATCTAGAAGAGATATTTTATAGGATGGATTTTGTTAAAGATGAGGAAGCCACAAGGCTCTGTCACCTTCTGTTTTAACTATGTTCCACTACAGTGAGGCCTTTCACGTTCATCTTTTTTTGCTCTGTGCTGCTCAGAGCATGTGCCTCGGGTTTTTCCCCCTACAAGTTGACTGTGAATCATGGGCAGTCCTGATATTGATTTCTTTTGAGGATTTGTAAGTAGAAAGAGTTGAATATGGCAATTCTTTTTCAGTAAATGGGTGTGATTGCACAAGGAACATTTTTCCTCAAGGGAATAAATGTACAGAGTGCTTTCAAGGTTATTTCCATAGCTGATGATCAGAGTACTTTTTTTCATAATAAGAAATCCTTCTTTTATCCAAAAAAAATAAACGGAGGATGGTCCTTACACAACTTTGAGGCTTGAAACATTGGCGAGATCCCTGGGGATGGGTCCAGTTAATCGGTTATCATTAAGTCGTCTGCCAGACAAAAAAGACAACGAGAGAAATGAGAGACAATTTATCTTGCAATTCCACATAAACAGAGCAAGCATATATGCCGGAACCTATACATACATGCATAAAGAGAGAGGAAGAGAGGGAGAGATAATAGCTTTCAAGACAAACTAATAAATTTGGAAAGCAAATGTACCAAACTTTCAAACCAAAAGGGACAAAGAGAAAGGAAAATCCTTTAAGCATTTAATCATACATCATAGTAGAGCTTCTTGTACTCACAAAAAGACAAGGGAGTTCAACTTCCCCAGTGAAGGAGGAATGGTCCCTGAAATGTTGTTGTTGTACAAGTCCAAGCTAACGAGGCTCTTCAAGTTACCTAGCTCAGGGGGGATAATTCCTTGAATGTTGTTTTTATAAAGCTCCCTACACCAGAAAAGTTGAGAGAGGTCACAAGTAAGCGAGCGAAACCCAAACATTAGATACAAGTGACTATGCATCCCTGAATAATACCCCCATATGGACACAACAAAGGCCATTGATTCAAAATTAAAGACAAGCCAGAATTAGAAACTATTCCAATAACTTTGCAATACTATCATGGAGAAGATAAAGGCAGAAAAACATACAGATATTGCAAATGCTCTAGTCTTCCAAGTTCAGGTACTAGATGCCCAGATAGATTTGAGTTCCCCAAGTCCCTGTAGCAGCATGAGATATGAGAAAACAAAAAACATTACACAATAATTCTAAATACATGTTGAAAGAATTAATAAGCACGAGGAAAAAAAGACCATAGTTGATGCTACTTAAGGCCCAAACATAGAAACTCTATGTTGGGGAACAATCATTTTCCAAAAGATACTGAAAAGCTAAAGAATAGAATATGTCAAACGCTGTAAATCAAAATGCATAGTATACTAATCAGAATTTGATATATGACAGCATATGACAGGATAGAGCAATGTGTTTTTCCAAAACAATGATGATATTATATAGGCACTGAGATCATTTTTAATGGAACTGTAACCATTAAAAGATAGTTGCTGCTTTTTTCACCAAACTACTGAAGGTTAAATGTTTCCTGTTTTTTTATAAAGGAAACTATCAATAGGTCAATTAATGTTAAATAGCAGGAATGGTAAAATTATTGCCATTCTAAAACAATAGAAAAGGACAAGAAAGCTGATCGACTAAGAAATTAAAAATATCAGAAGGTAAGATTAAAAGTCTAACATGACAAGCTCGAGACATAACAATATGCAGCATAGAAGCCAGAAAATATCATCATTTCTGACTGCTTAAGTAAGTTTATAAAAAAATATAACATTTGGGCAACAGGACACCAAATATTGCATTTCTCACTTCACCAAACAGCATTAAAAAACAAAAACAAAAAAACATTTCAAGGTGTATATATATATATATATATATATATACAGTGAATCCCATAATCCACACAATCACTACATATGCTTTTAAACATAGGGTAAAGGAACCAACAAATCTCCTCAAACTTTACACGTGCCATTACAAGTAATTTTGTAACAATTTTATTTTATTTTATTTTTTATCATCATAGCAACTAGTCACTGAAGCATAAATGAAATCCACAAAGTCAACCTTTGAAGACCTCACCCAAGGCATCTTACCTACATATTATGCAAACATATTCTATAAACTAAGATCAAATTCTCAAAGGGCAAAGAAAAGAAACCATGGAGAAACAACTCAAAAAGTCGAAGCAAGGTACAAGCCCGGAGGACAACGAAATCTCACAAGCTCTAAACAAATATAATTCATCAAGAAGTGTGAAAAACATGGAATGTAGTGGCAATATCTATTCTTAAAGACTAACAAGGCTCTAGAAACCATATAGGAATAAAAAAACATAATCCATAAATGTTTAATTTTAGACCAAATAACTATATGAATCAAAATTCCATAAAATCTAAACATGAGAGACTATTAGGTACACCAGGAACGTGCTCCCCCTCACAAAAACATGGATCCCACCATGAAAATAATTCATGGGTCTCACTCTATGTGAGAGAAAGGAGTATAACTCCATACCTACTGAATAATTACTCTCTGATGGTGATAATCTATCATGAACATAAACTCGCACGGCAGCACCCTATAAAACAAAAACACTTCTAACAATTTCAACGCTACTAAACATTTTACAGTGATTTGATCCATATATTAATTTTTTACTCTTTTAATTTCAAAGACGCCTTCTAAATAAATATAAAATTATAAAGCTACTGACTAAACAAACTCAATAATTTTAACCTAAATCATTTATTTATCTATCTATTTTAATTTCAAAAACACCTCCACAAAAATTGAAGCAGAAAATTAGAGTTACAAGCAGAAAAACCTAAAAATCCAAGAATTAAAAATTAAAAATTAAAAAGCAGAACACAAATACTCCAGAAAAACAACGGATCTTCCAGGTTCCAAATGAATAAAAAAATAAAAGCATAAATAAATAATTTATAAAGATAGATGAAGAAGAAATAATTACACGCGAGTGACGCGATTATCCTGGTTGCAAGTGATGTGAAACCAAGTGCAAGGGTTAACAAGAGTCGGATCCCAGCTCTGGAGCACGTTATCCGGATCCGACAAGCTCTTTCTCAGCGTAAACAAAGCATCGCCTTCTGAGTTAGCATTCACCACAGTCAAAATTACAGTTACCACGACAGTTAGACTAGTCCATATCCATGTCTGTGCAGCCATGGTAGTGAACGATGGTGCTGATGTCAGCTCGTCCGCTGGTTCTCGGGGAGAAAGAGAAGGATCAAGTTTAGGGTTTGGTTTGTGTTTCAAAGAGAGGGAGCGTAGTTTACAGAGTCAACGAGGGAGAGGATGTAAAAGTTGGAAGGGGAGAGAAGGGAGGATCGGCTTTGGGAATAACAGAGTAAAACATGGGGCATCTGCCTCTTACTTTACTTCAATCAAAAATCATCTAGAAACCTATAAAAAAATATTATTTTTTTTATTACAGCAACTCTACTCAGTAAAATTTAATTAAATTGTTGAAGATATGATTGATCGAGTCTAATTTAATTTTAAAAATAAATGATATTAATTTAATTTTAAAAAAAAAGTAATACACAATAATCCAGTAACTCGAAAAGGAATTGGAGCTAATTACCGAATTGTATACTATAACTATGATATTTTATTTTATAAAAAAAGACATTTTCTTTTCTGATGCTAATTACAAATAAACCCTTATGATTAATATTCCTGGAACCGTGAGAAATCAATAGAAATCTGATAGAAAATTTAAATTTAAATTTAAATTTAAATTGATAGGTCATATATTTTATTTTTTAATATATTCATTTGTGGTCTTCCCTGCTAGCTTTTTTTCTTCCTTTCTGGGCTCGCGCCTTTTACTGGAGAGAAGGTTCTTGGAAAGATTTGGTCGACGACGATGATGAAGCGGGGCTCCACCTGGCTTGCTGGGTTAGAGTGGGGATTGAGGAATCTGACCAGTTCCACTACATAAAATATAATAATTTAACTTTGGGTGGACTTTGCTTTCGAATAAATTCCACCTTGAGTGCCACGTCATCGTCTCCTCCCCCTTGGTGATGATGGGATGCTGGAGAAAGTGGGATTTACCTAATCAATTGGCTTAACTTATCCCACCCAGAAAGATCTAAGATGGATATAATTTGTTTTTAACCAGGCCAGTGAGAGGAATTCAAAAGTATAAAGAGAAAAAAACAAGGACAGCTGCTATGATTCAAGTTTTGTTTCTGAAGAGGATGTTTTTTCCTTTTTCTTTTGACTTTTTATATTCAAATTTTAGTTGAAGGGGTGGTCGAGGACTGTTTCTTCTTCCTTTTCACACCTCGTGTTCAAGATTTTGGCTCAGTGTTCAAAAAGCATA
>Ga0325410_1002566_pt1 | contig 20414 bp, 10 predicted proteins | sample PopdelMetagenome_16_FD_206182 | JGI IMG/M metagenome (GOLD analysis project Ga0325410, IMG submission 206182) | Populus deltoides microbial communities from Bellville, Georgia, United States - Xylem-PdIQD-R3 | ecosystem: Host-associated > Plants > Phyllosphere > Stem > Wood/Secondary xylem... | reverse complement strand
AAAAATTAAACTTTAAGGACCAAGGTAAATTACTAAAAAATACATGGAAGGTCCAGTTTTGTGAATGTGATAACAATACTAACTACAGTGGAAATCGTTTTAGTTTTCTACTATTAGTTTTTTTGTTTTTGATACAACCGGCAACGGCATAGCTGTTGTGGTGCAGGGGACCTTGCTGGTAGAAAACAGTAAATATGGGGACAAAAAGGTAAAAAGGAGAATGAAAAGGACATAAATAAATATCCAACAGCAGCAACATGGCTTTTGCAGTTGAAACTGTCAGTCTCTTTAAAAGCCAAAAATCTCATTGGCATAAAAAAAATATACACAACACATACACAGAGAGGGAGAGAGGGGGGGGAGAGAGAGAGAGAGCGAGAGGGATGGAATCACAATCATCCAACAAAGCAACTAGGCAAGCAAAAGAGAGAAAGAGACAGAAAGTTAACCCAGAAAAAGAAATGATAGTACAGTAACACAACCCTCGCTGTTAGCTACTCCTATATTAGTAGCTCATCTTTAGTCCCACCCTCCTTCCTCTCCCCTCTCTCTCATTATATTCGGTGAGAGAGAAGAAAAAAGAATAAGGAGAGGAAAAAGAATTCATCTCTCTCATCGGGTTCTCCTTGATCTGATTCCCTTTCCTTTTGTCTTGTCTTTCATGATGGGTTTTGTATGATTTTTACTTTCATTTTTGCCATCTGGGTTTGTAAAGAAGAAGTAGAAGATCACTATGTTAATGGGTTCTTTGCTTCGTGGTACTTTCTTTTTTCTTTTTCTATCTCTGTTTTCTTTTTTTTTACATATTTTGGGATTTGAGTTTTTTTGTTTGTTTGTTGATATCATGTTTTTGTTGTGTAATGTTTGTTCTTTTGTGCGTGTCTTGGGTTTTGTATAACAGTGTTTCGTTGTGTATGAGCTGGATGGAAGTGGAGTTTTGATCTGTATTGATTGTCCTTGTATAAATCGTGCTAAAATGTTTTCAAGCTATAAACTTTACATGCCAAAGAACACTTGTTAAGATTCTACTTGGTTCATGAGTCATTAACAAAAGTTATTTCTGTTGATGATATGCAAATCCATGCCATTAAATGACAATTACTGGGCCTCTTTTTTTGGTGAGAATTGGCTTAGTTTTCAATGCACATGAGTCTCATCATCTAAAGGCTTTATTAAACTTTGATTGGATATGAAGGCATCAGAGCCATCCCTTGTGGCTTGGAAAAATGAGCTACTTTCATTTGTGGGTTGGATGTCCTTGGGAGATTTGGGGCTGGCTGCATGAACAGTAAATTTGAGAAAGCATCAGTGCCCAAATGTTAAGTCATATCTGGGTTTTTGTTGGTCAAATTTCATGCCCATGTATGCATTGGCTTCTACGAATTTGAACTTTGTTTGCTAGCGAGTAGTGATCAAGGTAGAGCGAGTCAGATCATATATTTGCTTTGTTTGGGACATGCCTAATTGTTGGTGGTCTGTTACGTCTGGGTGTGCTGAAAACAGAATCTCGAGCCTGCAAGGATGTAAGAGGCTCTGGTGATGATTTCTGTTGTCTGGCATGCAGTTGATATGTACATCATTTCTTATTTTATGCATAAATTGCTTCTCTGGAGCTTACTTTTTATGTGAATGATGAGTGCCGCTTGGTATTTATCTTGATTTTGCAAGTGTTTTAAGAAGGGGAAGCTTATTTGATTGGTGCTGCTTAGTCTTTCATAGAATGGCCAGTTGCTTGATTGATGCCGTGCATCTCATAGTATCAATTCTTTAAAAAATTGCAGGGATGGCGAATGGATGGCAACTTGGTTCTTGCTGGCGCTGCCCATCTCATAACTATCTGCTTTTGAATTTGCTGGATGGAATATAGATTTTAGAGACAAATCATCCCAAAATGCAGCTTTTTAAGGATACAACATGTGGTGTGATATGATGGACTTGTTCGATCCTGGCAAGAAGATGTTGATGCAAGGAGATTTCGATCTGAACTCTGTACAGCGACATGCAGATTCATTTAAAGGAGTTATAAAGCAGACAATTCTCAAGCAGGAGGTTATATTTAGGACTCAGGTATTAACCTCAACATTGCATCATGATAAGTTTTTAGCTAAATCCGGCATCATATGGTTCCTTTGAGTCTGGTTAAAATGTTGGGTCACTTTTATCATGTAGCTTGAACTACTTGTGTAAACTAAGCGGAGCTCTGATTACACTTGCTAAATACGGCTTGTCTTATGGGTGAATCATGAGGTCATGGTTGATGGCATAAAGTATAGAAGTTTGCTGCAATACTCTTATCTCTGTTGTTACTTATTTTTCTTCAGGTCCATGAACTCCATCAGCTATATAGGACGCAAAAAACACTGATGAAGGATCTTGGTAGTAAGTGTTGTGGTGGATACAATTCATGGGATGCAAATGTACAACCATCTCTACCACCTTTTCCGAACCCTTCAAGAATTGAACCAGTGGTGAAAGAAACAGGAATTTCCTCAATTTCCAAGGTAAATGAAGCCACCAACTATAAGCTTGCTATTGAAAGTAATCCTTTGTGGAGTGAGATGAGGTTTTTTTTTTCCTTTTTCAATCATGGTTTTTTGGCTTCTTTGGTGTTTTTGTGGCACAAGCCCCAGTCTTCTATGGCATGCCATATGAAAGTATAGCCACTAACAATTACAATAATTGTTGGCAATACATTTAGTAGAGACCTACATGTAATTCCTTTCAATGAGCTCCTTGATTGGATTGTTCGTGGCTTTTTGGTCCTTCAAAGAAGATGTGTTTGTTGTATCATTAAGAACAGACTTATGATGTACCACATATAAAGAGCTTTTCAAAAAATGACGATACACACTTTCATAATGCTAATGTAGGAGCTTGTCTTTCAGGTGGGTTCAGCACCTTTCGCAAGCAAGGAGTTGTTACATGGGTGCCAAGATACATATTATAGACTTAAGCAGAGGCCTCTTGATCTTCAACTCTCTGCTAAGAAACTCATCAACCATGTCGAGGAAGATCGCCCAAACAGAGGACATGCCTGGAATCATCCCTTAAAAGAACCAATAGACGTTAAACATCCTCTCTCTGCTAATTACTCTTCAGGTACAGAGGAGTTGAAGCTTTCCCTGACTACTAGAGATGACTATAAAAGAACAGAAGGTACATTGCGGACTTGGTTTGATAAGAGAACTCATCAGTACTGTTCCGTGATTGATCTGGAATCAGAAGAGAGAATATCAGATGACAGTGCAAAATGCACACCTTCTGTTGGCTGTGCTACTCCAGAAACTTATTCCCCAGGGAAGTACAAAAAAGTTTCTGCCTTCTCTAGTTTAATTTTCTTAACTAGTGCAGAGAAAGATCCATCTGTCGAGATTTCAGAAAGCAGCTATTTTCAAGAACATAGTGAATGTTGCCAAGAGCAGACCTCTTCTAATGAAGGTACTGATAATCAACCACTTGAAATTAGTTATAGCATTTTGTGCATGAATTTATATTTCTGGATTTTGATCTTGTGCAATAATTATATGCTTTGCCACCATGTATTTAGCTATTTTTATCGGTCTTGCAAGCAGGAATTATGGAGTGCCATGATGATAACCTGTGTAATAATCTTTCCACCAAAATGAAACAGTCCTCTTCACATAAAGGCGCTGATTTGGACCTCAACAAAGCTCACTTTGATGACCTGTCATGTTTCTCAAATGATCCTCTAGTGGCCTGTCCTTCACCAGCTAGATCAGCTGGTGACTCTGCGGTAGTTATTAGGAGCATGCAGGAAGAAACCTGTCCAACCACATTTTGGGAGAAACAGGTCAATAGCTGCTCAAATGAAATTTCTGACATGCTTGCAGAAAATAATTTCATAAATGCTACTGAAGTAGATTTAAACAGCACAACTAGGAGTACAGATGTTTGGACCGGAAATTCTGAGCAGGATGGAATAAGTGGTACTTTACCAAACCTTACAGGCCCAGAGCCCACACCCAGCCCCTTTGTAGACATTTCTGAAGACATCGACAGGTACACTAGCGACCACAAGAATGATAATGTTGTGATGAAGGCGAAACTCGCGAATTGTCTTCTACATGATTTAAATCAAATGCCTTTAGATACTAGAGAACTGAGCTCTGAGAAGAGCCAAGTGGAAGATGCTGTCTTTTCATGTATTGATCAGTATCAGAATGATGGACATGGCAATCAATCTCCTGTTTCATGCAAGTCTGGTATTTATGATAATGATTCAAACAGTGGAAAGACAGTGCACTTTGGCAGTATGTCTGGTGATGTGAACACTGATTTGAAAACCCTCTCAGGGTCACAAGTTGCCGGTGCCTCATCAGATGAGCATGACCTAAGAACTTCTGACAGTGGTGATTTGAAAAGTGAATGCTACGACAAGAAAGAAGAATCAGCTGAAGCTGATGTTTTGATGAAAAGAGCAGCTGAATCACTTATAGATATGTCTTTGAAGAATTTAATTTGCTATCAAGATTCTTTTGCCAAAGAAGAAGGGTCCAAGGAGATGAGAAAAGAGACGAGGGAGCAGCCACAGTATACTTGCGATTCTTTTGAATTAATGGTTATGGAACTAACGGAAAGCAATGTGGATGAAAATTCAGTGACTTCAAAGCCATATGAAGTAAATGATATGGAAACAAAAGATTTTGGTTCTAAACTGAGACGAGGAAGGAGAATGAAAGATTTCCAGAAGGAGATACTGCCTGCTCTGGCATCTCTTTCTAGACATGAAATTCATGAGGATATAAACATTATCGAGGGAGTTTTAAGATCAAGAGAATACCGCAAAATCAGAGGCAAGATGGCAACAAATGGAGAGAACTGGTCTCCACTGGTGAGAAGTAGACGGTCAAGACTCAATAATGTTGGGAGGAGAAGAAGTTCATCGAAGTTCAACTAGAAGTCATTAACAGCTTGATAACTGATCATATCCATTCTAGATCTATAGAACATCATTGCATATATAGCAGCACACATAGTTCGATCTCATTTCCTAGCTTTAGAAACAGAACCCAGTGCTTCAAATAGATGGTTGGTCATCACATTTTATTCCAAGTCTTACTAGAGCAATATTTTTCTTCACGCACACCTATCTTCAGCACCTTCAATGCTTAATTTTTTCTTTTTTTTCCCCCTCTTATCAGAGCAACTTTTACATGTTTGTTTTCCCTCGGTGCGGTATTATGCGAGAAAGTTGAAATTTGCTGATGGCAAAGAAAGTTATCGAGAGAAAGTTGATATTTATTATTTATGTGCTATCCTATTCGATGGATAGAAGCGGATGCTAGAAGTCTCATTTTGTGCATTGCGATTATTGCCATATATATAATGATAGCTTCTGTAGTTTCATGGTTCATGCAGTGTCAACGGATTCTATGATTCTATTACCGCATGGAAACGTTTTCTCCCAGACAATTCACTCTCCGAGATGCAGGGCATGCAAGTGGGGACTGTAACAGTAGTCATCTTGGTAATCAATCGATGATTTTCTTGCTGTCTGTACCTCATCTGTTGTTGCCTATCGTGGGCATGCTACTGTATGCCAAACATCCGGCCCAACTTACTGACTGTTGACCGCTCACATCTGGTCGTGTCCCAGCTGGAATTTTGTTTTTGTTTTTACAGTGAAAGGTTATCTTAAAACAAGATGATCATGCACTCTTCAGTTCAGTTTGCTGGATTTTAAAAGTTTAAAAAGAACATGGAATGTCTGTTGTAAATTGTACTAGTTTGATTATTTTTTTCCTTCTCTCAACGGTGCGGGCCGCGTTAATGATTTTCTTACTATGAAGAAAAATTATAACCAGAATTATATCTGTAATAAATAATAATAAATGTGTTAATTATAACTAAAAATTGAGTCGAAAGCTGAGACAAAAAAAATATTTATTAGAAAAAAATTGAATATTTATTTCTATTTGAAATTGGTCTAAAGTTTTAATTGGTTTAAATAGATAAAATTAATTTTATTTTGTCAAATTAAATATTAACTCAACACTAAAATTTATTTTTAATATCATAAAAGCCTCGTAAAACAAAATATCAAACTTAATCCTAACATGAAAAAATAATTTGTGTCTTACTCCTGTATTGCATTTTTATTATTTTTAATATTTATTTTATCTCGTATTGCCTCTCATGTTTATAATTTCAAACACCATTTCATGGTCCACTAAGAGTGAGTTTTATAAAATTTAATTATAATTATTAAAAGAACCTAATAAAAAAAAGAAGGATGCGAAGTGGTTCAGTATTCATTTGAACAACATTTCCATCCCAAATGTTTTGATGTTTTTAGTAACACACAAACACACTAGTTAGTGGCCATCACTCAGCTACGAGTCATACCAAAGCAGGCTAGACATCCGTCTGGGCTTGCGTACTTGACCTGTGAATAAAAGGCTTGACCTACGCTCAAGGTCGCATTAAAATGCGTTGTCTACAATCCTAGAATTTAGCGATCAAAGTGTTGTTGGAAAATCATGGGAGTTTTTGTATGCCCAAAACCTTGTTTTTCAATTAATTTTCATCCAAAACATTTAAAAAACACACTGGAGGGGATAATTAACCCATTAATGACTTAAAAAAACTTGTAAATAAGTTTTAAAACCCAAAATCAATCAAAATCCAAAAAAAAAAATCTCAAGTTTAGATTTATTATCTATGGCAAATAACAACTCAATGAAACTCTTTCCATATAATAGAACTCTTTGACACCAAAATTGATTATTTTAATGGTAAGAATAAATATTAATCAAAATTAAAAAAAAATTTATTGACTGTTGGAATTTGACAACTCTCTTTTTTTTTTGAAACTATGATCTAAAAAATAATAAAAATAAATTTTTGTACTAGTATTGAGTTTTTAAAAACCTAAGGGACTGAAATTGTATCATTTGAAAAACTGGAAAACAAAAGTGAACCTCTCATGTCAATTTTGAAACCCCATCTATTTTCAGTTTTTATTTTTATTTTGATTTTTATTCTTTCAATTTTGTTATTGGTTAATAAATAGGAAGCAATTATTTTTAAATTTTGCAATTTAAGGAATCTATAAGAAAAAAACTTTAAGGATATAAATAAAATAAATAAAAAATACTACTCTAGACCAGTACACAATGACATGTGAGAGAATATACAGCACAATGAACAATGTTTTTGACTTGCCTTTTAATTTCTTTTTAATACAATAAAGCTAAGAGTATAATAAAGATTGAATGAAGGGATAAGAGCGATCCACCTAGGATTAATGAAAACTTTCTTCTTTGTTTGGCACGCCATGTATTATATAGTTTACATGTAGCATATTAATTATATCAACTGGATCAAAAATCATATTTTTAAATTAAAATTTGATTAGATTTCTATATACTAATTTGACTTGCATATATATATATATATATATATATATATATATATATATATTAGAGTACAAATCATTTAATGGAGGCACAAAAGCGAGCCACCTAAGATTAAATCGTCATGTAATATTTAGTTGACACGCGGCATATCATCATACCAATTAGACTAGAAACCGTATTTTTAAATTATAATTTGATTGAAAAACTATATATTAATTTGACTTGTATATATCAATTAAAGTAAAATAATATTTTTAAAAATTAATTAGAATAGAAATCATTCAACTATCAATCATGTTATTAAACAATATAAAAAAGTATAAATTAGATCAAGGGGTTTGCTTCTCTGTAATTTCAGTTTTAAGTCCTGTGGTTGTTGATATTGATGGCCACTGGAAACTTATCTGGTTGTTAATTTCAAGATCTGTGGGGATTAATCGAGATGTGCGCAAATTAATCCGAACACCTCATATTAATTAAAAAATTAAATTAATTTGAGTAGTGCATGCATGCCCGGAATTTTCATTCAAGCAGATGCACTTGCTCGTCCTGAATTAAGTGTAAAAAGAATTATATAAGTAAAAACAATTATATAAGTATGTAAAAATAATTGATTCATGATTTATAACTTTTTTTAGTTTTTTTTATTGAAATTTTCTTTTACAATGACAATAAATCTTTATTTAGAAAACAATTTTCTAGTAAAAATATATGTTTTTTTTTTTATCAAAACATATATGTGAATAAAGAAAGAGACTTTTGATTAAAAAGATAAAAAAAAATTCATCTTTAATTCAAATCATTAGAATTTGAATAAGTATGTTTGGGTAAATATGTGAATTTGTTTGAGATCAAATTTCTCTTCCATATTTAAATTCATTGAACGGTTCAACAAATAAAGATCGTTAATATATACAAAAACATCATAAATAAATACTGGAAACTCATTTGATGTAGTCTCTAATAATATTGATCATTGATAAAATAACTTAATTTACTCCCAATTTGGAAAATATTATAAAAATAGGAATCTTTACTACTAGTTTCAAAGCATGGGGTGTGGCTTTTGGCTGTCACATGCCCAGATCTCAAATTCAGTCGTTCGCCTTTGCTTCTCTTTTCAGAAAAGACGAGGGAAGTGTCTCTCTGTGTTTTTTTTATATATAAAAAATAGATTTTGGTCATTTTTTATTAAATATATTTTCAATTCACAATTTTAATTATAATAAATTATAAATGAAAAATTATTTTTAAATTATGCTTAAAAATAAAATACTTTCTATAAATCGTTTCAAATGTTTAATAAAATTATATATAATAAAATTATTTTTAAATTATGATTAAAAATAAAATATTTCAAATTATTTTATTATATTTTCTCATATTTTTTCTCTTTTCATGTTATTTTCAAATAATATTAGTGTCTTTCATAGTAGCGTTAACAATTGCTTTTTGAATAATTATATGTGAATATAATATGCACAATATTTTAAATATGGTTAAAATGTATTGTTTAGTGATATTTTTTTAAAAAAATCTCAAGTTTTTTATTCTTATCAAAATTATCATTTTTTTTATATCAAAACTTGCTTTTAAAATTATAATAAAATCTAATTTAAAAAGAAATATTTATGCTGAAATAATTATAAAAATAAAGTAAAATATTAATAAGGGAAATGGATTTTGAGAAAAAAGATATTTTTATACTTATTCCAAATCATTGAATTTTTTGGGTATTGATTTTAATTGATTTTAGTTTTTTTTCAATATACAACATAGCTCGAAGAGAAATATATATATATATATATATTTGTTCAAAGTATACATTAATAACAAAAGGAGAATTTATACTAGCAATAAAAAAAAATTCTACGCAATTTAAATTATTACTTTCTTATAAAAATTCATTTTTATTGCCATAAAATTAAATAAAAGAAATTCAAATTAAGATTACCTCACATCACGAGATCATATATCTCCATATGTATTTATTTCTCAGCTTCTCGCTTTAGTTTTTAATTATTATTAATAATTTTTTTATAATTTATTGGTCCGTATAATTTTTAATTTATTTTATTAAACAAAAACATTAACTATTCAATTATGCTAGCAAACACTTTCACAATGCATGCACATTCTTCTCTTGTGGTAGAAATTAATTTGAAATCCGACTTGCAGCATCGTTGGCTAGTTGTTAACTAAATCAGATTAGAAAAGAACACATCAAATCAATTTGGATGGATGCCTTGAGCCTCTCTCTCTGTTTTCCGGTAAACTTGAACTTGCCTCTTGATTGTATATTAGGGAGCAAAGTTTTTCTAAAGCCGTTGTCGGGGGGTAAAGTTGTTTCTAACCATTAGATCTTTTGACTGAGGAATTGGGAGCATCCCTATGAGCACCAACTGTATTAATATCAGCAATGATAGGGTGATTCTTGATAATTAAGGCCATACCTGATCCACATTGGAGGTAAGATTACTGGTGTGTGCTTTCTGATATGGTTTCTTTATCGTGACAGGAAAATAAACAATGCAATAATAGGAGGAGTGAAGATGAATCCACCGAAAGCCATCCTTCGGGAACAAGCATTCTTCAATGATGAACCCAAAAAGGATATATGCTAATGGTCCAAGTTCTTGAGTGAAAGTGGCTGCAACTGCAATGTTCGGCTGGCTGGTTAGTGGACTAGATTCATGGGGAAGTGGAATAAGGCCACATGCAGCCAAAATTCTTCCCGAAATATTTGAATCTCTGTGTCTTCTTATGCAATAACTTGCCCCCACAACCCACATATATAATGGGATGATGAATATTTTTATATATATAAAAATGGATATCTAATAAGTTTGACTATACAACTAGTAAAATTTCATGTTGTTTATACCAACACATTCCTGAGGTAATTCTATTGAATTTATATTGAGACCATGCCTTCATAAGTAAGATTAATCAGACATAAATATGTTGGGTTTTTTTTTTTAATAAAAAAAAACAAATATTAAAATGTAAGAATAAACATTACATGCTTGTTATTTACCAAGAGGGAAAAGAAGAAGAAGAGAGAAAGAACATCACATGTTTAATTGTTCTTTCATTTGTATTACTCTCTTGTAATCTGATGTTTCATCCTGCAAGTTGTAGATTCTTGATTACATCTCTATGAATACTGTTGCTAATAACTTACTTCAATGTCCTACTCTGATGCTACAGTCGGAGCTTGGAGTGAAGAAACATCATCTTCTATAATTGATGAGAAATACGGTTCTTTTTTATGATTTTTTAGTGAGTTTTGTTGCGTTATTGTATCAAAATTACTAAATGATACATAAAGCCTTTTTTCTTTTTTGCCCCTTTGTCTCCATTTTTCAAACTTAGTTTAGGATTATTCAGTTGTCAGTTGATTAGACGGATTCTGTAACCCAAGCTACCGTTGACTATCTTTGGATATCAGTTGCGTACATAAAATATATATATATATCTTCATTACTGGGTTTTGAACATTTTGCTTACTTTAATTGCCTGCGGTTCACCTGCTATTAGAAAAATATAGCTTGTCTATAAGATTATGGTTCATCTCGCCATCCATGGTTGTTAGGCTTTCGCTGTCTAAATGCTTTGTTTGAGCCACCTTGGAGGCCTGTTATCAGGTAGATTTAGATAATAGGTTGTCAGGGTAGCCTATATTCCAGATTAAATATGAAGGAAGCTTCAGGTGTCTGTGTTTCAATGAGACCCAGACAGGATTTCAGAGTTCTTGAGGTTGCTCAAAGTAGTTTCAGACAGGCTCATCATCTGTTTAGCTGTATTTCTGATCAAAATCAGAAAAGAAGCATTCAGGAAGTAAGCCTGATTGCTCAAGATACAGTAAATGAATTCAGAAATCTAGTTAGACTCCTTGATGGATCAGAGCAGTCAGGGTGTAAGAGGATCAGGAAAGGTCCTTTGCCACATTCCCATGATATAAACCCAGTTGAATTGATGGATAGTCCCAACTCTGTGTCTAAAAGCCCTGACCACAACTTTTCTCAACCCAATAGGCAGCTATTCCCTCTTCAGAGTATTCAGTCAACTACTTCTTTGATCCATGCCAGTAGTATCGACTTGTATAGGGAAAAACAGAAGACTAAAGACAACGTAGACGTCAAAACTAATTTGATCCTGGGGTTCAACCTTTCCCTCTTACAGCCAAGCACATCCATTTCAAGTTTAGATGGAGGTGGCAGGATAATTCATCATTCAACATCAGAAATTCTTCCTTCTCAAGATGATGCCTCTATATTTTCCAAGAGCAAGAGCGGAGTGAAAAGTGAGGAGAAATGCCTAGCCTCAACCGGTGGATGTCACTGCTTAAAGCGAAGGTAAGTCCTTGTTTTGATTTGTCATGTATTCTATGTATACTAATTTGTTTCTTTCTGAATTGACTTTAAATAGTAAGGAAACTATGGGATTGTGATTTTGGGAGATACTCCTTTTCAGACTTTTACTTCATGTTATGATGATAGTTTTCATGATATCATCTTGTACTTGATTTTGTTCAAGAATCAAAATGTTTCCATCTGTTGTCGAGGAAATATTTTAATTCCATCTTCGATGTATTATCTAATAGGAAATTGAGGATCAAGAAAGTAATTAAGGTCCCTGCTTCAAGTACTAAACCAACTGACATACCTCCTGATGATCACTATTGGAGAAAATATGGACAGAAGCCAATAAAAGGATCTCCATATCCCAGGTACTTTTCCATCCTGACATTGCCTTCCGCCAATTCTCTTTCGTTGCTGGGAGAGGGAAACTTCTGAGATTATTTTTTTTCCCTGGCCCTGGTTGCAACTAACTTGATTTAGTTGTGTAGAACTTTAAATTCATTCTTTCCCTGTATTCGATTAACCCAAAATATCACAATACAAAATCAAACAGGATAGACTAGACTAGCTCATCATTTCTCTTCATGCTTACCATCTGTGATTTATGAAGCTTGAGACAAATTATTACTGTTTTCTTCCTTTTGCCCCCAAAGCAATGTCCCAGACAAAGCCGTACTTGTATTGGCAGTCACAGGTTCACATGTTTGCGTATCTAAGATAAGAGCAAAGCTACCTGGACAAGTTATATTGCTTACTAACATCTTTCATTCTTTGGTGTCAAAGAAGCTACTACAAATGCAGCAGTACGAGGGGATGCCCTGCGAGAAAACATGTAGAAAGAAGCTTGGAGGATCCTACCATGTTAGTTGTGACTTATGAAGGGGAGCATAATCACTCCAAAATCCAATCTCCCAATCCCGACATCATGCTTCATATTTAACAATAAAAGCAAACCAAAGGACACCCGTATTTTCCAAGCTGGAACTGATCGTGCACCTGCAAGCTAAGGTTCTTCCGCAGCTTCATGTTTCCTTAAAAAGAGATCATGTCACTCCTTTAAGGCTCGTTATTTTTAACTTTTAGTCTATATGCTTCTCCAGCAATGGTTTTGCAGGTCTACTTGTATATATGCACTCTCAAGATTTCCTAATAAAGGTTGATTAATTTGCTTTATGCATGACTGATTGATTCTAGTTTGGTTTTCCAATATCTTTCACTTCAAAAGAAAGACTCAACCAGGAGTTGTCTTGTGCCTTCAGAAATTTACCATGAAAATTCATCTTTTGAGCCTTATTTTGATTGTTTAGCTCCTATGTCATAGCCTGATCAAGCATCAAATGCTTGGATAGTCTCTTTTGAAAAAAAAAAAAATCTTATAATGCATCCTGACAGTAATTTAGAAAAGGGCCACACGAATCCTCTGGCCCAACACAATTTTTGCCACAAACAGACAAACCTTCATGCTCTTCTTGACTCGTAGATCGGGTACTTATTCAATAATCTGGCCACCATCTTTTACGTTTCAATACAGAATTTGGTTTGATTTATAATGCTCAAGGTACATGACTGCATGTCCACAATGACAAACAAGCAAAAATGAGAATGGCTAGAAAAACGACTTCTCCTCATTGTAGCTCAGGTGGGCTCCAAAAGATTTGCTAAGGCCCAACTTGTACTGTCCCCAGTAGTTGAGGCCTCTTCTGCACCATTTTCCACTTTCCTTGAACCAAGAAAGTGAAAATATAACTAAAGTCATGTTTATTCTTTTCACTTTTCAAAAAATTATTTTTCAAACTTTTTTATATTTATTTGCTATTAGAAAAGTATTTTCCGGTCAACAGAAAACACTTTTCGGTTAATGAAAAACACTTTCCAGTCAACGAACACTTTCCGGTCAACGGAAAACACTTTCCAGTCAAAGAAAAATTTGGTTTGGTTTCCAAGAAAGTGTTTTCCCTTTTGGTTGTGTTTGTTTTTCGGAAAGTGATTTCCGGAAACCACTTTCCAAACTTTCATGTATTTGTTTTCCATTAGAAAAGTTGGTCAACAAAAAACATTTTCCAGTCAAAGGAAAATTTGGCTTGGTTTTCAGGAAAGTGTTTTCCTGAAAAATTTGAACGGAAAACACTTTCCGGAAGTTGTGAAAAATTTAAAAATATCATTATTTGCTGATTATATCAATTTGATCGTCAAACTTTTGATTGCTATATACAATTTGTTTTGAATATTTATTTTTCAATTCCATCTCTTAAAATTTAATTTGTATATTAATTTTGGTCATTATTTTTATAATTTCTATTTGCTTTTTTCTTATCATTTTTTTATTGAAATTTTTTATCTATCAAATTTGGTCCTCATTCTTTTGATTGTTACTTATTTTATTTGAAATAATTTATGAAATGTTAATTATTATTATTTTAATTTCTTCACCTTTTATTTTTTTTTTAATTTTTTAGATTTGATCTCTATTATTTTGATTATTATTTATTTTATTTAAGATAATTTATGAAATTATATTTTTTTTCAATTTCATTCTCATTCAACTTTTTAATTTGTAAGATTTATTCCTCATTATTTTAATAAACTTGAGAAAAATAAATATTAATAAGTTATTTTTCAGCTCATTTTCCATGACATAACCAAACACTGGAAAGCGTTTTCCAACTTATTTTCCATTACATTACCAAATATCGAAAAATACTTTTCTGAAATTTATTTTTTCTGAAATTCACTTTTTAAAAAAACTATTTTTTTACAAATAAACGGGGCTAAGAATTTAATATTCACCTCCATGTTAGAGCTCTCCATTTTCTGAACTCGGTTTCACATTATATTTTGTTTAGAAGAAGTGTGGCTACGCCAAATTATTTAGATTTAACAAGTTCGGGATGCCTGCGCAATATTCTAGGTTAGATTCCAAGCTAAGTTACAATGCAATAACGTTAACTAAAGACTAAAGCAAAGAGTTGATATTTATTCTAAAAAGTAAAAAATAAATACACGTGTTGGGTAGTTTTTTTGTACTTTAATTGTGGAAAAAATGATATTTGTAAAAAAGATAATGATTTAGATTTTGAGAAAAACAATAAATTTTAATCAAAATTCTCTTTTCTTATTAATATATTTTATTTAGAAAAATATATTTTTTAATAGTAGTTATTAAATAAAAACTAGGGGTAATTAAAATAAAAATTATATTAATTCGAGATAAGAAGTAAAAAATGCATCTCATTAATCAAAACTTCCTTTTTTATTCATTTTTTTCTTATAAAAATTATCTTTTTTTTAATAAGTATATTTTTTTAAATTAAAATTTATCATAATATTAAAAGAAAGATTGAATATCAAAGATTATAAATTGATAATTTCAGCGTTAAATATTAAAAAAATATAAAATCCAAGAAAAATCATATAAAATATTTACAACAAAAAAAAAATTAAATAGATATTTTATTTGCATTAAATATACATGAATGAAATTTCTTTAAAAACAAACTAGGCATATTAGGTCTACATATGATTATTAAAAACATATTCGTTAATATTATCATAAAAAACTCTAATGTTATTTAAAATTTATTTCATAATCATATAATTATTAAAATATTATTTTAATAACCTTATTCAAAGAAAATAGAATTATAAAATGTAAAAAATAAAAATAAAACAATTAAAAAAAATCACACACGATTTGGCTAAAGAGACTAGCCTGCATGGCTTAAAACTATCAACCCCATGTGCTTTTGGGCCTGTAAGGCCATGCCCACACACTTAGGTCTTTCTTAAAAGCAGTGGATGATGTTTCATCCACTTCTCATTGTTTTTTAAAATAGTGCAGATGACACGTCATCCATTAGGATAAATGATGTACTATTCATCTGAAATATTTTCCAACCACCAAAGCTATCTCAATAACTAGAAAATAAAGGTTCAAGTTTTTTAACCTAAAACTCAAAATTTCAACTATTTTTGACACAAAAAAATGAAAAAGCCATCATATTGACCTCTGAAACCTCATTACTAAAAAAACACATTTTAATTAGACAAAAGACTCAAGATCAAAAAAAAAAATTCAAGTCTTGATCTACTTTTTTAGGTATCATTAAAGGCAGAAATTATCTTTATTGAGTTCATATCTTAAAGATGAATCTACGGATATTAAAATTACAGTTATTGGTGACTAGAATTTTATCATCCAAGAGCTTCCTCTCTCTTTCTTTTTTTTCCATTAACTTTCTCTTTCTTCTCTAGGTATCTAGGGATTGAAACACAAGAAAAATAAACTTATGGACCAAAGCATAAAAAGTCAAAACATTAAGGACCGGGAATGGAAAAATAAAACTTAAAGGATAAAAGTAAACATGTCCAAGCCATTTGAACAAGGAACATATAAAGAAGGTCATTGTTTAAAATTTCAATTTGTCATAACTTGTTTTTTACCCTATTTTCAAATGTAGGTTTTTTATATGAAAAATACTAAAATGTTTTTAAAAAATATATTTTCAATGACATTCGGTCAATTTCTTGTCATTTTGTAATTTCTTACTTTTTCGCTTATCTTTTTTGTATTTAAAAATTTCTTAAAAATGAAAAATAAAAGGAAAGGAAATAAAAAAAAATATTAAAGACTGAAATGATAATTAAATACAAAAAAAGGGATCAAAATAAAAATATTTTTTTAAAACCCTTCTCAAATCAATTAAAGGATAAAATGATAAATATAAAAACAAATAAAAGAGAAAAAAAGATGTGAAAGATTGGAGAATGTGAGATAATAAGAGAGAATAAAAATGAAGGAGAGTATAAATAAAGCTACCATACTAGTCAAATAGAGGAACTAAAGTCCCAATAGTAGGAAGATCACTTACTCTTCTTTGTTCCAGAGTTTTGTCATCCATGGAAATTTTTTTTATGAAAAATAAAAGGGAATGAACTAGTTTTTCTTCCCTACATACAACGCCACTAATAAAATGAAATACTTCATATATAAATTATAGTTTTCATGATTGGTTGATAGGCTTGATTGATTTTGAGAAAACAAGTCTTTTAAAGAATAAAGAATTTTCTGATGCTTGAGTCAATATATGTGTAAAGGATAAATATAAATGAAGAGAAAATAAAGTAAGAGTTAAGGAGTGCTTATCTTTCAATAGTTTTATCAGGATTTCATGGCATTTGGATGGCTTTTATGGCCTCTAGCTAGCTGTGGCTAGCTTTTATGAGATTTGGATAACTTTTCTAGCTAGAAATTGCTTTCTGGTTATGTTTATGGTGATGTTATGGTTGGTCCAAATTGCCTTTTACATAGGTGACTGTGTGTATTTATACACCCAAATTGAAAATTGTTTCCCGGAGGAGAGATTATATATCATTGGTGGAAAAAATGGTTTGACTATTATGGTAGCTCTTGGTTGGTGTGTCATGTCATGGTTGTTATGTCATGCATGTTATTAGTGAAAATATAGGTAATAATCTACTAGAAAATGATAGCTGTTTTGCACGAAAATACATAGAAAAAGATGTGTATGCATAGAAAAATCATATAAAAAGTTTGTATAGCGGTTATAAAAACCTGAAACAATACGTAGGAAAGTGTGTAAGATAGATTGGTTAGACCGGTGTAACATCATGTTCATATTGGACTTTGGCTAGAAGAATTCCAACCGATCGGGCTTGTCACATATTTCTTTTTAGAAAAAAAAAAGTTCCTTTTCTTTTTAATTTTTTTCTTGAATCATCAAATATACATATGAAAAAAATCTCACACCAATTATATATATATAAATATATATTGCAAAAAACAATGGACTTTTGCCATCTTAGTGAAATCATATGTATTTTACAATGTTCCAATATCTTGAACAAAGACAGTATTCTACAAGGTGAACTAAAAAGAGAAATAACGAGCTAGGGATCAATTTCTTGGATTTCATGTTGTTAATTTATTTGTAACCATTGAATGGAACAATCTATAATACAAAGTTATAGTCTAAGGACATGCCAATCATTTTTATTTTAGATTTCCATGTTCTTTGTTGGAGGTTAAGGGTTTCAATCCTCTTTTCACTATGAGTGCATGGTAGCCCCAACCCCCCCGAGACGGGCCTATATGTAAAGGAGAATACATAATACTACTAATAAAACTATATAAATCCAATTAATTGTGGTTATTATGCGCCAACAGAATACTAGAGAGTCTTGAAAAAAGACGGGATTTGGCATTCAATGACAACATACCTGATGTAGTGAGACCATAATATGGATTTCCTTTGAGTATTATTATTATTATTTAACTTTGATTTCCTTGTATTAACATGGAACTACATCCAAGCTTATTTGTATATATAAAAAAAAACCTAAAAGCCATCAGTGTTTCAATATGCATCAAGACATAGGTTACTATAGATTGAAACAGTGAAAAAATTATTTTACTTTTCTCAAACAAAATCCTTTAACTAGTTATTAGGGGGAAATTAATATTTTTCATAGGACCCATGTGTCATTCTTATTTTGATCGGGGATAGATCAATTCTTTCACATTTTAGCTACACCGCGAGAAGACTTAAATACTCTTAAAAGAAAAAAAAATTATGGTTTAGAGGCTCTTTGGTCATTTAATGCTTTGGTTGCACAGTGAAATGGCGACATTACCTTAAGAAGCAGAAAAATTAAAATTGACGTTCGGGAGCTTTTTTGTATTTTTTTCATGGTTTTTGAGTTCTAATCAAGTTGAATGAGAGGAATTTAGTCTTTTAACGGGTTGGGGGCGCCTACACTCTTTGAACGAAACTAGCAGTCAAACACTACCATCTGTAATAGCATTGAAAGCGTCGTGTTATCCTCTTCCCGGTGGTAAGACCCTTGTGCAGCGGAGTAGTGGTTGGGCTTTAATGGACTTTTTTTTTTCACCCTCTTATCTCTCTCCTTGACTTAAATTTCATGCTAACCCTTTCAAAAATTAAATTTGTCCCTTTAGTTTATATTTGTATCAATTTTGATTCTCATTCTTTTTATTGTTATTTGTTTTGCTTTTGATGCATTTTCAAGTTGATTTTTTCCTTTCAATTTAATCCCTCAATATTTTATTTCATTTAATATTTGCACCCAATTTAGTCATTTTTTATTGTCATTTTTTTATCTTTTATTCTTTTCTTGATTTATTTTTTTAGAATTTCATCCAGCATCATTTTATTTCATTTAACTTTTTTATTCAATTTGGTCATCATTCTTTTGATTGTTATTTTTTCTATCCTTAATCCTTTTCTTAATTTATTGTATTTTTCAATTTAGTTCCTTATTATTTTCTTTCATTTAGTTTTTATACCATTTTTGGTCCTCATTGTTTTCATTGTTGTTTGTTTTGTTTTTTTACTTTTGGATGATTAGGGATTTTGCTTTATGATTTTTTCCTATTTACATTCTATTAGGTAATTTTCATGAATTTTGAAAATTAGTTTAATTTAACTTTGGTCTTGTTTTTAGGTTCTTTTTTTTAAAATTGATTTTTTTTTAATTTCATCATTCGACATTAGGTTATTAGGCCTTTAGTTTTGTGATTTTTTTTTTTTACTTTTCTTTCCATGGAGTTATCTCAATCTCAGATTCTGAATCGCGGGTTGGCTAATTTAACATGGGTTGACTAAGGTTTTTTTATTGATTTTTTTAGTTTTGTCTTTTATCATTTAGTTTGCTTGAGAGTTAACCTCTATTATTTAACAATTAATTCTATATGGGGTTATCTTGGTCTCATGACCGGGTCATGAATTTGGACTTCGGATTTCTTTGGTTTTTCTCTTTTTCATGTTCTCTTTCTTATTTATTTATTTTTTGTTATAAAAAAAGATTATTGAGAAATTTTAAGAATATTTAGAGAGTTTTTTTTTATAATATTAGCAAGCATTTAGTTTTTTCAATTGGTCATTGGTGCTTTGTAGGAGGGTTTTTTTTTTATTATCATTGATTTTTTAAATCATATTATTAAATTAACTAAGATTTGAATAAATAATCCAAGCAGTAATTTTTTTTTTCTCCTTTAAAAATACCGTTGTCTTTTTTTATGTTAGGATAGAAAGGATAAATAAAATTTGCCCCCGTTAAATTTAAAAAATCTTGTTTTATTTTTTTTAAAAAAAAGTAAACAAAAATCATTACAGCTGTAATGATAAATTAAATAAAGTTGCTGTAAATAGGAATGCCAAAAGAACTTGATATTTGTGAAGAATACAATAAGATTGCGAAGATCTTCATAATTACTCACGTACCTAACTTCTAGGACCACTTCATAAATGTGTGACATTTCCAAGTCCATGAGGCATTTTGTCAGTATGTGTGAGACAGTACATATTTTTTTCCCCCAGAAACAAACCATCAATTTCTACAGAAGATCTCCGAATATGAATTTCCCTCTTGGAGAAAGAGACGTGGGCCTGCCCAAGGCAGGAAAATTGATTGCCACACTGTCCCGTCCCATGCATTTGCCTTCCAAGACTTGTTTGTGCAGGCAACTGCTCAGTTTGACTCTTCTCCAAGAATCCAATACAGTTATTTACTACATCGGTAGCCGTTGCAGGACAATACTTTTTTGAAGTCAAAAAAACCTTACTTAATGGTAACATTTTTCAAGAGAAATTCAAAATTTGGATAATTCATTCAATTTCATTAAATAAATTTA
>Ga0325410_1002564_pt1 | contig 20422 bp, 21 predicted proteins | sample PopdelMetagenome_16_FD_206182 | JGI IMG/M metagenome (GOLD analysis project Ga0325410, IMG submission 206182) | Populus deltoides microbial communities from Bellville, Georgia, United States - Xylem-PdIQD-R3 | ecosystem: Host-associated > Plants > Phyllosphere > Stem > Wood/Secondary xylem... | reverse complement strand
ATAAATACCAACTAATGTCTTGGAAAATAGGCCTTATGCAAGTGATAAGGTTGTTGTAGAGTTGAACTCTAATTGATGTAATTGGTTAGTCTTTGTATTGTTTCTACAGTATAAATAACACCTCATTCAATGAATAGGGAAGTCGGTTTTTTTCACAAACTATATGTATATCTTCATGCTATCAGAGCTATCTTGCTAAATTTCTCTCTTCTTCTGTTCTTATTTAATCACCATGAGTGATTCCTCAAACACCACCCTTGTGACTATTAATGTCATAGGTCAAGCTCCGTTAAAACTCAACAGCACCAATTACTTGTCATGATGATTTTGATTTCAAACACTCTTTATTGTCTATTGTAAGGCTATATAGACGGCACCAAGCCATGCCCACCACAATAACTTACCACTAACACAGACAACATCACCACCTAAACCTTAAACCCAGAGTATCACACCTGGGTACGTCAAGACCATCTACTTCTAAACGCAATCATCGGATCCATTACACAAACCATTATACCATTTATTGCTCGAGCCAGAACATCTCACAAAGTGTGGAACATCCTTGTTGCCACATATGCCACTCCATCTCGAGGTTGCATCAAACAAGTAAACGCCAATCTAAAATTGCTGACCAAAGGCACCCTTAGTATTATAGACTTCCTGCAATTAGTTAAGGCTATGGCTGATGAACTTGCAGTCCTAGGGGCGCTTGTTGATAATGAAGATTTGACAGACAAAATCCTAGAAGAACTAGGTGATGACTACCAAGAATTGGTAAGGGCAGTCCAAGCTAGGGAAAATGCTTTTAGTTTTGATGAATTTTATGAAAAGTTATTGATGTTTGAAGCCTTGCTCCAGGAAACCAACAAGCTTGTTAATTGTTTTCCACCTACTACGCATCCCACCAATCACACCAGTGGCCGGTATCCCTTCACCAATGTTGGTCACTCCACTCCTAAAAACTCGGGAGGAAATTGGCGCTGCTCTGTCGACCAACAGCACTGCTACCTAAGACAAAATCAGTTTGTGGCCTCCCACAACATAACCAATAGCAACCGACCTCCACCAAGGCAATACTTGAGTTATTTCCAAATCTATGGCCTTCAAGGTCACACAGCAAAAAAAATCCCTCATCCCATCTTGTTCCTCTCAACAACGACCAAAGTTACAGCCCCACTCTGTGGCAACCGCAGGCTAACCTTGCGGTGACTAATCCCCCGAATCGTTCCCCATGGCTATTGGACAATGGGGCATCCCACCACATCACATTAGACCTCCAAAACCTAGCTCATCACTTGCCATATGCCGGCACTGATGATGTTATGATAAGGGACGGTAAAGGTTTACACATTACACACTTGGGTTCCACTAAACTTCACTCCTCCACTCACTCCTTTAATCTTCACAATATCCTATGTGTGCCTGATATTAAATGTAATTTACTTTTTGTATATCAATTTTGTGTTGATAATAATGTCTCTATTGAGTTCTTACCCTGGTGTTTTCTTGTGAAGGACTTGTTAACGGGGAAAATTCGCACAAAGGGTAAAACCAAAGAAGGTGTGTACGACTGGTCGTGCATTGTCACTCCTCATTCTTTTTCAAGCCTCAAACTCGCTCTAATAAATTGGCATTTTCGATTAGGTCATCCATCTTTTTTTGTTTTAAAAACAATTTTGACTAAGCATAATTTAGATTCGTCTTCAGTGTCCAAAGACTTTGTCTGCAATGCGTGTCATTGTAATAAAAGTCACAAGTTACCATTTTCTGTCTCCACTTTCATTTCTCAAAAACCTCTTGAATTAATATCTTCTGATGTATGGACCTCACCTCTTTCATTTGTTAATGGCTTTAAGTATCATGTTATTTTTGTGGATCACTTCACTAAATACATATGGTTTTATCTACTAAAGAAAAAATTTGACGTCAAATCAACTTTCATTCGCTTTAAAGCAATATTGGAAAATTATTTTAATGGAAAAATTATGACTCTGTATTCTGACAATGGGGGTAAATATATTGTGTTAACAGAGTTCTTTGTTACGCATGGAATATCTCATCTGACAACACCACACACTCCTGAACACAATGGCTTTGTTGAACGCCGTCATATATATATTGTGGAAGTAGGCCTCTCGCTTTTAACTTATGCATCCCTACTATTTTTTTTTTGTCTTATGCTTTTGCTACCGCGGTCTATCTCATTAATCACATGCCTACTACTACGTTACAAAATCTTTCACCTTATGCATTTATTTTTCAACATTCCCCAAATTATGAAAAACTTCATAGTTTTGGATGTTTATGTTATCCTTGGCTTTGCCCTTACACTGCATATAAGTTAGACCCCCAATCCAAACCATACATTTTCCTAGGATATTCTTTGTCACAAAGTGCTTATTTATGGTTTGAACCCAAGTTCTCCAAAATTATTGTGTATAGGCATGTTTCTTTTATCGAGCATATTTTTCCATATCATTCTTTACATAAACAGGAGTCTCAATGGGAATCTACAACAATTGACATGTGGATTCCACCAGTTATCACCATTCTAGCATCCATTTCTACATCTTCTACACATTCTTCTGCAAGTGCACCTGATGTGAGGACTTTCCCTCTAACATCTCCCCTCCCAGTGGTCCTTCCTACATCATTAGAGCTAGAAAACATTTCGAACATATCTTCTCTGCCTTTTTCCTCAACTCTTATCCCTACACCGTCAACCCCAACTCTAGCAGCAACACTACCCACTAGAACCACTCCCCTGTCATCCTATGACCACACAATCCAAAAACAACATTCACAAACCCATTAAAAAACTCACGTTCACTACCAAACTAAACACTAAACCTCAAGAACCCACCACCCTTTCCCATGCCACTAAATATCCAAATTGGTGTTCTGTCATGACTAAGGAGTTTAATGCTCTATTATGCAATGGCACTTGGACTTTAGTCCCACCTACTTGTTCTTCAAATTTGGTTAGTTGTAAGTGGATTTTCAGGATCAAAAGAAACTCAAATGGGATTGTGGGTTGTTATAAAGCTATACTCGTGGTGAAAGGTTTTCATTAGCACTTTGGCCTGGACTACTACGAGACAGTTAGTCCCGTGGTAAAACCTACGATAGTTCGACTAGTTCTCAACATTGATGTTAGTAATGGATGGAAGTTGCGCTAACTAGACATTAACAATGCCTTTCTTCAAGGCACCCTTACTGAAGATGTCTACATGATCTAACCTTCAGGGTTTCATGATCCGAACAAATTTGGGTTTGTCTGCAAGCTTAGAAAAGCTATTTATGGCTTAAAGCAGGTGCCTTGTGCGTGGTATCATGAATTGCAAGTTTTGTTTTACTACTTTAAGTTTTTCTAACTCCCTGACCGATACATCTCTTTCCATCTTCAATCATGACTCTCATCTCATTTATCTGTTGGTTTATATTAACGACATCATTATTACCAGGGATAATGAACATGCTATCAATCAATTCATTAAATGTTTAGCAGCTTGGTTTTCATTAAAAGACTTGGGTTCTCTGACATACTTTCTGGGCGTTGAAGTCCAGCCTCATTCCGTTGGTGGTATGCTTCTCTCCCAGAAAAGATACATTTTAGGTCTTCTCCGTTGAACTAATATGGCTTATGCAAAATCCACACCTACTCTGCTGCCTCCTGGTTGTAAACTGAACTTGGACATGGGCGTTCCTCTGGTTGATCCTACCATCTACTGTGCAATAATAGAAAGCCTTCAGTACCTATCTCTCACCCGCTTGATGTTTGTTTCGCTGTAAACAAACTCTCACAATTCATGTACAAGCCCACCGATGTTCACTAGAAATTGGCGAAATGCCTCATTCACTATTTACTCAGTACTGTCCACAACTGTCTGCTTCTTCATCGTTATTCCCTTTGTTCAATACATGCCTTTTCTGATGTAGACTACGGGGGGAACAAGGAAGATTTATCCTCCACCAGCACCTATGTGATCTATCTTGATTGGAATATCGTCTCCTAATCCTCTAAAAAGCAACACACCACGGCACGCTTGTCTACTTAAGCTAAATACAGATCAGTAACTGATACAGCAGCCAAGATCAGCTGGGTCTGCTCTTTACTATCCGAACTATATTTTCTGGTTAGTCATACTCCAGTCATTTACTATGACAATATTGGTGCCACCCAACTGAGTTTGAATCCTGTGTTTCACTCAAGAAGGAAACACGTTGCTCTTGATTTTCACTTCATTCAACAAAGGGTTCAATTTGGTGCTCTATAAGTGTCTCATATGTCTTCAAAAGATTAGTTAGCTGATGCGCTGACAAAATCCCTACCCCGCTCGTAGTTCTAGCTTCTCAAAGATAAGATTGGATTCATTAACCCCATCCATCTTGAGGGGGCATATAAGTAAGTGTCCATGTGTAAAACAAATACTAACTAACCTCCTAGAAAATAGGACTTATACAAGTGATAATGTTGTTGTAGAGTTAAACTCTAATTGATGTAATTGGTTAGTTTTTGTGTTGTTTCTATAGTATAAATAACCCTTTATTTAGTGAATAGAGAAGTCAGTTTTGTTCACAAACTGTATGTATATCTTTATATTCAATATTGGTGGGAGAGATATTTATCAGATTGAAGTTGATAAATCTTCCATCTATATTGTGCAGCTAGTGGGATCATTAGTCTGATTGTCTCTAGTTAGGCTACAAAAGCAAATACTTCTTTATAATCAATGCCTTTTCTCTGTTTGTAGCTTTTTGCCACTAATCTTACTTTGTATCTTTGTAATTCACCTTTTACATTCTTCTTCATCTTATAGACCCATTTGACACCAATTGTTTTTTTGGGTAAATTAGTTAGCTTCCAGGTATCATTCTTCTCAATGACATGTATTTCTTTATCCGTTGATTCTATTCATTTCTCTTCTATGATAGCTTCATTGAAGTTAAGTGGGTCACTATATGTGAAGAAACAAAATAGAGTTGTATTTTCCATGACTTGAGTGGCATTATATAAATCTTCTAGATTTCTCATCCTTCTTGGTTCTTCTGATGAGGATGTTAATGGTGATGTTGATGATGATCCTAGTGTGTTTCTCCTATTGAATACAGGTAATCTGTGTGCCAGAGTTTGTGGCTCATCTGCTAGTAATATTGGACTTTCTATAAGTACTTTCGGTACTTCTTCAGATATAACATCTTTACTCATAATCACCTTTTTATAATGGGATTAGACAGCTTATTTCCTATCCTTTTATCACCATATCAAACAAAGATGCATTTCTCATTTTTATCATCAAGTTTTGTCCTTTTTGCATCTAGGATCTTTGCATAGGCCACATAACTAAAGACTTAAAGATGAGTAACACTTGGTTTATGACCACTCCATGCTTTTTCTAGAGTGACAACTTGCAAACTTTTGGTTATTATAAAATGTACATATATTAGAAATACTATAATCCTACTCTAATGTTGTAATCTCTACCTTTACTATTGTATATTGGCCTACATATATAAAGAGAAAAGGGTTGGCTAACTAATAGGTTAAGCCTCCTAATTATTCTTAAATCTGGTTGGGCAGCGATTCAGTAGGTACACTGCACATGATACAACTTTAGCACAGTATTGTTTGGGCAACTATTTTGCTTTGAGTAGACTTCTTGCCATATCAAGAATAATATGATTCTTTCTCTCAGTTACACCATTCAGTTGTGTTATATAGGTTAGTATTGTTTAATGCCTGATGCTTTGTTGTGTACAAAAGGCTTCAAAGTCATTTGATGTATATTCTCCACCTTGATGAAATCTCACGGTTATGATGTTATAGTCACTTTGTTTCTCAACAATTACTTTAAAATCTTTAAAATAATTTAACACTTCTGACTTCCTCTTTAGAAAGTATACCCATGTCCTTCTGCTATAATCATCAATAAAAGTAAGGAAGTACCTATTATGTCAAGTTGACATTGGTTTTATGGGACCACACACATCGATGTGTATTAACTCCAGTGGCTTATTTGCTTTCCAGTTGACCTTTTTGGAAAAACTAGCTTTGTGATGCTTGTTGAAGACACCACTTTCACATACTTTATCTGGATGATCAATGTGGGGCATACCTTTGACCATCTTCTTGCTTGTTAGCATCTTCAAACTTGTAAAATTCAGATGCCCAAGCTTTATGTGTCAGATCCACTCTTCATTATTGGTGATTACACTCAAACACTTTATTGCGTCATATTATATGTTTAGAGAAAACATCATTTTCTTAAAGCAATTAATCTCCCATTATAGTCCTTGACTATTAGATGATAATTTTTCATGAAAAGAGTATAACCTTTCTCTAAAAGTTGACCTACACTCAGCATGTTGTGCTTTATGGCTAAAATATAGTAAACATATGCGATGTAGCTATGATCGTCATTCTTCAACCTGATTGGGATGTTGTCTTTACCTTTTACTGGAACTTTTGAGGTATCTTTAAAGGTGACTTGTCCTTCTATGGTCTCATCTAGATCACCAAATAGATCCTATTGTCCATACATATGATTGTTGGCTTCAGAATCTAGATACTACATATTCTCTTGATTCTCGCCTAGTTCTTGTTAAACAAATAATACAGTTGGTCCTCTTATGGTGGTATATCCACTTGTTGAAGTCTCCACTTGCTTATATCTATCTTCTTTAAAGGATAGTTTTGATTGCAAGGCATGCTCAATTGCCTTATCTCTGTTTCTTTTCATAATTTTTTATTCATGAGCTTGTAAAGAACCTATAAGCTCATCCACTGTCAACTTGTCCACTTCTTTAGACTCTTCAATAGCTACAACAACAAAATCAAATTTTGAATCTAGGGATCTCAAAATGTTCTTAGTAATCCGAGCAACTGTGAGGGTTTCTTTAGTTCTTCTTATATGATTGACTATCACCATAATTCTTGTGTGATAATTAGAAATAGATTCCGAGGACTTCATTTGCAATTATTCAAATTCACCTTGTAAAGATTGGAAACAAATCTTCTTGATTTTGTTAGCACCTTTGTATTTCTATTGGAGAGCCTCCTATATTTCTTTTGATGTTTCTATGGAAAAAATGATCTCAAATGTGGTTTCATCAAGACCTAGATAAATAATGGTCTTTGCTTTGTTATCTTTCTTTCTATTGGCTTTGAGGACCTGTTTTTGTGCCTCTTATAGAGAATCTTCTACTTTTTTAGAATCTGGTTTATCATAATCATATTCTACAATCTCAATACATTCTTATGAGCCAAGAAATGCCTTCAATCCGATACACTAATTATTATAATTGTCTTTGGTTAGCTTCGGGATGAGTGTTGATGCATTTTCTATAGTTATTTTATTATTTGAATGACTATATCACCTTTTGGAAGTTGAATTTTGAAAAACACAGATGCCGCGGATGAATCTAGAATGGTCAAAATAGTAGGGAATTGATCTGACTTGGTTGAAAATGGGTCAGAAATGGGTTGAACCAGTCAAAAACATAATTCTGGATGTCAGTCAATTTGCTGGGGTTGAATCGGGGATATTCCAGGTATATTCTTTCAGTGTGGCTTAATGGCTTGGCTTGGCTAAACAACTTGGTGACTCGGCTTATAGCTTCACTTAGTCGGCTTGACTCTGCTTAATTATGGTGCATGTGTGGCTTAGTCGTCTTCTTCCTCTGGGCGTGTGGGCGATATTGGCAGATCTTCTAGAGGTGCATGTGGGACAGCGTTAGCTTTGATGAGGCTGATTTTTGCATCATTGAGTTTTTAGTTATGAACCCTGCACTGTGGAATGATCAAAATGTGTGTTTCACAACTTAAAAAATTTAGGTGTATCTCAAAAACTCCTATGTTTTTTAATAACGACTTTGATACCAATTATTGATGGGAAAGACCATTGGTAGTGGATTTGAAATACTTGGGGGGATAAAACACACTGTTTTATTTCATAAATAAGAAGCTTACATATATTGTTAAGCTCTTAAACACACCCTCTCTTTCTCTTTTATATTTCCCACAAATAATAACATAAACTTATTTGTCTATAATTTATACACAAATTGAAATTATGAAAAATCAAATTTCAAGTGTAAACAAAAATTGTTGGTGGTAGTGTAAAGACAGTTGACAGCTACGGTTGGTGGCTGCGGTTAGTAGTTAGTGGCTGCTATTTTTGACCTTCTAAATTGAGTTTGCTACAACATTCAAGGGAGCTTCCATGGAAGATAGGTTTATGCTAGAGCTATCTTCTTGAAATTTTAGCAACAGAATGGTTACAGAAACAAGCATTCCTGAAGCTAAGCCAAGAACATAACTTCAATTATCAACAACAATATTTCCGGCTTCATATAAATGCATAAAAAGTTTATTGCTAAAACTGTAAACAAAGTAGCAAAAAATAACATATAGTTGGTACTTATTAATTTGTAAAATGTCCTTAAGTCTTGTTGTGGTCCACTCTCATCCCCATTCTTACACGAGAATTGCATTGAACTACCTAATTTTGCCGCCCGAGTAATATTTCCTTCTGTTCACATTTCTAAATCACCCTTACTTTTGCTATATAGGAGGGAGAAGAGCTGGTCCATTCTCAAAGAGTGGACAAGAAGTCAACAATCTCATGGGGCTGGGATTTATTAATTTGTCATATGTCCATAAATCTTCCAGCGGTGCACTCACATCCTCACTCTTACACGGAGTTTAGCATGTTTTTAGAAGACTGGCCTGCTCAATTTGATAATCAGCCGACATGAGATCGGCTCAGGTCAAGTCACTAAAAAGAATCAAACTACATCGTTTTGATAAAAAAAAAAAACTCAAAGCTTGATCATTAATCTGTGATCCGAGTCTTAGGCTGAATCGATCTTTGGATTTGGTTTTATAAATATTTTGTTTTGCATGACCTACATATCTTACTAGGGTTACAAATGAAAAGATTGATCGAACTCGTGGGAGGAAAGACAATAGATGAGTACAAATCATTGGTATCAACTACTTGCTTTGGTCCCCTCCTCGGATATGAATTCTTCCGCCTTTTGAGTAAATATTTCCTGCTTTTCACATTGACAAATAAGCCTCAGTTTTTCTATGTAAGATGGAGAAGAGCTGGTGCTTTCTCTTCAAGTGGTAAAGAGGCAGCTACGTACACTTCCTAACAAGTTCACGTTTCAGTTCTAGATGGCAACCCGCAGTGAGCACTTGTGTAATTTGCATTCATGCATGCTCAAGCATTTCAAAGTTTCCTAACTAAAATCTTTTGTTTGAGAAATCCTATAACTTCTGCAATATTGACATTAACAAGTATTAATCTTGTTGCTATTGCTGTAGGTGTTCTTATTTTACTTTAAAAAAATGTAGGCAATACAATGTTTGTGAATGGATCGGATGAAGAACTTATCACCATTCTTAGTATTGATGGTGGGGGAGTGAGAGGCATCATTCCTGGCACAGTCCTTGCCTTTCTCGAATCAAAGCTCCAGGTTGGTTGGTTGCTAGCCTTATTCTCGTCGTAGATCAACAAAGCACTGCAATCATCAAAATCATAAATGTTAAATATGGAGACTAATTCAACGTAAATTTATTTATCTAATTTCGTAGGAGTTGGATCCTGAAAACAAAGATGTGAGGATTGCAGATTATTTTGACTACATTGCTGGGACTAGCACAGGAGGGCTTATAGCAGCTATGATTACTGCACCAAATGATCAGAAACGACCTTTGTTTGCTGCAAAAGATATCAACGACTTTTATCATAAAAATGCTGCTGTTATATTTCCTCAGAAAACCGAGCCTGACGTTGGAACTCTTCTGGGAGAATTGGTTACCACGCTAAAAGAAAGTAACCAAATCCCAAATGCTGCAAAAGACATTGCAAAGTTTAACCTTGAGGAGTCGGAGCAAATTCTTCAGTTCGTCGAAACGTTAGTACTTGTTTGTTAATTTGTTTTCCAGATGGAAAAACTTGCACGCACTTATTACCTCATGTTAACAGGTATAATGGCAAGAGCTCAGGTGACAAATTGATGAGGTCTAGCTTTCCAGATATCATCCGGTCCATCTGGTCTCTTATCTTAACGTTGTGGTATCCCCGGTATGATGGCGGTCCTCTGCGTGACATAATCCAGAAATTATTGAAAGACACAATGCTCACTGAGAGTCTGACTAATGTGATAATTCCTTCTTTTGATATCAAGCTTCTACAGCCAACAGTTTTCTGCACATCAAAGGTCATTCTTCTTGATTCTGTGGTAAAATATAGGAAAATTATTCATCAAGAGCAAGCAGACTTTGTGATGTTACTGAATAATAGAGGAATTCAGTGTAAATCGTTCACACGTAATTTCATAAAAAAAAACCAACCTATAACTCGTTTTGTAGAAAATACACTGCTAATTGGTAATTTCATGATACCATTTTCTAGTTTATATTAGGTCATTGGGTTCATTTGCTTGTCATTTTGTGTCCAAAATGATTTTATTTTAATTTTTATCTCTAAAAAAATTACTTTTTAAAATTCACTATGCTAAACACGTTAATTTAATTATAAATTAATCAATTAGAACATTTTAATTTAACTAACTCAATATTAAAATTAATTTAAATTAAAGTTCAAGCCATGATGGATTTGTCATGTCAACTAGATGTGCATGTCAATTCTCCCACTATTCCTAAACAGGCAACATCGCCTTGTCTGCTAATCATTTGTCCATATATACTTTGAAAAATGTAACAGCAATCAATAATGGCTTGTGTGTTCTAATTTTTTTTGTCAAAATCAAAAGGCAACTGGGTATTTAATGTCATGCCATCATCCTTTCTGATGAAAAAAAGCAGGCAAAGCATGAGAAGTCAAAGGATGTTCAGCTATCAGAAGTATGTCTTGGGTCGACTGCAGCACCAACTTACCTTCCTCCTCGCTATTTTTCAACTACCACCGAGCTCAAACAGGTTTGTCATGGCGCGAGTATATTTGATCGTCACCCTCCTCGTACTCTTAAAACTTCCAGGGAATACAACCTGGTTGATGGGGGCATTGCAGTTAACAATCCTGTAAGTCACAGTTTATGTAACCTTGTTCAATGAATATTATCTATCTTCAATTGGTTTTTTGGACCTGAACAATCTCGCCCATTGACTGATGTCTTGATGGCAGGATCGAATGAGATGGTTGAAATATATACATCCAGTTTCTTTCAGTTCTCTGGTTTAGAAGACAACTATATCCGCATTCAGGTATTTACAACCCACCTTCCTTTCCGTATGAAGCTCCACAGGTAGTAGCTACAATTGTTCATGTGTTTTTTATGCTGCCAAATTCATGATCAAAGATGTTGCAATGCTTGAATGATTGACATTGTCTAATGAAAACTAAATGATCATACATTTTCCTTGAATGTTAACCAGGTTGATAACTTGACATATGCCGAAGCCTCGATGGACAACTCGAGCAAAGAAAACCTTGACAATCTCGAGAAGATTGGTAAAGAGCTAGTGGAAGCTAATAAAGAAAAGCTCATTAAGTAAGGACAAGATACGTGCTTCTTGGCTTTGCTGTTTCTCTGCTGATCATTAGTTCTTAATTAGTGTAATTTATAGCTATTTATGCACTGTTGTTCTGCAGGCTTGCCGAAAGATTGTCCGCCATAAGACGTGCTAGCCGATCAAGTCTTTCTGGATGATATTTTGTCAAGTACATAGGATGTTGCTGACACCAGACACCCGTTATTAGTTCCTTTAGTTTTCAACTTCGAAAATAAGAAAAAAGAGGAAATAAAAAAGAAAAAAGGCCCTGTAATTCTAGGCTAATATCAGAATAAAGTCAGAGAGCATATATATGGCTTCTCTATAACCACCTATCTAGAAGGATTTGCCACCAACTTCAAATTCAGAGATTGACACTCCAGGCCAGGTTGCTTCTTCATCAGCTGTACGTAATAGTATTTATAGAAGAATAAGAAACTCAGCTATATATGTTAAATAAGAATAAGTTGTAGTAAAATAATATGCCACCAAGAGATGGCATTTGGCTCGAGCTGTATGAGCTAGGGTGGGGATCTGGGCAGTGATCCTAAGGTTATTTGAGTTGTAGACTCTCTATTGTAATACATAAATAAAGCAGCAACATCTCAAAATAGTTCTTTGAGTTTCTATGTCGTTGAAGAATGAGATGGTAAATACTAGTGATGCATGCAAAGAAGCTCGCTCTGTCTGTGTGAGGATAAAACTTCTATGCTAAACTGCTAATATGAACAATATATCATTGGGGATAACTCCATAACTAGAGGATTTGCAAGCAAAGAAAACTTCACAGAGTACACTGACACGTCAAGCCAGACTTCTGAGAGATAGAGTAGTGTACTCTGTATGGAGTATAATAACCCATATCAAATTAAGAACACCATAAGGAACGAAGGCTGCTCTTGAATTGTGATAGAGGGGTAGGATTTGAGCAGTTATGTCTCAAGTGTGACCAGTGGATTCTCTATTGTACCAAGAATAGAGAAAAGGAAGAAACAAAGCAGCAGCATCCATAAAAGTTCGACATGTAGATTCTCTGCTTCACCAAGAAACCAAGAAAAAGGTAGGAAGAAATAAAATTAAAGCCTCCGAGCTTCCATTTTGTGCAACAATTAGCAGATTGTCGCCATTAATTAGTAATCTACAAGAAGAAGCTCGTAGTGAATTTTTGGATTGTTCAAGTAAATGATGAACCTATGGATAGCTCTAAACTTACCTAAATATAATTAGACTTGTTTGATCTTATTATAGGGTGTTTTGGGGCTTACAACTGCTCTTAGCTAAACTTTAAAGAGAAAATGAACCTAAAACTTCTTCAAAACAGTCATCCAGTTCAACGCAGCTTGAGTAGAATCTTTTCTATGCATATTGCCCATAAACAACTTTGCAAACACTAAAACAGGTCATAGAACATTAATCCGCAACAAAACAAACATTGTCTGCAAGTTCCAAACCATGGTATCCAGACACTGGTGGAATTTATGGCTTGAATTGATTGGTTGATTTAATTAAGGTAAATAGAGTTACAATACATTGCGCCTCTCATCCAAGAAATAGAATAAGATTTGAACTTCGGCTTGGCACTTGTTTCTTAGCTGGATATGAACTTGTGTAACCTAGCTTTGATCATTTATATATATATATATACACAACTAGGCTGAAGAAATTATAGTATCTTCTTGAGGCAGCCATCTTTGTGATTTTGCCATTAACAAAATTAGTGTGGTTTTCTTGCGAGTTATTTCTAAGTATATCAAGGTTTATGGATAACAAGATATTTGAATGTGAGCTTGATTTGCATTTGCAATCCCTAATATTTGATTGCGATGTTTTGTGAAGTTTTATTCAAATAAATTCAATTTTTGTATCCCTTTTGTTTTCGTGTTAAAAAGTTCAAACAAGCAAGAATTTAATATTTCCCAGAAACGGAGCTCATATATACACAACAGGGGTTAAGGTTGCAAATGACAAGTTGAGCATTGCTTTACAGGTTCGAATGAAAAACTACATGGTTGCAAAAGATAAAGCTTGCAACACTTAATTATGTGAAATACATCGAAAAAATTGTCTTGATCATGCACTTCAGTTCTCTATTATTTGACCACAATCTTCAACGACAACAGGTTCCTTTGTCGTCCCACTATTGGACCCTACCTTCTCCATTTCCTGAACAACGCCATAGCCATCTACAACTTTCCCAATCAAGCCATGAGGTCTTCTCAGTGCAAATGAAGAATTGGGAACCATTAGTGTTCGGTCCAGAATTTGCCATTGATAAAACACCAGGCCCTGTATGCTTCAGCTTAAAGTTCTCATCTGCAAACTTTGCGCCATAGATTGATTCTCCTCCAGTTCCATTACCCCTAGTAAAATCCCCACCTTGACACATGAAGTTTGGGATTATGCGATGGAAAGTCGAACCCTTATAGTGTAAAGGTTTTCCAGCATTTCCAATCCCGCCCTTTCTACCCGGTGCATAGAGCACGGAAATTTTCAGCAGTTTTCGGAAACTAGAAAATTTTCAGCATTTCCAATCCCTTTTTCCCTTATAGTGTATATTTACTCAATATACACTATTAGATCTGAAAACTAGAAAATATAAAAGCAAAATTCTTAAAACAATATATAAGAAATATAAATAACAGAAGGAAAGAGAAAAGGGAGAAGAAAGAGAAATGTCGACTAAATGGAACCCGGCTAAATTACTGAATAAAATCACCATCAAATGAAAGTTCTCATCGCAAGGAGTTTATACACACAAAATTTGAACAATTTTATCGTCGAATTTGAGAGATATATGGATTTGAAATTATAGATCTAAAAAGTTTAAAATTGAATTTATGTATTGATAAGTTGTTTAAAAGTGATTTAAATGTTAAATTTATGTTTATATTGTTTCAAAAACTAATATTCCAGCCGAGGATTCTAGGCTTCATTCCAATCCTAGTAGGGATTGGGCTTGATTCTAAACCATATATTTTATTTTATTTTAATTTATTAGTTTTTTAATATTTCTTTATCACACACATATAATTTTTTCAATTTTTTAAAATACTTTATAAAAATATAATTGTATTAAAAGTTTGATTTTTAATTTCATCAAATTTATATAGAAACATCAATTGCTCAAATAAACAATAAATTATTTATATAATTTAATAATAAGTAACAATTAAAAAGAAAAGAAGGAATTAGAGTAAATTATGTTTTTAGAATTGAATAAAATTTATTAATTAAAGAGATATATATTAAAAAGTATAAGAATTAAATTAAGTTTTATTCTATTTATGTAAGAATTTTCTATTTATATATGGTTTTTATATTACCCATTAGAGTTCCCTCAACCAAACATTAAATTAAATTTAAGAATTAATTAGGATTATTTTTTTAAAAATCGAGATTCAATAATGGAAGAATAATGCAATGTGAAATGTCCACTTAGTAACTCTTACAATGATTGAAAATACTGCAATGTGAAATGGTGCAGGTTGTCGGCTTGAGTTTTTATTCATTTGTGGATGCTTGTCTACTTCACTTCTCTCGTTCATATTACTGAACTTGTGCTGCCATAATCTATGATTTATAAATGGTCACTAAAAATTGAATATATATTATTTATATATCCTTCTGTTAAAAAAATGGTGTTTAATTAAAATTGATATTTATTAATAATATGTATTTATTATGTATGCTTCATAATTTATAATAGTTGTGTGTATTTTAGAAAGATTTCAGATGATTCATTTGTGTATTTATTTATATATATTGATGATATATTGATTACTTCCAAGAACATGTGTTGGATCAATAATTTTAAGGATCAATTGAGTGGTGATTTTGAAATGAAAGATTTAGACGCAACCAAAAAGTTTTTGGATATGAAGTTACATAGAGGTGGAAGTTTTGGCGAGTTATTTACTTGTCACAAAGAAAGTATCTTGAGAAAATACTTGAGCATTTGATATTCAAGACGGCAAGTCAAAGAATACTTTACTTGCATTCCATTTCATGTTATCTTCAACTTTATCACCAAAAACTGAGATGGAAAGGGAGCACATGTCAGGTGTTCCATATGTTAACATAGTTGGAAGCATTATAAATGATGTTATGGTCTACACTCATCTAGACATTTCACATATCATTAATATGATCAACAAGTTTGTGGAAAATCTTGGTAAACTTCATTAGTGGGCCATTGAATTGATACTTTCTTATCTTTGATGTACATATGTTGGTTTGGTAAATGATAGCGGTTATAGCACTAAAAATAGTGTTGAGGACTTTGTAGATTCAAATTATGTTGTGATTTGGACAAGAGGTCACTAAAAAGTTATGTTTTAATTCTTTTAGGGTGTGTCATTAGTTGAAAAGAAATTCTGCAATCCATTGTTACCTTGTCTAAAATAGAAGGTAAATATATGACATTGAAAGAGTTAGTTAATGAAGATTTATGGCTAGGAGGTTTGGTTGGTAATCGCTATTTGTTACATGAGTTGATTATTATGCATATTAATAGTTAGAGCTCTATTCATTTGGTCAAGAATCGAATGTACCATGAAAAGACCATACATATTGATGTGAGATATCACTTCAATCTAGATATCAATCAAATATGTTGATGAATCTATCTCTACAATGAAATTTAATTATTGCTTAAACTTAGTTGGTTTGTATAATATTTGAGAGGTGCTTAGTGGAGGTGATCAAAGAGGAATTCAAGTTTTATAAGTTTGGTCAATTTAAGACTATTGAAATTTGTTGGGTTTGTCTTACATTATTGGTCCAAGTGATAAAATAAATACCCATGTATTTAGTCCATATAAAAGTCTAAAATTATCATATTTCAAGGTACAATTTATTTGTCTATGCTTCCATTTTTTACACTTTGTTGGCTAGAGAGAGGACAAAAAAAAAAAAAAAACATTTGAGTTACTTTTGAATTTTAGGTAAGAGAACAATTTTATAAGATACTTTGTAATCTTTTATTTATAGATATTTACTATAAAAAAAAGTAGGAGATTATAAGGTGCTGAATCACGTAAATTCCATGTATGCTTTTATATGATTGATTGTACTTATTTTTTTTTATATTTCTCTACTTACTAAATGGTTTGAGATTTTAAAATTATCCCACTACTTTCTCGGAGAATACAAACTCAAATCCTAAAAAACTATTTACCCATAAGAAATTAAAAAAAAAAATTGCCCTTGAGAATCATTTTTTAACAGAAACAAAAAAGAAGAAGAATGAAAGGCTAGTTAGGACAATTTAAAAAATGAGAATCACAAAAAGGAACAAGAAACCTGCTCTCTATAGATATTACATACTTCATAATTAATATTGATAATACAATTTTGCATAAGTGGACTATATTACAAATATCTAGAAGAATTCAATGTTAAAATTAACCACGATGATATATGTGTTCGATATTTGTATTAGTACTTCGACCCAAAATCATGATCGTCTTTCTTACAATTGCCATGTGAAGACAATTTTGAATTGTCATTGAATAATAGAACATGCCTTTTAAAATATGTTTATTCTAGATCTCTAGATCTAGTTACTTTTGAATTTAAAATCTCAAGGACTTATCAAGATTAATTTTAAAATCTCAAAGATTTAATTAAAAGAATCATGAAACTCGAACTTTGACACAACTCGAACACGAAACTCATCGCTCCACACAAACTCACAAAAGAAGAAACACACATTAATATATGTCTTATGTTGCAACGATGCCCTCGGCATCATGTTGACCCCAGCACTAACGTTACTGCAGGCCTCCAATTATTTTACAAATCATCAAAACATATGCTATAAAAATGACTAGATATCTTAGTTTCTTCAAAGGAGAAACATTTGTGTACTTGACAAATCATCAAACAGCCATGCTTGCCATATTGCGAGCTTTCCGGTTCTCAATCAATTTTTGCGCAAGGCTGCACAAAATCAATGCAAAGATTGCAAAATTAGGCCCACATAATGATCAATCCTATTGATTTGGGTCTCCGAAGAAAAAATAAAGATTATAAAAAATTATCATTTAATCAAGTTCTTACGCTTCAAGTTCGGCATCGTGCTTTGCTGCAAGATCTTCACCGATCTTCACAAGATTTTTCAAATTTGATTGGCTTGCATCGTCCATCTTGGCGTCAGAGAGTTTCATCTCAGCCTGAATATTGTATTAATTATCAAATTGCAGCACATCTTCCGAGCATGAAATACAATTGCATGACCAAGATTATGATTGAAACTCTCCAGTTTAAAAAGGTACTGAGGTAAATCTTTGGAATATCCCCTCCTTATTTTCTACGGCTAGCTACACATAGATAAATGATTACTTCAAATAATTTATAGCATGCATACGGGGGGGAAATATATATATATGGTAAGTTAACTAAATTCTATAATTCTCACGATTTTGGCAAATTGCTATATATTCCATTCCAAATGCGAGCCGCTGATACCTGAAGCCGATAATAGTTATCTTCCCAACCACAATATTGAAAGAATGAGGATATATACGTGGAAATCATCTCATCCGATGCAGTTGTCAAGATTTCTATCAATGGGCTGCCGTTGTTCTCGCTATACCAAAGCCATCTTAAGATGCCCCATTCTCTGGGATCTGGTCCAACCTCATACCTGTCACTTTGATTTGTTGCTCCAGTTCCAAGTGAAAGAATAAGAGGCTTACGACGATCCGTCTTTTGTTCTTTCATCACCTCACACACGGCTATCAATGACTGATACAATTGAAAACAAGGGGAGACAAGACATTAATTGAAAGGAAGCATTCTGACTAATAGCAACACAAAATTCAGCCCAAGTTTTCCAGAGATCTTTAGATTCAAGCCATCATCTTGAAATGTAATAAAAATTCTATACCGCATTTTTGTAATCTTCATACTTGCATCTCACCTTCCCCACTCCTAACTAACTACTGGCTAATCAATTTCATCTTAAAGAGTAGCAACTATATAGAAATTCTTAACTCACAGGATTGTTGGCTGCCAGACCGCCATCAGCTAAGTTGAAATCAACGGTTGTTTTAAAAAAATATGGAGGGAAGTAAGATGGCGCTGCTGACGTGCCAATGCAAACGTCTGCTATTCGAGCATCCGTTGACTTATCACGTTGTGCCTGCAATTTTATTTACAAGAGAAGCTGCATTCGATCACTATATATATATATATGCTAAGTACCTTCCGGGATTTTGGTATGTGTTTAATAGATAATGAAGAAGAATCAATGACCTCTAAGCTGGAGAATATGATTGGCTGAAAAAGCTTGATGTCGAAAGTGTTGGGATTTACCATTATTGGGCAATCTACCCTAAGGAGTAGGGTTACCATTTGTCAATGGTAGTTGCACCCACCATTGAAAAATGTATCAACCCATGTGCAGCCATTGTTGAAGAGATGTCTTGGATGCCTATAAAAGAGGCATGATTTTGTGAGAGAGATGAGAGTGGTGAGAAATGTAGAGAACAAGAGAGAAAGTGGAGAGCTGCAAGAGAGCTAGGAGTTGAGTTTGAGTGAAGTGATCCTCCTCCTCCATGAATTGTGTTGTAATCCTTTCTCTACCTCTAAATAATATGGACTCTCTCCCGTGGATGTAGGCGGTTTTGCCGAACCACGTAAATATTGTGTCAGTGTGCTTACCCTCCGTTGAGCAACTATCAGTACACCCCCGGTCCGCGCATGGGGAGACGGAATTCCCCAACAATTGGTATTAGAGCACATGGTTTAAAGGGGTGTTTGATTTTGCTCAAAAATGAAAGTTGTCCAAATTGTGTTGTGACCATACCACTGTGTAGAGGAGGAAGAGACGAAGCCACTGTTGAAAACCGTGTCGAAATCGGATGTCAGAAACGTCCTCACGCGCCGTCACGCGCCGGCGAGGTTACTGCCCACGCGCACAGACGCGCGCCACGCGTCACACGCGTCTTCTTCGCCCGGATGGGCTGACCCGACCCGAATACCAGACGACCCGACCCACGTGCCAGACCCGGATAATGATGACGTCATCATGGCGTAATCATGACGCCAGCATGCACAGTTGGCATGCCATGTCAGCGTCCAGTCAGCTGCCACATCATCACTGTGGGTCCCACCTGTCACGTCACCAGCCGCGAGTCGAGCCGAGTTGGAGCTAAGCCGAGCCGCGAGCCGAGGGATAAGATTTTGTGCAGCAGAGTCTACGTGCAACCGGATCTGAGATTGAATCTGGGCCGTTCATCAGGCCAGAATTGTTTTGATCAAATCTTAGCCGTCTGAAATGCGATTTGGACGATTTTAGACTTGTTTCCAGCTAATTTGATCGTTCTGGATGCAATGGTATGGTCCGATCATTGAGATTTGAGACCAAAAATGGCAGTGGTGAATTAACAAAAGAGATTACCCGATTAGGAGGCATCTGAAGGTCATCATGGTGGTCGATTGAGATGAAGAAGAAGAAGGTGCACATGTTTACCCAATTACATGTGTTGAATTGCTAAGTGGGGAGATTTGAATTGCCTTGAGGGAAGGCAAAATTGGGACACTCTGGACACCCGATCAAGTGGACGATTTGAGGTGGAGAGTGGAAATTAATGAAGACCAATCTTAACGAATCTAAGAACTGGTAGTCTCGCCAGATGTTGAGAAATCATGTATTAAACTAGTATATTCCAGATCACTTGTAAAGGAAAGCCGCAACAAAGCTAGCAAATGGTTGTATATACGGAAAGACAGTATGATGGATAGATATGGCCTAAGAAGTTCTATCTAGGAGGTTGGGTTTTAAGCGGGACCAGTGTGACCCCTCCAATCTTTCCTGGGAACTTGCTTAGTGGAAGGATTATCCATACGGTACTATTTTCGTATATATAGCAGTTTGTAATGAAACGGTTG
>Ga0325410_1002563_pt1 | contig 20423 bp, 9 predicted proteins | sample PopdelMetagenome_16_FD_206182 | JGI IMG/M metagenome (GOLD analysis project Ga0325410, IMG submission 206182) | Populus deltoides microbial communities from Bellville, Georgia, United States - Xylem-PdIQD-R3 | ecosystem: Host-associated > Plants > Phyllosphere > Stem > Wood/Secondary xylem... | reverse complement strand
CTCATGTGATTAGCAACCAAAAAATAATAATAAGAGAATATGCAAAAGAAAAAAATAAAAATTATTAGGATGATGAAACAAAACTGGAAAATCAATAAAAAAAATATTACACATTAAGAAGAGAAAAATTATTAGGGTCGCCACCGCTCCAGGTAACTGCGCCCCCCTCTTGCCTGTTGTTAACCCCGCCTGCATTTGCATGCAGAACGTGAACAAATCACGTTCTGCAGCAAATGCAGAGTTGGCTGGTTACTGTGCTCATGCACAGTAACCAGCTTATTTGATTATGGGCTGGAACATCAGCCCAGCCCATGCGGCTTGGCTGAGTCCAGCCCACAGTATATGAGCCGGGTCAGGCCCAGCCCATAATGGTTGGGCCACGTTCGGCCCAGTTTTTTTATTAAAAGAAAAATTCAAAAATATTTTTTGGGATTTTACAATTTCCCCACGTATTTTATGTCATTTTGACTAATATTGGGTAGTACTTTTATGTTGCTAAAAAAACAAAATTCAATATTAAAATGCTTGGTTTTCGTCAAGACTTTCAATATACAAAAAAAATAAAAAAAATAGTTTTGTGCATACGGCCAAGTCTCTCAAAGTTAGAAAATCATATTGTATTTTTATATAACAATGAAAACTTCAAAAAGAATACATATATTTTAACATGCATTTTGATTTTAATAACTAATTTATTAAAGTTACGAGAACTTGACCAATATTTAAAAAAAAAAAAATTGTTTTGTTTTAATATTTAGGATTATGAATTTATACGTAAAACGTATTCCTAATATTAAAAAAAATAGTTTTTTTTGTAGATATTAGACCGGTTAGGTTTTACTCATAAGATAAAAACCTCCTTACTAAGGAGAGCTTTTTTTGAACCATAGATGGACCAACATGATAAGACTTTAGATTTTTATCAGACAATAAAACAATGCAGCTTACTTTAGGTAGGACGTGTTTGGGGTGCTAATACCTTCCCTTCACGCAACCAGTCTCCGTACCCAATCTCTGAGACCAGTTAGGGTTCCTAGTGACCAAAATACTAGGTGGCGACTTCCATTCCATTTTTCCATTGATAAAAGACACGAATTCCTTGTCTTCCTATATTTTCCATGATAGACTTGCCACACATGATGATGAGAGGTGGTGGGCGATTGCTGCGACACCGCACACGTGTGACAACTTGAAGAGAAATTTTGCAAAAAGAAAAGATGCAAGAATAGTATCTCAAAAAAAAAAAAATACTCTCGGTTAATTAATGAAAGAAAAAGAAAGAAAAGGAAAAAGATTAGTGAAATATGCTAGACATATATATTATATATTATATTATGCTATAAGTTAATAATAGCTAACTTGGGTTAATGAGCCAGGAAAAAAAATTAAATTTGTTAAGATATTATTAATATTCTAATATAAAAAGTATTTTTTTTAAAAAAAGTTTAAGGAGTAATTTGATAAAAAAAAATTTAAAAGAGTAATTACCTGCTCTTGACCTTACGTGGCTAAGCCACTGCACCACAGGATAGCCCACATGCCACCTTGAACATCCAGCAACCTCTGGGACGCTCCAAAAGGTAGACTGTTCCTGGATGGATATTCAAGGTGGCAAATGACTTTCCAGTACTCGAAGATGTCAAGGTTTACAAATTAATTATAAGTATATTCTAAATCATGCAATAAAAATTTTATTTTATTTATTCTAAAAACTTTTATATCTTAAAGTATTATTCATAAAAAACCCAATATTAAATATTTTTCTTAGAATTTAAAGATTTTTTTTATTATTATTTATATTTAAAGTTTCTGATTTTATTATTGGATAATCTTTAAGTCACATTGATAAGGATTATTTTTGCGGTTTTTATCATTAATTTTTATACTTTCTAGACTTAAAAAAAAATACTAACATGTTCCTTCAACATTTTGGATTTTGGGTTATCATCCCATGCAATCGTCGGTCAACGTGACGAACATTACTTAGTAGGCCTAATTATGATAGAATGATATAGATGCACTAGGAAAATAAAAAAAACTACTGATCAAACGTACTTTGATGGGAGGAATGCAGGTCAAGTGGCGAGGTCAATTCGAGTATCCCGTAAAAAAGGCAAGCTCGAGCATTATGTGGTTGTATTTTGTGTGTTCAATTAATTAATTCCTTTTATCGGCTTGGGAAAAAAAATAAAAATCCCGTTTGACTTTTCTCATGCAAGTAGTAGAATAAGCCAGTAGTTGTATATGCTCTGACAAGCATTTTTTTTTGTCTGCGTGTTGTGCCACTACGTGGGAGAATTCCTCCTGGAGTTGTCCATCACCAATAATAGAATTTTATTCTTCTTTTTCTTTGTTTTCGTAGTTTTCTTAACCGTGGTCCTTACTTATTGGACCACTGGCAATTGACAGTTTATTGAATAAATTTTGTACAAGTCTCGGATGTTTTCTTAAAATAAAAATCGATTTTCTTTTCAAATTTTTGTCCTTTAGTCAAATAAGTAGATTTTTTTTTTGCCTACATTACATTGTAGGATGGGTCAATTATTTTTTAATATAAAAAGATATTTAAATGATAATAACTTGAATGAACCTGAGTTACACTATTCAGGTAACCCTAAAGAAAGAAAAGGAAAAAAAAAAAACTCAAGGCCAATAGCTAAATGTTAAAATTAAAAAATAAAAAAAGGATCGAAGTTAAATTAAGCTAATCTTTGAAACAAACAATTCTAGTCATAAGATGAAGATGACCACATAAAAGATTCAAAAAAAATCTTGAACAAAATTTTTAATCACAAAAATAAATAAAAAGAAAACAAATAGCAATCAAAATAATAAGAATCAAATCTAGTATAAAAACTAATGAAAGAAAATAATAAGGGATTTAATCCAAAAATAAAATAAAAAAGATAAAAGATAAAAAAAGAGCAATTAAAAGAATGAGAACAAAAATTCGACAAAACAAACAAATAAAATAAATGCTGAAAGATAAAATTAAAAGATAAAACAAATTAAGAAAATGATAAAAATAACAATTAAAAAAAGCAATCCCTAGTAATCCCTGTTATTCAACCCAATTCGAGACTCGGGACATGATGAGAGTCAACTCCTGGGTCGGGTTTTCAAAACATGATAAAAACAATAAGCAGCAAATATGATATGAAAATTCAATGAAATTAAACAATAAGGGATGAAATTACAAAAAAAATAATTAATCAAGAAGAGAACTCAAAATAAAATAAATTGCAATAATAAGAATAAGGATCAAATTCAATAAAAAAAAGAATTAAAATTAAATGATTGGTGACACGACCAAAAGATTGATGTCTTCTTCCAAGTGCAGGAGTGTCGAAGTAATAAATAATCTGGCAAGACCGGGGTCGAACCACAGGGAGGTTAATTGTATAAATTATATATAACAACAACAACAACAACAATAGTAGTAGTAGTAGTAGTAGTAGTAGTAATAGTAATAATAATGAGAGCTTTGAGATGTGATATTGATATAAGGATTACACAATGATAACAACAATTGTCAAGGTTAGAGGATCCACTAATGGTATTTCAAACAAGTATAATATAAACTCTTATTATTCAACTGGAAACCACACACAAAGAAGGTTTCAATCGGATTATAAATTGTTAACATGATTACATTAGTTATCCTATTCGAAAAATGCTAATACTTGTAAATGTTATCAGGCCTTCATGATTATAACTTATGTTAACAATAAATCAAGTTCCTTTCATAGCACAGGTGTCGGTAATACCATATGGTTTGGGCTATGAAAGTCCGAAGTATTTGTTGTACCAAGGGTTATACAACATAAATCTAGATTAACCATTTAACAAGCAAAGTATTAAAAGTGAACAAGATAACAAATATAAAACAGGTTAGTATGAAACATTAAAGTCCATGTTAAGTTTATACTATACTTATTCTTACACCATTAGTGTAACCTTTTCACCTTGACATAATAAACTTAGCTAAACATAATGAAAGAAAGAAATATAAATAAACAAAATAAGAACATAAATAAGATAAAAAGTTAACTAAGTAAAGGAAAGGAAATGAAAGGCATAAACAAGATATTAATGAAAGCAAAAATTAAGCATTACAAAAATACAAAGAGAGAAAGCAAGAGCATGATCTTGATTTGAAAACCAAGAAGCCTAAATGCATGGAAAATGCCTCCTTTTATAGTTCAAAATTTAAAACTATTGATTTGATGACTAATTGTTGAGTGGGTGACCACATCTTGACTTGGTGACAATCCTTATTTTCTTATCTGAACAAAACATCATTGATAATGTTAAAATTTGATCATACTTTCCTCATGAAAGTTCTAGGGAATTATCTCAGCTTTCTAACCAAAAAAATTGTGAGGTCATTTGGATTTCTAGAACTCGAGATATAGGCTGAACACTAAATAGTATCTAGGCTGCAGGACAGATTCAGACTTCTTTGTTATTGCTATAATTTGGACTTGAAAATGGCCTTTTTAAATCTTAGACTCCTCATGAAAGTTTTAAGCCCATGTCTTAGCTTTCCATCCATATAAAGCAGACCTGAATACAAGATTTATAGCTCCAAATATGACTCGATGACCGAACAGTATTCCAGTTTGGACTGATCCAGCATCTCTTTTCTAAGTTGGACCCTCTCTTTATCCTTTTAATTTCAGTACTTAAACTCATCAATCAATTCTTTCATTTATGTGATAGGCCTGCATTTAAGATGAACATTTACCATAAATTAAAGGTATCTTATAGTATCAGATTTGTTATTATAAAACATGCTTTAGTTAAGGAGTTATTGATACTTGAAGTGCAATTGATGATATAATATAAAAGACGGGTCAATTGTAAGGACGAGTCAATTGTTTTCTAATATAAAAAGATATTCAAAATGGTAATGACCCGAGTGAACCCGAGTTAACTTGACTCACTCACTATTCAAGATAACCCTAAAGGAAGAAAAGAGAAAGAAAAGAGGAAAAAAAATAGAAAGCTCAAGGTCCAATAGCTAAATGTTAAAATTAAAAAAAATAAAAAAAAGATTGAAGTTAAATTAAGCTAATATTTGAAACCAACAATTCTAGTTATGAGATGAAGATGACCACACAGAAGACCCAAAAAAAATTAAAAAGAAAACAAATAGCAATCAAAATAATAAGAATCAAATCTAGTATAAAAACTAATGAAAGAAAATAATAAGGGATTTAATCCAAAAATAGAATAAAAAAGATAAAAGATAAAAAAAAAATTAAAAGAATGAGAAAAAAAATTCAACAAAACAAACAAATAAGATAAATGCTGAAAGATAAAATTAAAAGATAAAACAAATTAAGAAAGGATAAAAATAACAATTAAAAAAAGTAAGAACTAAATCTAGAAAAAAAATGAAATAAAATGTTGAGGAGAAAATTTGAAAGAAAAGAAACCAAGAAAAGGATAAAAAAGCAACAATCAAGAGAATGAGTTCTATATTTAATTTAAAACAAAACAAAATCAAATAGAAAGGGATGAAACTAAAATAAAAAATCTAAAAAATATCCAAAACAAAGAAGGATCAATAAAAAAAAAAGGATCATGGTTGAATTTTTTTCTCCATTATTTTTTTTTATCAAAATAATACTATTTTTACTTTTTAGCTGAATAAAACATCAAGCGATTAGATAGGGAAAAATCATGTCAACACCTATTGGGTTTTTTTTCTAATTAAAAGAATGCCATTTTTATTTCCTGCTCAATAAAAAACATGATTGACCCTAGTAATCCCTGTTAATTCAACCCAATCCGAGACTCGGGACATGATGAGAGTCGACTCCTGGGTCGGGTTTTTAAAACATGATAAAAACAATAAGCACCAAATATGATATGAAAATTCAATTAAATTAAACAATAAGGGATGAAATTACAAAAAAAAAAACAATTAATCAAGAAGAGAACTCAAAATAAAATAAATTGCAATCATAAGAATAAGGATCAAATTCAATAAAAAAAAAGAATTAAAATCAAATAATTAGGGATCAAATTGATAAAAAAATCCAATAAAAAAGATTAAAAGCAAAATAAATAGGAATTGAAATAATGAGGATCAAATTTATAAAAAATAAAAAATCAAATATTAAAGGATAAAATTGAAAAACAATTAAATCAAATTCTATACAATTAAATTATTGAGAACCACTTTGCAAGGCTATAATATCTTTTGAGGTGGAGGAAAGAGAAAAGAGGGGTTAGGAGAAAAATTGTGTTCGGAGCTCCTCCATGCTATGGTGGCCTACACGTCGGCCCACTATGTATAGGGTGGTGTGATGCTTGGGACGACATTGTTAAAGGCTACCAACGTCCACCAGGAGGCGCTACAAGCGCCACTTAAAGGGTGTGGACGCCTCCCACTTGCTGGTGTGTGCTCTGCACGCTCCTACTATTTTTTTTTTAATTATAGAAATATCAAAACACCCTTGACCTCAAGAGATAATTTCAAGAAAACTGAGGTTAAAAAACCTAAAAAGCCCCTTGACCTTAGGCCAAAAAAAGATTGATCCTAAGGGTTATGCAGTAATTACACTATAAAGAATGTGAAAATTCAAAAACGCCCCTCAAACATTAGTTGTGTTGTTTTGTTTTTCAATGGCATGAGAGTAATTACATTGTGCATTAAATATGTGAAAATATGATTCTACCCCTATGTGTGTGTTTATTTTATTGGTTATAGAAAGGCTCATTAGTCATTTTACAGTGGATTGCACTGTGCACTATCCACAGTAAAACACCGATGAGTTTTAGTTTTATTTCTAATATCTTAGTTTTCACAGTACGATTAAGGTTAAGAACTCATGTTTAGGTAATCTTCACTCAAACACTAAACAATCCTGGATTATCTAACAAGATTTTGGAACTCCTGAAAAAAATTAAATTATTGTTTCTATTATGTGTATGTGTTTTGGAAAACCCAACGTATATTAAGTAAAAAATAAAAGAAAACAAATAGTAATCAAAACAACACTACCAAAAAAATCTACGAATACAAACAAAATCACTAATATAAATTTTTTCATCGGTATTTTGGCATGGTATTTACCGACAGAATTGATCACATCACCATTTCTGCCTGTATTTATCGATGGACTATTTTTGTCGGTAAATACCGAGGGAATCCTAGTTGGAATAAAAGAAATTTTAAAAAACCAAAAAGCACAATGACATAATTTTTTGTGGACACTTTTACCAATGAAATTACAGTTGGATTCAAACAGAGATAGCCATACAATGATGTGTTAATGTTACCAATATAATTGCCGATGAATTGATAAACAAAAATATTAAATCGATAATTCTATCAGTAATAGTTAATATATGACCTGGTCAACCCTCTCCTCCCTCATTTCTCCTTCTTCTCCTCTACAACTAAACAAATCCCCCACCTAAATTTGCAACTAACAGCCCCCCACATCACCTCCCATCTCAACATAACTCATCCTTCCTTGACTTTTCCAGTCACAACAACAATTTTGTTGTGGATTTTTCATTTTAAGTAAGTAAATCTACCATTTTTAATTTTGAACACTATTTTGAAATATCAATTTTTTTGTTGCATATTTTTCCAGAATATGTATTTTTTTTTGTGTTTACTTTTTTTATTTTTTCTCTCTAACAAACTTGTTGTTTGGATACATAATTTTGTACATGTTATGGTTTGTTTTAGATTTTCTAAAATTGTATTTGTTTCTAAATTGTTGAAACTTATGTCAAATTACCAACTTAAGTTTGTTGTGATGATATAAATAGTTGCTTGTTTAATGAGTCTGTTTTATATTTTGTTAATTTCATTACTGAGTTATCATTTCCATAAATTCATGTGTACAAATTTATATGTACGTAGATAATTGATAGTAAATTAAGAGAAGTATGAAAGTAGGTTGATTATTTACTTAACATAGTTAATTAATACATATTGTTGTCATCATATATATATATATAGGTTCAATGGAAGTCATGGATGATCGTTTATGGATGTACAAGGATTCACCTCAAGGATTGCGGATGATGAATTATTGTAATAGGGTTCAGGGTTTTATTAATTATGTAATATCTATTTTGAGAAATATTAGTGGAGGTGATATTAGGTGTCCATGCAAGAGGTGTCAAAATAAAAAAAATTTCATCCAGATGATGTAACAATTCATCTTCTACACAAAGGGTTCATGGAGGAATACTTGTGTTGGTATGCACATGGAAAACTATTTATTTCTTATAAGAGTATGGTAGAAAGGATGGCTACATCAACTTCTAGTGCTAACAATGTGTATGGAGTTGAAATTGACAACAATAATTCTTATAGGACTATGGTTATGGATACGATGAGAATGAATCAGGATCATGTCAGTCAATGTCCAGTTATTGATGAACTCAATGTAGATGCGACCAGGTTTTTTGATCTTTTAAAAGATTCTAACGAACTATTATGAGATGACTGCATAAATCATAGTAAATTATTGGTCGTTGTACAGATGTTTACCATCAACTTGGATTATGGGTTGAGTAAGGCTAGTTATGATAGAATTGTCGAACAGGCAAGAAGTATTTTACTTGAAGGGAATAGGCTAAAAAATAACTTCTATGCTACTAAGTCCATGATGAAACTCTTTGGTCTAGGATACCAAAAAATTAACATGTGTGCAAACTTCCGCATGTTATACTACCTTGAAAATACTGAGCTAATCGAGAGCAAGACCTGTGAGCATTCCTATTATAAACCCAGAACTGCCAAGGGGAAGAGTCTTGTAAAGGTTATTCATATCACTAAAGACTGTAGAGCACATAACATGACACAAATCACATGATACAGTTGATGGAGTGATGGTGCGCCCTTTTGATGGTAAAGCATAGAAATAATTTAATAGTGTGCATCCTCACTTTTCAGCTGAATCAAAGAACTTTCATCTTGGGCTATGAACAGACAAATTCAATCTATTCGGGTTATTTGTTGCTCCTTATTCTTGTTGATTAGTTATACTAATGATTTATAACTTGACACTAGGTATGTGTATGAGGCTGGAGTTAATGAGTTGACACAGTTGTGGTCCTCTAGCGTGTTGACTTATGATGTATCAAAGAAACAAATTTTTTTCATGAGGGCAGTTTTCATGTGGACTATCAATGATTTTTTGCCTATGAAATGGTTTTTGGTTAGAGCATGCGTGGAAAACTAGTATGTCCATACTGCATGGAAAACAACAAAGCATTCATGCTAACAAACAAGGGTAAAATGTCTTTTTTACCTGTCACCAACGTTTCTTGCCAACGGATCACGGGTACAAGAGGAACAAAAAAGATTTTTTATTAGTAGAGTTGAAAAAGATGTTGCGCCCCCGTGTCTTTCCAGTGAAGAATTGTATGACATGGTGTTAGAGTATAGTGACATTATATTTGGTTTCCAATTCGGTAAGCAGAATTTTCTTAGTTTTGGTTTGACCCACAACTGGGTAAAGCGAAGTATTTTCTGGGAGTTTCCTTATTAGAAGACCAATTTTCTTTACCATAACCTTGACATCATGCACATAGAGAAGAACGTGTTTGAGAACATTTTCAACATGGTCATGGACTTGAAGGGGAAGACAAAGGACAACATCAAGGCTAGAATGGATATAACATCGTTTTTTCATTATAAAAATATAGAGCTGGTGATTAGTACTTAAAAATATATTTTTATCAAGGTTTTATATCATCATTTCGCACTTAAAGTATCAATAACTCCTTAACTAGAGCATGTTTTATAATATCATGTCTAATATTATAAGATACCTTTAATTTATGGTAAATGTTCATTTTAAATGTAGGCCTATCACATAAATCAAAGGATTGATTGATGAGTTTAACTACTGAAATTGAGAAGACAAAGAGAGGGCTAAGCTTAGAAAAGAGATGCTAGTTCAGTCCAAATTGGAACTACAGAACTTAGAATTAGGTCTAGTCTATATGGATGGAAAGCTAAGACACTGGCCTAAAACTTTCATGAAGAGTCCAAGATTCAAAAACACTATTTTCAAGTTCAAATTGTAGCAACAACGGAGAAGTCAGAATCTGTCCTGCAGCCCAGATATATTTCAGTGTTTAGCCCATATCTCGAGTTCTAGAAGTCCAAATGCACTGATTCGTTTTTTGTTGGAAAGCTAAGATAATTTCTTAGAACTTTTATGAGACTATCTATTCAAATTCTAATGTTAACAATGATGTTTTATTCAAACAAGAAGATAAGGATTGTCACCAAGTCAAGATGTGGCCACCCACTCAACAATTAATCATCAAATCAATAGTTCTAAATTTTGGCCTATAAAAGGAGGCATTTTCCATGCATTTAGGCATCTTGGTTTTTAGATCAAGATTATGTTCTTGCTCTCTTTCTTTATATTTTTGTAATGCTTAAGTTTTGCTTTCATTAATCTCTTATATATGCTTTTCATTTCCTTTCTTTTACTTGGTTAACTTATATCTTATTTATGTTCTTATCTTGTTTATTTATGTTTCTCTCTTGTTTATTTATGTTTCTCTCTTTCATTATGTTTAGTTAAGTTTACTATGTCCAGGTGAAAAGGTTACACTAATGGTGTAAGAATAAGTATAGTATAAACTCAACATGAACTTTAATGTTTGTTACTAACATGTTTTATATTTGTTATCTTATTCACTTTTAATACTTTGCTTGTTAAATGGTTAATCTAGATTTATGTTGTATAACCCTTGGTACAACAAGTACTTGGCACTTTCATAGCCCAACCGTATGGTATAACTGACACTTGTGCTATGAAAGGAACTTGATTTGTTGTTAACATAAGTTATAATCATGAATACCTGACAACATTTATAAGTATTAACATTATTCAAATAAGATAACTAATGTAATCATGTTAACAATTTATAATCCGATTGGAACATCCTTTGCGTGTGGTTTCCAGTTGAGTAATAAAAAGAGTTTATACTATACTTGTTTGAAATTCTATTAATGGATCCTTTAACCTTGACAATTATTTAATCCTTATTTAATCCTTACATCAATATCGCATCTCAAAGCTCTCTTCAACTCCTTTTTTGTTATTATCTATTTTTTTATTTGTAGTTTATACAGTTAACCTCCCTGTGGTTCAACCCCGATCTTGTTGGGTTATTTATTTCTTCAACACTCCTACACTTGGGAGAAGACATCAATCTTTGGTCATGTCAGCTGGTTTGTGCGGGATCACGAGTCACAAAGCTCAAAGCAAGCTTCGCTTTAGACAATAATGCACAACTATTGGTGTACTGATGGCTAAAGAGTCTATATTTTTTCGATGGACATGCTTCGAACATATCAATGTTGATTAATTTAGAGGATTATAGATTGTATGGAATGAAGAGCCAAGACCGCCATGTGTTTATGTAAACACTCATTCCACTAGCTTATCGTGATTTATTGTCAAGGGAGATATAAAATGCACTCACAGAGATCAATCATTTCTTTAGAGATATATGCTCCAGTAAGTTGTAGACACAACACATTGAGAGGCTTGAAACAAATATGGTGAGACAATATGCAAACTTGAGATGATATTCCCTCCATTTTTTTTTAACTCTATGGAGCATCTACCCATACATCTACCGTATGAGACAAAAGTTGGAGGTCCGGTCCAGTATGAATGGATGTATCCATACATTTATATTATATATGATGATGTATAATGTCGCCATTTCGATTTATTGAATTCTAAATTTACACAATTATGTTTTAAGTTTGGTTTGAGAAATATTGAATGAGAATATGATGTTTTCCATAAAAAGTATGTTTTGGGGCTAAGGATAATTGTAATGGGTTTAATGATGATGAAAGTGTTTAAGAATTGTTTGTGTTGTATTTGAGTTATGTTTGATGTGTTGATAAGTGATGGTATAGTTAAATTATGAAAACAATATAGTGATTAATTAATACATTGGTTGTGTTGAAATGAAAAACATGATATGAGAAAGTAGTTTGGGATAAATTGAGACTAACTTTGAAAAATTAACCCTTGTTGTGACTGACCATGTTAGTTAAATAGACGCTGAAATGTTTGGTAAATTATGTGTCTTGAAGAAGAAATGAATAGGAAATCATGGTATGAGATGTTGTAAATTGAATTATGATATAAGGAATCATTTTGAGTGTGTTTTGGAAAACATTTGGCATGTGTAGTCATTGCTAAAATTTAAGCTAAATTACATTGTTTGGTGATAGATTAAATGTCTTAGGACATTAGAAAATTGGTGACAAAAATTCATGTCTTTGGACACCAGAAAAAAAAAATCAATAACGAAAAGTCATGTCTTTTAGATATTGAAAATCATTGATGAAGAATTTAGTTAATTGGAAATTTACTGTTAGTGTAAATAAATTCTAATGTAAATGAATTTAAATGATAAGCAAGAAAATAAAAAACATCCATGGAAATTGTTTACGAAAGTATTTGATTTTGTGAATTTATGAATATTATGAATAAATCATGAAGATTCGAATATTTATTCAGGATGTTATATTAAAATGTAGGAGAAATATTTTAAGGGGGGACCCAACTTCTTAAGAGCTTCTATAATAGGAGCTTGAGGAGGGACCATAGGAGGGGCACAACAAAAACAAGGGAGTGCGAGCTGAGCTTCTGCAACAGGTAAGTGTTCTATACCTACACTTTTTATGTAATGTTAATTTTGCTAACTTGTTAAATTCTTGGTCTTTGCATCTATGGGTGAAACCACAAAGAGAAAGGATAAAGTGAGATAAACAAGAAATTAAAATGAATTTGAGTATGACAATAATAATTAAAATTCAACAAACACAATAGAAAATTATTGAAATGTAGACAATAAAATAGAAAAAAATATTAATCATAAATATTCAATTAACATTTATATCACAAATTTAACAATACCAATTAAAATTCAACAAACACATTAAAACAATATATAAAGTAGACAAAAATAGACAAAAAAAAAAAAGAAAAACAAATATAAGCTTTAGGAATGAAAAATGCTTACCTTAATGGTATGCTTAATTTAAAGTTTATCTACACGTGATAAAAAATAAAAAAAATAAAAATACATTGTTAATAAACCAAAAAAAAGTAAAATAAGAAGAAAATATATCAAAAAATTCATTATATATACCTGTTAATTCTACTTGAGAAGACTTGAAACAAGAGAGGATTAAGAGAGTAAGAGTGTAAGAATAGAGAGAATTGAGAGAGTGAAAAGAAAAAAAATGAACTTCCAGTGGGTTCGCTAGGTTTTACACTGTATTTTTACTAAGGGAATCACTGACCGACTATTAAATAATATTATTTTTAATTAATTCGTCGGTGATTCCCTCAGTAAAGTAACCTTGAAATTTTTATTCCTTCTAAAATTTTCAAAAAACCCTTCAAATTTTTGGCAATCCGTCTATGATATCATTGGTAAAAATTTATAAATAGTACACGATTAGAGATGCATTAATTACCAACACATTGAAATTCACATCCCGTCAATAATTCACTTGAGAAACTGACAGCACTTTAATTACCATCGACATAATTCACTTGAGAAACTGACAGCACTTTAATTACCATCGACATGAGAAGGGGAGCAGTACTCGTCACCTTTTGAATACACTAACAAACACATACAATCGGTGTTTGCCTCGGTGGTGTTGACAATGAATAGTTCCAGGGGGAGGGGAACAATACCTTTCACCTCTAGAATACATTGACGAACACAAACTGTTGGTGTTTCCCTTGGTGGTATGCACAGTAAATGATAGATTGCATCCGCATTTCCTATTTATCCATCTTGCAAGTGTTTAAATTGAAAATTACACGCATAATACAATAACACCAGTTCACATAATAATTATAAAATAAATACTTCTTTATTGAGAACAAAAATATTTTTGTGGCATTACAGTACTTTCATGTTAATTTTCATAGTTAGTCAAAATTGTTTTCTTTTTCTTCAATTGACTCGTCGTTAGCTCCAACACAATCTTCTACATTGATATCATTGCTATCATCATTTATATTGACTTGTGCTTGTCCATTGAAGCTTAGAACAACATTCAATTCTTCAGCGTCAGCGTCAACATCAACAAAAATATTTTTGAAGACATGAAAATTTAAATTTTCTTCCAAGTCAATTGAATATAAAATGCCTTGATACTCTTTGTTTTATGTTTTGAAGGCACTTTTGGATGAAAGATGCAAAAAGGAGTAAATTGGAGGAAATTAACAGATTTGACCTTCAGTCGATGTTTTGTGTAGAGCGTGAGCTCTAGAGGTTAAAATGAAGTGATTACAGTGGCATTAAAAATCTAACATCCATAACTCTCTAGAAATCTAAGGCAAGAAAATAAAATAAGGAAGACCATGGAAACCGTAGCCTAAAAAGTCAAATCTTGCAATCTGCCAGTGTTGACCTTCGGCCATTCCGACTTGAATATCTTGAGCTACACAATTCCAATTTATGCAAACTCAATTTTCATGGATTCTTGACTCAAATACCTATAAACGCTCCAAATTTCATCCAAAAGAGATGTTATATGAGGCAGATATGAGTTTTCAAAGATGACAACTAAATTTTGTCAGCAAAAAGGTTTCGTGAAGAAATGAGTTCAAATTACGTTTTGAAGTATCTAAACTGACATCCAAGTTTTTATTTCAGTAATTTAGCTCCTCTAAGTCAAAGCTTAAAGATTTCATGCTAGGCTATTTCTCTGTTTTTAGAAAAATAGTTATTGAAGTACTTAATCTCTGTTCTTAGAGGAATATTTTATAAAATAGAGATTAGGGTTTCATAGGATATAAAAAGAATGAGAAGAGAAGGAGGGCAGCCATCCAAGAAGAGAAAAATGCCCCCTTCCTCTAAGAAACCCAAAATCACGCATTCCTCATCCTTTTTGATTAGTTGTTCAACAAACATGCAAGGCTAAACTCTTTTTCTTGATTGCAAGGACACGAAAACCTTCAGATTTTAAGAACTGTGAGATTTATTTTACCATTTATTTTTAATTTATATGATAAATATGTTTGCTCTGATATGCTTATTTTTCCTATGATTGTTTATTTTAATTGCTAGAGTGGACTCTAAGTTATTATTGTAGACAATCTATTGCTAAGTTTGATATCAAAATCAGAGTTGTGGTATATGAACTTGTGAAGCAATTGATTTTAATAATTGTGGTGAATCTACATTATTAATCTTAGGGAGAACATTCAATCAAATCAAACATAGACTGTGGAGAATTATGTTTTCTTGATTAATCAATTTATCTAGTTTTTAAGGCTGCCATTGAATTAAATTACTAGTGTAGACACTATAGTTGTTTGATAGTTAGGGTTAGTTATACGACGAATCCGTTAACTAACCAATATTATGAAGAGAAAAATATTCAAAATATAAATTGATGTCTTGTTTCCATGATCAGTTCTGATTTCTGTAGGTGGACGTTTACTTATGACTAAGGTTTGTTCTCTTGATAATTTTATGATTTTATTTAATTTTGCTTGATATTTTTCTGTTTTCTTTTGCTTTAGCCTAGATAATATCCACCCCCCAAATTACATATCATCCAGCATAAAAATCTGACTTGAACCTTCCTCGTGGGATCGACCCCTTACTTACTCTATACTATCTTGTGTGTTGTATTTTAAGCTAGGATAATTAATTTGCGTGACCACAACATCGCAACACAAATATCTTTCCCTGATAGCATTTTTAGGTGCGGGTTGTTTAGGATTGGAGAATACTGATAAGTTCCCACTTGAAGGCACTTCACCACCACCATTTGTTATTAAATGTTGGGTTTTATACATTGATCTTTTAATTTAACATTAATGATTTATTAATATTCGGTTGGTTTCATGCTATGGGAGGGTTGAGAGGCTGCATCTATGCTTTGTAATATTGAAGAAGAAAATGAAGGATACACCTATATGTTTTGGTGGTTTAATGTTTGTTGCCCTATACTTGAAACCTTCGGAGAGAGGTTAACTCTTGATAATGTCGTGGCAAAGGACGAGGCTACTCAAACAGAGGTAGGAGATGGATCCATTTGTGCTCTTGATGAGCCTGAATCAATCGGTCGACTAGTTATTCCTTCTTAAAAGGACTGAAATTAAGTGATGTCATGGTTGTGAACTGTGACATCAATGAAAATTGTATTGTAATTGTGAACTGTTGCATTTAATTGATGTTGTGGTTCATAACTGTAATATTTAAATAAATATTGTATTTGTGAACCATGACATCAATTAAATCACTACCAAAATTATTACTAACGGAATTTTCCGTTGGTATTTGTACTATTATTCCATTGGTAATTAATTTACCGACAAGATCACAGATGAAAAAAAAATATTACTAATGGATTTACTAATAGGAAAAACATGTTAAAAAGAAACTTACCTGCTTCATTCCATCAGTATTTCCCTCGGGAAGCTTGTCGTATAACTGACAAAAATACCGTATGCAATTCCACCAGTGATTATTTAAAAATATTTTTAAAACATCTATTTAACAAAACTTGAAAATAATTATATAATTAAAATATATTTAAAAATCCTATAAATAAATCAACTAAAAATTGATCTCATATGAAAAACAAAATCATGCAACAACATTCAAACAATCATTAAGAATAGAAAAATTTTAAAATAAAAAAACAAATATAATGAAGGAAAACACAAAAATAAATCTCACCTTAATGTAGTTGAGAGTGAAGCTGAGAAGAGAAAACAAATTCATAAAGTATGTTAATTAAAAAAAATGAGAAAAGAAAATCAGAAAAGAGGAGAAGACATACTTGAGCACGGAGGAGAAGAGAAGGAGTTGAGGAGAAAAGAGAAGAAAAAGAGGCTCATCTATTATGAAATGAGGGATTGTAGTCTTTTTATTTGGGCATTTTATCGATGGTTTTATCGAGGGATAATTAAATAATAATATTTTAATCATTTTATAGGTGATTTCGTCTATTGTGAAATGAGGGATTCTAGTCTTTTTATTTGGGCATTTTATCGATGGTTTTATTGAGGGATAATTAAATAATAATATTTTAATCATTCTATAGGTGATTCCGTCTGTAATATTTAATTTAAATTTTAAATTTAATAAAAAAATTTCAGAAACCGCCAAATATCACCGATGACTTTTCAATCCATTGATGATTTTGTCTGTAATATTTAATTTAAATTTTTAGTTTGATAAAAGAAAATTATAAACCGCCAATTATCACCGACACTTTTCAAGTTGTCAGTGATTTTGTTTGTGATATTTAATTTAATAAAATTTTTTCAGAAACCCACCAAATAACACTGATGACTTTTCAATCCGTTGATGATTTTATCTGTAATATTTAATTTAAATTTTTAATTTAATAAAAATTTTTCAGAAACCACTAAATAACATCAATGACTTTTCAATCCATCAGTGATTTTGTTTTGTAAAGAACAGTAATTAATAGTGCAATTGAGAAGTGAATAGTTCTAGAGTTCTCTGAAAAATACTGACAGAAAATTCTGTCAGTAATTCTATTGGCAATTGAAAACAAATTCATAAATAATTTGCTAACGAGTTTACAAATGGATTTTACCAATGATATTAATACCATCGGAAATTCCACTGGTACAAATGACATATCATCATACTTTTTGGTTTTATTTTAATTCTTTTTTATTTCATTGTAATTCCTTCTAGATATGCCAAGAGAATATTTCATTTCAGGTAGATCATGAAACATAGCTCATCTATTGAACCCTTCTTACTTTTTTCTTCCTTGTTCATGAATGTTACCTTCCATGGCTAGAAGGATCTACCGGTTCCTTTTGTTTTGCTTATGTGCCTCTCACGTTTTGGCAGCAGACACACTGTACCAAGGTGGTGATTCCCTCAATTATTCGAATACTCTAGTTTCCAAAAATGGGCTCTTCACTTTAGGATTCACAAGACTTGGCTCTGCTGAGTCGAATGCTACCTACTTGGGAATATGGTACAACAATGACACAAACCACCCTTTTTGGCTAGCTAACAGAGACAAACCCATAGTAGACACTTCAGGGGTTCTTGCGATAGATGGAACAGGAAATATGAAACTCACCTACTCTAGAGGTGATCCTGTTGAGTTCTATTCAAGTCAACCCTCTACAACCAATATAACTGCTATTTTAGAAGATTCAGGCAATTTCGTTCTCAAAGATGAAAATTCTGGCAGCCAACAGGTCTTATGGCAAAGCTTTGACTTTCCTACTGATACATTCTTGCCTGGAATGAAGTTAGGGATCAACCATAGAACTGGCCAAACCTGGTCCCTCATGTCGTGGTTGAGCGACTTAGTACCTACTCCCGCTGGTGCTTTCACTTTTGAATGGGATACTGATGGAAAGGAGTTGGTCATGAAGCGGCGCGGTGTAATTTATTGGACTAGTGGACCATTGAAGATCAATACAAGTTTCGAAATTCGTTCTCTGGATCAAAGTTTTATAATAGTTTCTAACGCAGACGAGGATTACTTTATGTTCACAGTTTCTGGAAATCAATTTACTGCTCAGGGTCAAAGGAATTTTTCAATGTGGCAGTTGGAATATGATGGGAGCATAGCAGATCAAAGTACTGGACGAGCATATGGGGGCACAGCATGTAAAGGAAATAACACAGATGGTGGTTGCGAGAGGTGGTCAGGACCGGCATGCAGGAGCAATAGGAACAGTTTTGAATTGAGATCAGGTTCCTTTGTTAACACAGTTCCTAGGAAGTACGACGATAATTCTAGTCTTAGCATTAGTGATTGCAGGGACATCTGCTGGAAAGATTGTCAATGTGTTGGTGTTAGTACCATAGGCAATAATGCCCACAATACTGGATGCACGTTTTTTTATGGAAGCTTTACACCAGATCCGACTGGAAATGCAATTCAATACCACATCATTGTTCAAGGCTCTTCAGGTTAGCTGTTCTTTGGTTTTCTGGTTATGAATTTATAACCCAACAATGTAATTAATTTTAAGTAAATTCCCATTGGATGTAGGGAAAAGGAATTGGATATGGATTATTTTAGCTTCTGTGGGATTTGTTTCATTGATGGGGCTCGCGGGACTCTTGTGGTATCTGAGAAGGAGAAGACTTCGAGGTAACATTCTCTAAATAACAAATAAATTTACTGATTTTTTTTTTGCTTTTATAAGCATTAAGACTTGTTGAATTCCGGGATTAGCTTACTTTATCATATCAATCTGAGCAGAGAAGTATCTCAATGAGTTGCTGACATTGGATTCAACGAACGATACGCTTGAACTCGAAAATGACGGAAACAAGGGCCATAATTTAAAGGTATATAGTGCAGCAACAATTATGGCTGCTACAAATTCCTTTTCTGCAGACAATAAACTTGGACAAGGTGGTTTTGGACCAGTTTACAAGGTAGTTTGTTAAAAATTACTTCAAGAAAAGGATTGAAGAACTTATTAACTTATATCTCAGACCAAGTATTGAATTGAGAGCTGTTTTACTTCAGGGGAAATTGCCGGATGGGCGAGAGATAGCGGTAAAAAGACTGTCTAGAAGTTCAGGACAAGGGCTGGTGGAATTCAAAAACGAGCTTATACTCATAGCTAAATTGCAACACATGAATCTTGTCAGGCTCCTAGGCTGCTGCATTCAAGGGGAAGAGAAAATGTTAGTGTACGAATACATGCCTAATAAAAGCTTGGATTCATTTATATTTGGTAAGTTAATTATGCCATCATACTATTAAGTGAATGGATCTCTGTTCTTGCAAGATTTTGGACTTGGATGAATAACATTGCTGGAATATATTCACTGTTATGTTTTAAATGCAGATCAATCAAAAAGGGAGCTCATAGACTGGAAGAAGCGATTTGAAATCATTGAAGGGATAGCTCAAGGGCTCCTTTACCTTCATAAGTATTCAAGATTGAGGATAATTCATAGAGATTTGAAGGCTAGCAACATACTACTTGATGAAAATCTGAACCCCAAAATTTCTGATTTTGGCATGGCAAGAATTTTCAAGATCAATGATTTAGAAGGAAATACAAACCAAATTGTTGGGACGCGGTAAGTATAGATTTACAGTTCTATGTGTCATTACTCTGTTAAGTGCTTAAAAATAAAATAACATTCACTTTGTCCATACAGTGGTTATATGTCCCCTGAGTATGTCATGAAGGGCATTTTCTCTGTGAAATCTGATGTCTTCAGTTTTGGAGTTCTACTGCTGGAAATTGTGAGCGGTAGAAGGATCCAAGGCCTCCTTGAAATAGACGGCCACCCTCTCAATCTTGTGGGATATGTAAGTTCATTTCATGCAACCTCATAAATTAGACGTTGCTAGCTGCATAACCTTAATTTTAACATTAAACGTAAACTTG
>Ga0325410_1002561_pt1 | contig 20431 bp, 10 predicted proteins | sample PopdelMetagenome_16_FD_206182 | JGI IMG/M metagenome (GOLD analysis project Ga0325410, IMG submission 206182) | Populus deltoides microbial communities from Bellville, Georgia, United States - Xylem-PdIQD-R3 | ecosystem: Host-associated > Plants > Phyllosphere > Stem > Wood/Secondary xylem... | reverse complement strand
CAAATCTGTTTTTATTTGTAATTTATATAATTCACCTCCCTGTGGTTCGACCCCGGTCTTGCCGGGTTATTTATTACTTCGACACTCCTGCACTTGGGAGAAGACATCAATCTTTTGGTCGTGTCACTTAATTTTATTTATTTTTACTTAATATAACTCTCATATAGAATATGATCATATCATTAATCATATTACTGCATTAATTATCGTTTTTATAAGAAAATATAAATTAGAAGTAATTAATTTGAAAAAAGTTGCAGTAAGTTTATATTTAGTTAATTGTTTGAGTTTTGGAAACCACAAACTTAAAACTATATTTGGGCCATTTGTTGTAAAAAAATTATAAATTTAACACCTGGCATCCTATTTGTATCCGGCGTAGTCCAAACTCGTATTTCTTCTCATGTATCTGCATTTATTTGAAATAAATAAAAAAAATAAAAAAAATATTATTTTAATATGTTTTTAAAAATACAATATTTTAAAAAATAACTATTATTATAATATTAAACAGGCTAATAGTCAAAACCCCAAGTGTCTTATTGCATGTATTTGAAATTGAATTTAATTTTTACTAATTTTGTTTCATTTCTCTGCGTATCAGATACACTTACAAAGGTATTTTTGAAGTATCCATGCTTCCCAGACTACATCTTAAATTTGACAAATGGGTAAACAATACAAGCATAGGATGAACGAAGGAGACGTATAGAGTATGTAGATTTTTTTTTTTTTTAATATGAATATCTGAATTAGTTTACACACATCTCGATTAAATTTACGCATCCTAAAATACCTAGGGTGGCTAAAGATTATACTTAAAACTTAAGCAGTTATTATTATAAATAAAAATTATATTAATAAAAACGGATGAATGTTTGGTTTTAATTATCGTTTATGTGCTGCTAATTATTTGGTTAATATAAAAAGGTAATAATAGCGTAGATATTTTAAAAAATAAGGTATAGTTTCATCATAAAAAAATAAAAATTATTAGCTGATGTGGAATAATACCTTTTTTCATTATTATTATTCTAAAAAAAACAGATAATTCATTGCTTTAAAATAAACATTAAAAAACAGCACCTTGATTTTACTAACCACTTGTTATATTGAAAGTCAAATGTCATGACTTTTCAATAAGAAAAAACAAATCGTTATTTTCTTTTATTACTTGACTTGACTTGAATTTTGTTTAAAGATATGATAGAAATTATAATTTAAAATATTTTTTTATTTGATAATATATTAAAATATTTTTTTTATTTTTTAAAAAATATTTTTAACATCAATAAATTAAAACGATTTAAAATATAAAAATATAAATTTTAAATTTTTTAAAAACACAAATGAAAACACCTAATTAGATTAAATCCCCCGACAAATTCATTTTTTAGTCCTGATAGTAAACATTTTCCAGCCTTGCTTTTTGGAAAGTGAAGTCTCTACTCTGTTCTGTACCACTCGTCACCACAGACAGCGGCGGAGACAGCGTGGGTGGGCCCCAAAATGTTTTTTCTACTTTTTTCCTTAATAATATTTATAGTTTCAGTTGTTTTAAGCTTGGTTTTTCTAGAATAATTTTTCTAATTTAGTTTTTTTTTAATTTAAAGTATTTTTTATTTAAAAATATATTAAAATAAATTATTTTTATATATTTTTAAATTATTTTTAATATCAGCATATTAAAACAATCTAAAAATATATAAAATATTATTTTAAATAAAAAATTAAAATTTTAAAAAATATAATTTACACCACATTTTTAAACAAACTCTGGAGTAAGGGAAACTGCATCATGAACTTGATGACATGTTTTATTTAGCTCCAATAGAGCATTTGAGCCTATGAACAGCAGAACAGAGGACTCCAACATGAAAGACTGATGCCAAACAATTTTCTATCTTTCCAATATTACCTCTACTGCTACTTGGGCCAGCTCTGTACTTTCTTTAAAAGTATGGAAAAAAAACAGAGAAACTCAGGAACCTCTCTGAAAACCGGAACTTGAGTTTTAGAACTGAGGGACATGAACAAAAGAGGCTGGGAAAATAACAGAGAGCTACTGCAAGCGTGCATAACATCTCATGTTCAACATTTTTTAAACAAAAAATAATACATAATTAATTCTGGTAATTAGTAATTACCAGATTTAACTCTCATTATTTTGCCTTAATTATCGGCACAAAAAATAATAATAATAAAACCAATAGTTTTTTCCTTTAAAAACAAGAAGTTTTTCATTTGAAAATAAACTATTTAGAAGAAAAAAGAGTGTTCAAACTCTTTATTCATGGACTCTATATATATATATATATATATATATATATATATATATATATATATATATATATATATATATATATATATATATGGGTTTGAGAAAAATAATTCTTTATTGTTCAAAGAATTATCTTCTAATAAACTAAAATCCAAGTTTGAAACAGGTTAATAAAAACCAAAATCAAACCCAAGCCTAGGCCCTAGGCTTCATAACTCAGAACACGCACGAGGCTCGGGACTTAAGGTTTATGGCCATGCACATGCTTATGCTCGTGTCAAGCATGCGCTTGTGGATTAAACCCAAACTATATTTCTTAGGTTTATATATGACTCTTTTAAGTTTTCTTTTTATAAACTATAAGATATTTTAGTATTTGTTTTTGCAATATGGGATATAGGGTTTTGGGTTTCATAAAAATATCAACCAAGGGTTTTTTGAGATTAATTTTTTATTTATTGATAATTTATTTTAGTTATGTTAATGTTCTATGTTAAAGAATTTTTGTTGAAAAATAAATTTCAACAAAACTTTAACCTTAAAAGTGAGTGGATCTCACAATTAATTTGGCCTCAAATGTGTCTATTATCCATGTCTTTAAAATAAATTTTCAAAATCATTTACATTAATGAAAATTGTCTTACCAGTATAAAAGACTCAAAGATTCGTAGAGAGTTAATGATTTAGTGGATCACTACATTAGGATAAGTAACTTTTAGTTTTGAACCTTTCTTGATGAAATACTGTCGAATTTACTTAGCTAAATAGTGAACATTATGTCTTAAACTATTCAACCTTTTATGTCAACTAAGAAAATAGTTCTCACATGGCTCTCTACCTAGATATTTCCTTTAGTTCTCTTAGTTGTGTTCATTTTGGCCTTGAACAACTCCTAGTTTCATGATATTTTATTAAGAGTATTATGCTATACTTTACTTGGTATACCAAGATATAAAAGTCATTAAGAGCACAACACACCTTTTATCATGCTACAACTAACACATTTTCTTATTATAAAAATAAATAAGAAATTATAATTTTTTAATGCTATTAAAAATGTTATATAACTTATTTTTTTAATTAGAATCTAGATTTTAGAATCTCCAGTTAACGAGGTATGGTTAACATCATTACATTCTTTCATCTATAAATACTTTAAGCTCATTCCCCTCAATAAATTATACACAAACTCTCTCGATAAACCTTTAGTTCATGGATTCATAATATTCTACTTTGTTCACATAGTCAATTAAAATTATCCCATTCAAGAGAAAGTGTTTAATTGTATTATGTTAATGGCATATATGTCTACACTTGTTATTATACATACTACTTTATTTCCTTCCAATCATAGACTTACCATTATAATGGACATAAATTATTGGCATTGATTTGTTAGTTTAATATGCCTTATAACTAATTGGTTGGTTACACGTGACATTATTATATTCATGTAAATACACATTTATTATTAATAAATGCTTAATTTATCTTTAATATTCATATAATATTAGATTAATGAATCTAGAGTAAAGATAAAGTACATAGGATAAAAATGTTTTGCAAGTAAAATCATAAAGTTGTTATAATTATGGAATTTCTATTGCATTAAAGTATTGTTTCTAAAATATTCTTGGCCGATGCTCTCTTAAATACTGGACATTCATTAGAGCCGTAAAGATTGGTAAATATTATATTCTTTTTTTTTATGAAAGGAAGCAATTATTTTCATAAGTTAAGGTATAAAGGATACCTGGAACTGATATGTAAGTATTTTTTATAAAACATGTACACTAAATTAACTCGTATGAGAATTTCATATGGAGAGATCACTTATATCTGTGAAAATACTCACATAATGGTTGTATAAATGATCCTTAGACTTGAATTTACTAAGTCATCTTATATAGAGAATGTTATGCTTTGATCTTGTTATATATTATCTTAATTGAGGTAATGAAAGAGCAGACATTAAATATAACATAAACTATATGAAGGTACTTCAGTGATCAAGAGATGATTCATCACTCTATATAAATTAGAAATAATGTTTCATCTGTTTTCAAATAGTATTGTCTGAGAAAGATAACATGGGAAATATATAGTGTGCCAGTATGAGTTATAGAAATAATATCACCATTTAAAAGTTTAATGGGACATGATTGATGAAAGGGTTGAACATTATCAAGGGATGACAAATTTGAAATTATATGATGTGAGGTACCAGAATCAATAATCTATCCATGATTAGGGAAAGCAACAAAATGGCAAGAGGTAAGATTACTAGCATAATTGGCAGAGTTAGTGTTCAAAGGTGATAGAAGATCCAAAAGTTGATAGCATTGGTCACTAGTGAGGCCAGGAATAGTAATCTCAAAAGAGATTGAAAGACTAGTGACATTGTTCACTGCCATTGATAAACCAAATTGTCTGTTAGATATTTCACGGTATTGAGACTTGTTTTTAGGATAACCATGCAACTTATAATAGAGGAATTTTCAATGACCGTCACAGTCACAATAGTTGCATTTTATATAACCACATCCTCTTCCCTTATTATTAGAACAATGAGAGAAAGGATGAGGAACTATCAAGGCAGCAGATTCAGTTGGAACACTAAAAATACAAAGGAGGCGTTGCTTCTCCTCTCGATATAAAATCGAATAAACTTTGGTAACAGGATGGTAAAGGATCCATAACCAAAATCTGGCTATAAAGTAAAGCATAAGAATCATGTAACCCTATCAAAAACTAAAAAACTCATTCAATGCCTTACATATGGGTTAATTCTTTTAGGACACCACAAGTGCATTTTGATGTGGGATTAAGCATGGCAAGTTCATTCAAGACCTTTAAGTATGGTAAAATATGTAGATATGGTCATAAAGCCTTGAATGAGAGTAGCAATGTCACACTTCAATTTGAAAATTCTAAGATTGTTGCTTTAAGAGAAACGATCCTCAAGATCGAGTCATTCATCACGGAGACAGTCATGATAAATCAGACTATTAACAATGGATTTATCAATTGGAGTTGAGAATCCATGACAAGACTATATCACTATAATATTCTCATAGTTGAATTTTTGTTATGGAGTATGTTGGTTTAGAGAGGGTACCATTAACAAAACTCAATTTGTTTGTCATTCAATGTCATTTTCATGGCTCGCTTTCAGGTAGGATAATTGTCACCATTAAAAAGGATGGAGACTAGGATGACACCTGGGTGATCAGTGGAATGGAGGAAATAAAAAAAGGATATATCCGAAATTGATGAAGATGTTAAAGAGAGGGCTTCTTGAGATGGGTATTGGACATGGCTACAAAAAGAAACAAGTAAACGTATATAGAAAAGTCAATTCTGATACCACGTAAAATAGAATATTTTTGTGGTTACAATAAGTATATAATACATGAGGAAATGAAACAAGATTGTAAGAATAAAGCCTAAATATATGTTTCTAATTATTATACAATGATTTATATATAGAATGTAGAGATATGGCTCTAATAATTTATTTATAGTATTTTTATTTGTTGGTAATATATAAAACATAATAGTCAGCATATTATATATTTATTAAGACTTATCACATATATTAAATAAAATGGATTCATCATGTTCCGTAATCTACATATCATTCTAATATTCTAATTAAATATTTTATTAATTTCCAAAAGTTATTGGAATGACAGCTTGAATGTGCTTATTGTGAATAACAGTGGATTATTAAGACAACCAATAAATGTGTGTATTTGTTTTGACATCTCAAAAGTGTATGACTATAAACTATTATCGCAGCCATAAAGATTGTTATGAAACTGTTTATGTGGGTGAATGTAGGCTACTATGACAACTATATCCTAAATAATACATGAGTATTTTTTAAATGGCATAATATTTACCAAAAATAATGTAATAATATTTGTTGAATATTTGGTCATATTGTATTATACTAATCATAGTCTTTTGGTAATTAATATGTTTTTTATTTCTTGCATTTAAATTTATTATTTTATATAATGTGTTCCATTTATGGTATTTTTATCTCTTTTGGGTAAAATTTTATTATGGTGATCATATATATATATATTGTCTCTTTACTTATTAAGCAGTTAACATGCATTAAAAAAACATGCAATTTTCAACAATTAATTTTTTTATTGGATTATATTTTTTAGTGCTCTTACTTAATGAAATTTTCATATATTTAACACACAGTTTTTTGACAACTGATATTTTTTTGAATTTAAATTTATTATTTTATATTTTTATGCACTATTTATTTATAATATTTTTATTTGTTGCTGACAATATATAAAACATGATAGTCAGCATATTATATATTCATTAAGACCTATTACGCATATTAAATAAAATGGATTCATCATGGTCTGGTCCGTAATCTACATAGCATTCCAATATTCTAAATAAATATTTTATTAATTTCAACTGAAATTGCTTTTGTTTTATTTCGTACATGCCTTCATTGATGTGGGTTCAAATGCTAAGAAATGAAGCCCAAATTTTGGGCCAGGCCTAAAATAGCATGACCTTAGCCCATTTCAAAAATCACATGGGCCCAAACTCAACTAAGTTTAGATTTCAAAAATCACATTTATCTTTGCCCAGACGAAAAACATTGAAAATGAGAAATTATTAGGTGAATCTAGTTCATCATCTACCATGTACCAATTAATAAAACTTTTATAAATCATTATTTTTTTCTAAATCATCAATTTAATGAATAATATTAAAAAATCTAAATCTTTCCATAGTAAAATAATGCATCAATCACAAAATGATGTAAAAGAATTTAATATTGATATGTAAAAATTTTATTGGTTTGATCCAAGATGTGAGGTGGTGAATTAAATTCACCTACTAATTTCTTATATTGAAAATCCATTGCACCCATTTTAAAATATATAGGATAATTGAAAAAGCATTTGCATAATTATTTCAAGTGACTAGCTGGTGTAATTTCTGATTTTGCATAGCAGGCCAAATTTATTTTTTTTTTTAATTAAAACCTAAATTTGATGAGTAAAATTATTTATATAAAAAAACATTTCTAACACAAATTTATCATTAAAAAATAATATTAAAAAAAAATCTCAAACAAGCAAGGATCCAAACCTCCAACAAAAGAGAAGGAAGGCTCCAACAAAGAGGAGACATAAATTAGACAATAATCTAGATATGTTAACAAATATATATATATAAAAAAAAAGGTATTTGTTTCCGTGGCTAGACTGTGCTTTTTAAAATTTTTAAATTTTTTTAGTTTTAAATTAATTTTTTTATATATATTTTAGATTGTTTTGATGTACTAATATTAAAAATAAAAAAATTATTTTAATATATTTTTGAACAAAAAATATTTAAAAAATATCTTTACTATAATTTTTTTAGGTATGATTTTTATTAAAATAAAATGAAAGAATAAAAAAAGACAGGGAAGGAAAAGAAAGTAAAAGAAGTTGGTAATACCGAGTTAGGATGCTTAATTCGCATTCAATGGACATATATAATATGAAAATAAATAAATAAATAAATAATATAGAGTTGAGGATGGACACCTATCTAGTTTTTAAATATAATTCAAATTCAATTATTAAATTTTCAAATTAACAGTGAAGTCACCCAATGATCTAACAAATATATGGAAATCTAAATTAAAAAATTAGTGTTAATGAACACTCGCACGTATCATGCAATGAAACCTAATTATTATATTTATATAATAAGATTAAAAGGATGTTAGTAATTATTTTTTAAAATATTTTTTATTTAAAAATATATTAAAATAATATTTTTTTAAAAAAAAAATTATTCTTGATATCAGCATATTAAAACAATATAAAAACATTAAAAATAAAATTTTAAAAAATAAAATAAAAATTAATTTTTTAAAAAATATTTTTAAAACACGAAATAAACATTATAAATATAAATGGGAATAGAATATGAACCCGCATTTGGGAACGCGCTCAAAATTTAATTTTATTTTTTTAAAAAATAATTTTTTATATTTTCACATTATTTTGATATATGGATTTTAAAAAAAAAATAAAAAAATAAAAAATACATCATTTTAATATATTTTTAAATATAAAATACTTTAAACTATAATTACTTTTATAATCTCAGACAGACCCGAAAAATTAAAGTTAGTTTCAGGGGGTGAGATCAGCTTAATCAAACAGAAATCATCCTTGAAATTAACGCATTCATGCAAAACATATTCGAACCTTGAACTATATCTCCATGTGTCGGTCGTTTTCTGTGGCTACTGTTCCACAATAGCGACATCAATAATTTTGTCAATGGCAGCACAAGCTAAACAGCATGTTATGCTGTCTTCTGACTTCTGTAGAGTGTCTTTGGCTCCCATGCAACTCAAGACAGAATTAATTATGCTGTCTTCCAATGTGCAAGTTTACTAGTTTCTTTTCTTGCACAGGATTTTTGCTACCTAGAACATATAGGTGGGAACATATAGGTGGTGCCTAGAAACAAAAAGGAAGCACACGGGTCAATTTCAGTGATGATTCTAAGGTATCATAGGAACTGTGTACTGGGTTACTGAAAATTATACATGTACGAACAAAATTACTTGGAAAATTTTTAGAATTTTATTAGATGTATTTAGAGATATTTTTAGAAATTTTTTATTTGTAAATTTGATTTTTTTATTTTAAATAATTTTTTAAAGATTGTATTATTGCAAACAACAAAACATCTAATTGTTCAGCCTCCAACAGTAATTCACATGAACCATCCATGAGAAATCTTTTAAATTCTTATTTAAGATAAAGGGATTCTTATGTTTAGAGTGTTAACTATAATTATATGTTTTTATAATTTTTTTGTCTAACATACAACAATTAGAAAAGTGCATCGATTAATTTAATCATTGTATTAATTATATTATATTATATTATAGTTCTTAATTTTAAAAATATATTTTAATCAAGTCATACTTAATTAAATCATCCCAATTTAATTTCTGACTAATGGTTCTTAATGTGTGTAACTCATTAAGTTCCTAATATGTTGGCCCAAATATAAATATAAATTATAATTAAACAGGATTAAATAATTTAACTTATTATCAATTAAGCAATTGATTAATTTATATTTAAAGATCAAGTGTATCGTCTAGGAACGTGTCATAATTCCCTAGATATTAAAAAAGTCATTAGTGGTTTGATTAACCTTTCAGTGATTGATTTCTCAATGTAATTAATATTCTTTCATCAATAATATTCCGATTTAACATTAAGGTATGAAATATATTTGTCATGTTAAATCATATTTGTTCTTTACATAATAGTCATTGATCGTTTGAATAAGATTTGAAACTCTTTTTAAATCTCATTCCACCTTAACTAAGGATTTCTCAGTCAATACTATTTGAAAACAAATGTAATATTTTTCCTAATTCACCTAGGGTGATGAATCCTCTCTTAATTACTCAATTGCCTTCATATATTTCATACTATACTCAATCCCTGCCCTTTTATTACCTCGATTAATATAATATGTAACAGGATTAAAGTATAATATTCTCTATATAAGATGACTTAGTGATATCAAGTTTAAGAATCACTTACACAACCATCACATGAGCCTTTCTATAGACATAAGTGATCTCTCCATATAGAATTCTTGTAGGGGTCAGTTCAGTGTACATGTTTCATGACAAGAACCTATATATTAGTTTTAGATATCTTTTATATCTCAGCTTATGAGAACACTTGTTTCCTTTCATAAAATAAAAAAATAATGTGTACAATTCTTTACGACTCAAATGAATGTTCAGTATTTAACAGATTGTCAACTAGGAACATTTTAGGAACAATAATTTAATTGCAATAAAAATTCTATAGTTATAACAACTTTATAATTTTCTTTGCAAATTATTTTTTTCTTATAAACTTTATCTTTACTCTAAATTTATTAATCTAATATTATAAAATAAATTAACTTTTTATTAATAATAAATATATATTTATATGAATATAATAATATTACATGTAACATATTAAACAATAATTTCCCGATACCCATATCCTAGCATTTTGTTTTTTGTTGCAATTCGCAAAAATAATATGAAGAAACCCAAAACTTTTTTTTTTTGGATTCGAGGAAACCCTATCTCCCGGAAAGCATATTTTGTGGACTCAAATGAGCGAGTAAAATCCTAGCTGTTTCAGACTCTTACAAAAGGTTCACGTCCTAACTCAAACTCAAGACCTGCTGTGCAGATTTCAAATTCTTTACCATCACATTACGTAACTTAAAAAACCCCCCCAAAACGTACAAGTCTTTACTTTCTTGCATTCGATTTTGCCCATCAAATATTCAAGGATGAAAAAAGAGTGCAGGAAACCACAATGAGTTGGCGGTTGATCACTGGATTATGCATTTACCTTCTCTTCTCTCTCTTTCTCTGTCTTTTTTTTTTTGTTGAAATATTAATGTAACCTTCCTAACTTTCATTATTATGAAAAATAATCATTAAGTAATATGAATTCCATTTCCTAATAAAAATAAGCTACAATTCATAGTTAATAGAAATGGCTAAAGAAGGTTTTATATCCTCGTATTGAGGTTAAAATATGAAAATTCTAATTATATTTAATTATTTTACTAATGAGGTTTGTTTATATAAAAATATGTTAACTTTTCAATTTCAAGATGATAAATATCATAATTTAAACAATTTCTACATTTCCATTGAGCGGAATGAAGTTTTCAATACGTGTGTAATTACATAGGAATTAATTCCCCTTCTTTCTCTCTCTAAAAAATACCTTAAAAAATCTCAGAATTTCATAAATAGTTATATGAATGTCGCTAATGGCTCTTTTTTACTCTCATAAAATCATAGTTGCCTCTTATTTTATATATATTTTAGCTAGATCTACGTGGTTGTTTGTTGCCTCCAGTTGTTTGTTGTGGTTTCACTCTCTTCAATATAAAAATATGTTATTGTTTCTAGTTAAATTATAAAAATATTTAATTGAGAATGGAAAATAGTATTTTAGTAATGAGGCACAAATATATTATTATTTTCACATTACAATTATATAAAAATAAATATAACAAATAAGAGAATTGAATCTAACTATTTGAAAATAATTTTTTTTTAATTAAAATGGGTGTCCGGGTCAGCTTGCGCACACCTCGACTAATCCCATGAGTTCTGAAGTTAACGATCATGTAAATCTTTATTGGCCATTATATTAGCAATCACAGGACTTGAATCTGAAACCACAAGAAAACAAGTTTTTTTATCCTAAATTTTTATCATTGAACCATCTACTACTATATAAATATTTGAAAATGATCTTGAAAGTAGCAATGGTTTTGCAAGTGGCCCTCTTATTAGTTTGGACGACAAACTAAACTCAAACTCCCATAAACTCTTAGGGATCGTTTGGGAACGCGGCTGTGGCGGCGTTTCCAAAAATTTTAAAATTTTTTTTTATTAAAATTTAATATAGTTTGTATGTTTTAGATCGTTTTGATGTGCTGGTGTCAAAAATGATTTTTAAAAAATGAAAAAACATCATTGGCATGCATTTTAGCACGAAAAGTTATTTAAAAAGCACCCGCAACCACACTGCCAAATACACTTTTAATCATGAGCTGTTTTTGTAGTAACTTGTAGCAATATATGCTCGAATCGAAACACTATGAATCAATGGACCAAAGAAATTTTTATTAATTAATGATTTTGGATTTTTTTTATATTATTATTAAGGTTTCGTAGTATCATTCATTCCTGTTCTTACATAGGTTGTTTGAAACGTGGTGTTGTAAAACACTTTTTTAAAATAGCAAGTTGTAGTTTTTTTTTTCTTTTTTTTTTCTTTAGTTGTAATTTCTTTAGCGTTAAGCAAGACTATTATTTTATTTTATTTAATTTCCAGCTCATACCTCGTGACTTGTCCAAATCCGAAGAAAAAAAATAAAGAAAATCTTGGATTCCGTTCTGATTGGTTTTCAAATGAATAATAGATCTAGACATGCTAGATATAAAATCATCCGAGATTCGAGACAGGATCTCCTTGATAAATTTGGAGTTTTTTTTGGGAATAATATGTCAACCTTTTTTTTATTGTAATTCCTAACTTAGGCTTAGAGATAATACTAGTTAATTTAGATTTTTTTTTATTATTTATTATAATCGAGAAATCAAGTTGTATTTGAACAACTTGTAAAATGAATAAAAGATATTATGTTTTCTAGTAAGTAACTACTCATACTTATTTTATGAAAAAAAAAAATATAAGAGGAAGTGAGAAATTCAAAAGAAAAAAATATATATTTTCAATAAAAATAAAAATATTCATATTATTTTTCACGAGAGTAAACATTACTTTTCATCATCTATTAATATCTCTCTTCAAAATAAACTAATAAAATAACTATTTTCAATTACTCATTGAACATTATAAATCTTTTTATAAATGATATATTTTGAATTCCAAATTTTAAAATATATAAATCTTATAATCCAAACATGTAGATAGCAGATTTTTGTGTTTGGGAGTGTGGTTGCTTTTTAAAGTGTTTTTCATTTAGAAATACATTAAAATAATATATTTTTTATTTTTTTAAAATTATTTTTGACATCAACATATCAAAATAATGTTAAAATACTAAAAAAATTCAAAAATTTTTAAATATATTTTTAAAATGCAAAAACAAAAATCTTTTTTTTTTTTTTTATAGATATGAGATTCCTACTATACTATAAAGTCATTTCTTGTGATTAATGAAGAGCTTTACGAGGGCCCGTGCTTATGGTTCAGTAATTATCGCTTCACCACAAGCTAAAGCAAGTGCTTTGTTTATGGCAGCAGCATCTTATAATTTTTTGACTTTTTGAGTTACATGCTCCATACATTTCACCAAAAACTCCAAAAGCATTGACAAATCTTTCAAAACAATCAAGGGTGACGAATTTAAGTTATAAAATAAATCTAACCTAATGATTACATTACTTTTTCTTCTTAATCTTTTGAAGCATGCCTGACATGTGATATTGTATTCTTGATGATATTGTAGTGTAATTGTGTTTTTTTATATTTTTAAATTGTTTTGATGTGCTGATATCAAAAAATAAAAAACACATATTGCAATTGAATTTTCAATAAATAAATACTGAAAATTCCCATACTAAATACTTATATCTCGTAATTAATAAGGACATCCTATGATTAAAATAATTATAAGAAAAACCCAGTACAAATAAAACAGGGTATAGTTTATTTCCCAATCGGTATATAGGATTGAAGTACAAAATAAGGTTCAGAGGGCAGAGATGATGAAAGTGAAACATGCACGATTTTGGTGATGCAAAGGAAAAAAATATGAAGCATTTTGGTGGATAAAATGACATAATCTAAGCCCCCCTGTCGTTTTGTCCTTGGCTTGTACATTATGATATTATTGTTTCAATTTACTGCAAAAGGAGGCACTCCAGCTCTTTTTTATGTTTTAAAAATATTTTTTTAAAAAAATATTTATTTTATGTATTTTTAATCATTTTGATGTATTGATATTAAAATTAAATTTTTTTAAAATAAAAATATTATTTTAATATATTTCTAAAAAACACATTTTAAAACCATTATAAAAATATCATACTTACTTGCAATGTCTACTGCAACATGAGAGTGAGGGGAATTGTATTTATATTAATTCACAAGTTTTTGAAAATTTCTTATTGTTTTATGATATTTGTTTTGGGCGGCATTCCATGTTGACTGGTGTTTGGGGTGGACACTTCTATGTTGTTGCAGGAGGGATTAATTTTTATATTCGTGTTGTTTGCTTTTGTTTTGGTTGTTTGCGGTCTGTTGCTTTTAAGATTATTTGTTGTTGGTTTTTGTTTTTATTACTATTTTGCTGTTGAGGGGTATTTTGCAAAGACCACTAAGGGTCTTCCTAGAGTAAGGTTAAAGTGCTTGGTATGTTCATAAAAGATTTTTGCAAGGTTTATGCTCTCTTTTCTTTCAAGCTTTGGCCTTTGCGGTTGCACTGTCAGTTCAGTCATGGTTAATTGTTTAATTGGTTTGCCATTTGTTTTTTGAGACTGATTTTATTTGTTGTTCATGTGTTGCACATGGGCATTCGGTCATGTTTGCTTGGCTATCTCTTAAACTTTAGACACTTATGCTTTCTGTATCTTGGTAGTACCTAAAGTGCAATCTTGGCGAGTGAAGGAATAACAAAATGTATAATTTGACCAACCAATTATTCAAAGCGACGTCCTAAAATTTCAAAACCGAAAACAACATAGTTTGACAACTTTATCTGTTGCTGTAAGAAAGAAGCATGTTCCTTTATTTTTTTCAATTTTGAAAATTGTTGACTAAATGTTATATATTTGATGACACTGTAAACACAAATAAATAAATGATTGGAATCAAAAGGGCAAGCCATGAAATGAACAAATGTAAATTGCAACATGAATTGACTAAATAAATAAAGATGGGAATCTAAAGCACAAATTCCACAACCATCTAAAAGGAAGAAAACACAGCAGAAACAATTTTCAATACAAACTTCTAGCAAGCAACGCCTTTGCTGGTTGGTTAAAAAGCAAATGGAAAAACAGAGAAGCTGGTCCCACAGTCCAATAAAGCAAGAAAGAGACAACCATTAATCTTGCAGACCATAAATACATGCACGAACTAGCAAAGTAAAGCAAGCAAGCCTTAATCTGAACAAAGCAGCAAGCCAACCGAAAAGAGGGCTAAAAAAGCTCAACAAATCTGCTGAAAATAGAGGCACCACACAAATTAATTATGGATGCATCGGAGCACAAACTAAATAAAGATAGTAAGAGAGGCAATGAAGAGAGGGGAAAAAGATTAAACTGATGGTGCAATAACCAGTAGGGAAGGCAATGGAGGAAAAAAAAAGGGTGCAACAACTAGTGGGCAAAGAAATGCACATACTTGAATTTAAGAGAAACAAAAGGAACCCACACGCAAGAAAAACAATTGCCATAATAACTCTCTAGAACTGACATCTGGCCAACGAAAAAACTAGCACAAAGGAAAATCCAAAAACAACCCCAGTAGAAGTGCATCACATGCATTGAAACAGACATACCAAAAGAAAAGACATTTGGCTGTAAACTAAAAAAGAACATGGAATTTTCAATTTCTAGTCAGACAAAAACAAAGCACGATTGCTGCACAATGAATCACATGCGAAGAGTACAGAATCTTATCTCTAACAAACATGACACTATTTCTCAAGTAAACCAGACAGCTCTCCTAATATTATAAAGAGACCAATGTGACAGCAAACAGGATATCAATGATGCCACTGCCTCACTTATTTAATGCACCAATTGACAACAAATGCAAGCTGAAGAAAAGGTACTAGCCAACTCATTTAATAATGCAAAAACCAAAAGAAAAGAAAGGGCATGCGTGCACAAACCAAAAGAAAAGATATGCAGGCTGAAGCAACTGTTACAATCCATAGTTGCATGAGTCTGTATGAACAGTAATACCGCCACATGATTTAGTTTCTTTATTAATGTGTCCCCACCCACAGTTTGTCCAGTTATATTGTTACATGCCTGTTTAGAGTTGTTTTTATGCCTTTGTATTTGTTTGGATGAATTTTAAAAATATATTTATTTTAAAAAAAAATATTAAATTGATATTTTTTAGTATTTTTTTAATAATTTTAATATGCTAATATTAAAAATCTAAAAAAATTATTTTCAAACATTTCTATATAAAAAATACTTTAAAAAAATATTATATACCACAATATAAACAAGCATTGTATTGTATGTATTAGGAATTGGGAATTGGACGATGGTGTTATTATTAGCAAGTTTAAAAGTGTTTTTTAAATTATATTTTAATTACTTTTATGGTATTATCAAATAAACATTTATTTTATTTGATAATTGGATTTTACAACTTATGTTTGGTAAGCTATATTCTTACCAAATTTAAAATACATGTTATTTAATAGTTAGGGGTAACATTGAAACTCTAAGAAAATTAACGAGGTAACATCGAATAATTTTAAACTATAAGAATAGATGTAAAACATTGATGAATCTATAAAATTAAAATTAAACTTCAACCGTTGATAGAAATAATCTTTTATAAGATTAGTAATCCATGTATAAAAAACTTTATTCTTATTACGTGGAATCTGATTTGACTATGTGTGGCATAAGAGATGGTTGTAATAGTTGTTTAGTAGGGGGCAACAATTTTGATTTTGATTTTGATTTTGATTTTGATTTTTGTTAATATACCGATCATGTTACCCAATCATGAAACCCATGTTCTTTTCATAACATGACATAAAGTCCCTATCTTGATCGAAATTAGATAGGTGTCCTGCGCAAGACTATAAATCAGCCTAAATTTTGTTTGACATTAAAAATATATTAAAGAGATGCAAGTGTTCTGAAAAAAACTTGGGTTAATCCGCTAACTTTGTGACCAATAGTATAAGATTTGATTAACCCTATAAAAAGAAATGTGAAAAAAAAACACAAAGACTAATTTCCAATAAATCAAATGTTGAAGGATAAGATTGAATTTTTTTTTTTAAAGAGGGCCTAAAAAAAGATCAAAGTCAACCTATGTTAACATTCAAAACTTGTAACTCTAGTCACGAGCATTAGACTAAGTCCATAAAAGACAAACCCTAAAAATAACAAAGCAAAATTTAAGGATGAAATTAAAATAAAATTCAATAAAAAATTGATAAAAAATAGCAATAAAAAGAACGAGGAGCAAATTTAACATAAAAATAAAGTGAAATCATGTTAAGGGATGAAATTGAAAAAAATTCATTTAGAAAAAGGAAAAAGAAAAAAACAAACAACAATAAAAAGAATAAGGATCAAGTTTGATGTAAAATTAAATGAAACCAAATGATGATGGATGAAATTGAAGAAAAAAATCAATCAAAAAAGATAAAATACAAAACAAATAGCAATTAAAAGAAATTACTTATTTTGTTTAATTTCATCTTTCAATATTGGGTTGAATTGAAATTGAGATTCGCTATATTCTTCGATTCCCTTTCTAAGGGTTTATCACAGTCTCATAATATAGGCCATGAGTTTGTTGAGTTAACTTAGGTTATCTCCGGTTTTTTTCTTCTTAAAATATGATTTTTTTTATAGTTTTGTTCTTTAATATTGAGTTGGTTGGTAATCAGATATTGTAATTTCTTTCAATTTGATTTTTATGGGGTTAATCTATTCTGATGATCCGTGTTATGAGTTTAAAAGCTTTGCTAGAGTTGACTCGAATCATTTTTTATGTTTTTTTAACTCAGATTTTTATTTTTTTAATTTTTATCCTTTGATATTAGACTGATTAGAAATTAAATTTTATAATTCATTTCAATTTTATTTTTATAAAGTTATTTTATTCTTGAAAAATCTAGCATGATGTAGTACTGAAAATCAAATATTATGGGGCTACTGGAGTTTTAGCTCCCTTAATGAATCGGTATTTCATAATTTTAAGCTAAAAAAATGCAGCAGTTTTTAACAAATAATTGAAAGAAAACTAAAAATTATATTTATTTTCTATTAAATTAAAAAAACAATTTTAATATATTTTTAAATAAAAAATACTTTATAACATAACCTCTACCACACTGACAACCGTTTATTGTCGACACTCTACAGTTCTTAGGATATTAATAAACTTGCTCATCATGCATCATAATATGGCAAAGGTGATCGATTATTATTGCCCATCTCACAGGAAACATTATCATTCTTTGGTCCCTTTCCATTGAGGTAGTCTTTTTCTCCTTGGTAAGTTGAGTTTCTATTAAAGCATTAATTAAATAAAAGATTACTCTTATTTATTTCAATAATAAAAAAAGTATTAGTCGAGATTAAATCACAATATAAAAACAGCAGTGTTGGTTGGTGAAGATTTACCAACCGTTTTTTGGACTTAAAAATCTACCAACACTAATCAATATTCTTGTTGGTACTGATAATTTTTTTTAGTTAATAAAAAGAAAAAAGCGTTACAATAAAAAATGATTTTTAAGGTGATTTTGAAATAATAATTTCAATCAATATTGTATATACAATAAATCTTTAGGAGTTGTTATTTGTAAATACTAAATACAATGAAAAATCAGAATAACAAACATTGAATTTTAATTATAACATTCTTCCTTGCCTTCTTGCTGTAGAGTTTTTTTATTAACGTGGATATTCGGGCTAACTTCCCGCACCTCGATTAATTCTACGGGCCCTGAAGTTAACAACCATGTAAGTCTCCAGTGCCTTGAGATTTGTAAGATTTGAATTGGTAACTTCTAAAGAGTTTTTTTCTTTATTTTCATCAGCTGTATTGATGATTTTTCTTTGATGATAACATTATTTTATTTTAATGTATTTTTTAATAATCTCAAATCTATTATAATACTAAAGCTGATTTTTTTTACTTGATTTCTAGTTTATTTAGTGTCTTGCTCAATTTTAAGGTTTATTTTTATTTGTTTTTAGTTTTTTTTATTTCATGCCTTTAATTTTGAGGGTTTGTCGTGCTACAAAACATGTTTTTTTTTTTAAAAAAAATATTCTGATTGTTTAATGTTAATATCTATATGGAAAAAATAGATAACAAAAGGAAAAGGAGTAAAGCTAGCGATAGCTTACTAAAGAGAAAGACCACACGAGATTCATTTCTTGTATTATAAATTATTTTTAATTTCATAAAAATATTTTTCTTTCTATCTCGACTCTACTTTTTTGTAAGTTTTTTTTATATATTAAAAAATAATATAAATTATATCCTAGAATCTCACCTATAAAATTAAACTATTAAATTGAGATGGTTCTTTAATATTATTGTCTTTAGATGTGCTATAATGACATCATAAAACGTTTTTTTTATCATTTAATGCTAGATATAGATGCTATGTCATTTCTTTCACGAGAGAAAAAAAATAATTCAGTTTTATTTGAAGTGTATATATATATATATATATATATATATATATATATATATATATATATATATATATATATATATATATATAACACCTTGGTTTAATTTTATTTTGAAATATAAAGTAGTTTTAAAAAAAGAAAATAGGCTATATAAAGTAATGAGGATGGAAATAACAATCATATTTTAAAAAAATCCAGAGCCAGACAATGTAATTTATCCTTTGAAAATATTCAAAGATGAGATTTCCTTAGAATCATGTGCTGGTATAATAATGCAATAAGAGGGATTTTATGAACCTAAAAAATACAGAATTATTTTCATTCATGAATTTATTTACTTGTATACATTAAAAAATAAATAAAAAATATATCCTTAAGGGTTTTCATGTCTCTGTTTTTAACATCGATTTAGACACGACATCGTGTCAGTAAGCTGATACTGTCTGAATGGATATTTTATCGTCCACTTTTTCAGAAGTTGCAATGAGGACAAACTCGGTGGTGATTAAGCCATAAGCGTGTCCTTTTGCGTTAAACTAATTAAAGCAATTAACCATTAAAATTACGTTGTCTTTTGAATTATTAATTATGATCATAAAGTATATTACACAGGTTCACTCTTTTATTATTATTATTATTATTATTATTATTCTACAATAAAATATATTTTTAACCAAGAACGATTTTAAGGATGGATGTATTTAAAAATTTAATAAATCTTTTAAACATTAATCTTAAAATTTAAAAATGAAAAACTAAGAAATGAAAATCTCTTTTTAAGCACCCTTGAACATTCCAATTTTTGTGATTTCTTATGCACAATAGATCATTGTTCTAGGCTTGTACTGCAACAATTTTTTTTTGATACTTTTAAGGATAATCAAGTATTTTCATTATAAAATAAAACTACTTTAATCTCTAAATAAATATACTAATTGAGAAAGAATAAATTTGTTCGGAGTAAAAAAAATAAATTATCACACTTTTACTCCTAATTATGCTCATATTGTTCAATTTTGTTGTTTTTAATAAATTTGTAAAATGACAAAAGATAATAGAACGATCGTGAATGGAAATGTGCAATTATATATGTTTTGATCATAAATTAAACTTTGTCAAAAATAGAGAGTGAAACATTTATTTAAGTACAA
>Ga0325410_1002559_pt1 | contig 20454 bp, 14 predicted proteins | sample PopdelMetagenome_16_FD_206182 | JGI IMG/M metagenome (GOLD analysis project Ga0325410, IMG submission 206182) | Populus deltoides microbial communities from Bellville, Georgia, United States - Xylem-PdIQD-R3 | ecosystem: Host-associated > Plants > Phyllosphere > Stem > Wood/Secondary xylem... | reverse complement strand
CAAAAACAAAAAGGGTTTTAAAATAAAAGTTAATAAAAAAATGACTTTTATGATATATAAAATGAAGTCCAGAAATCTTTTATTATTTCTTAAAAATTTAATCTAGAAAAGGTTAAATATATACTTATTAATTCATGAATTCTCTAACTCGTTTTTTACTTTTTATATATCATAGATTCCTTTGGTACTGTGGTTTAATAGCGCTCTTAAGAAGTTTTGATTTTTTATTTATTTTTAAATTGTTTTGAAATATAAATATTAAAAATAAATTTTAAAAAATAAAAAATCATTTTAATATATTTTTAAATAAAAAATATCTACTCTACTGTAATTTTAAATTTTCTCTAAAACTGAGAGAAATATAAATATCTGATATTTAAGACAAATAAAAAGAAAAAGTCCTTTATTTTTCCGCGTAAAACAGTTTGGTCAGATGCCACATGGAAATCCATAACGAAGGACTTGTATTCTTCTTCTCCTTAAAATAGGGAAGAGAGAGAGAGAGAGAGAGAGAGAGAGAGGAGCTTTGTAGATTGCAGCCTGCAAGCAACTTGCAAAAGCAACCTGATAAGATATCTCCAAGGCGAAAACCCTTTACTTTAAAAGCTTCAAAAGAAGAAAGGTCAGTCAGTTCTACTTTGATTTCTCGACTGGTTGATGTTTCTTTTTCTATCTGCCTTTTCTTTTATTATTACTATCCTTTTAGATCTTGCTGATCTTTTTCTGAGGAGTAAATCAAGTTTTGTTCTTTATATGTAGCTTTGCTTTTGTATATGACTATGCCAAATCTTTAGAACCTCATTTGTTCTATATGCATATTTTTCTATGTTACCCTCGTGTGCTTGAGATTCCGTCTCCTTTATGGTCAATTTTTGTATGAATGATTCATATGTAGTGCTGAATGAACTGGGTTTTTATTGCCTTTCTTTGTTCTTGCTGTTTGTAGATTTGAAGTTACTTCTTTTATTTTTTTTCTTGAAGCAGTTAATGATCTTGCAGTCCTCTAACCGACAATGCGAAGTTTCACTTTTTAAGTTGTTCTTATTATCTCCTCTTACCATTTGGCATTGGATACGCAAGTGTTTGGAATTTGGTTTTGGAAAACTAATGTGTGGTTTTCCAGGTAAGATCAGAGGGTAGCATGTATTGCTCAGCCTTTAGGGTAATGAAGTCTATAGCTCAGAGTTTGGAAGACAATTATTAAGAGGCGTGGTTGCAGGATTGGGGTTCAGTTCTGGTTGTTGATCAAACAAAGGGATTGGTTGGGAGTTTGTGATTGCTATTCTTTGTGAACTTTCTAGCTATGGGGGAGTATGACGCAGCGATTCCTGAATTAGAAGGAGAAGAAAACTTAATTGCTGCTGCAAAACAGATTGTGAGGGCACTAGGGTCAAAAAGGAACCTCACAGATGATGCTAAGAAGATCTTGGCAGAGCTTGGCACCCAATTGACTACCATAACCACCATCAGTGAAAATGAGGTTGATGAAATAAGTGATGATGAAGGCAGGCTAAATGTTAATCAGGATAAGATTATGATCTGGGAGACAGATCAGTCTATGATCTGGGACTTGGGTCCCAATGAAGCTAATGAGTATATAAATTGTGCTGATGAAGTACGAAAATTGACAGAAAAGCTGGAGGCTATGTGTTTGAAAGATGATGGAGAAAAGGAGCTGCTACGGAGGGCGCATGATGTTCTTCAAATCGCAATGGCAAGGCTTGAGGAAGAGTTTAAGCATATGCTCATTCAAAACAGGCAACCATTTGAGCCAGAGCATATGTCTTTTCGTTCAAGTGAAGAGGATGCTGGCTCAGTAGCTTCTCTTGGGGATGAATCATTCGAGGAATCTCAGCATAGAGATAGTGTTAGCAGAAATTCAGAGGAATATATTGTTGATTTAGTCCATCCTTACACGATTCCTGAGCTCAGATGCATTGCAAATTTGATGTTCATTTCTGGTTATGGTCATGAATGTTCCCAGGCATATGTTAGTGTTCGACGGGATGCCTTGGATGAGTTTCTCCTTATTCTTGAAATCGAGAAACTGAGCATTGAAGATGTGCTGAGATTGGAGTGGGGCAGCTTAAATTCCAAGATCAAGAGATGGGTTCGGACTATGAAGATCTTTGTGCGGGTCTATCTTGCTAGTGAGAAATGTCTATCTGAACAGATTTTTGGGGATCTGGGAACAGTTAATTTGGTTTCTTTTGCTGAGGTTTCAAAGGCTTCAATGCTGCGGCTTTTAAATTTTGGTGAAGCTGTATCTATTGGTCCCCATAAACCAGAAAAGCTGTTTCCTATACTTGATATGTATGAGGTCCTAGCAGATCTTCTTCCAGACATAGATTCCTTATATGCAGATGAGGCTGGTGCTCGTGTTAGAATTGACTGTCGAGAAGTTCTAAGGAGATTGGGGGACTCTGTAAGGGCAGCATTTCTCGAATTTGAAAATGCTATTTCAACGAGCACCTCAACAAACCCTATTGCAGGAGGTGGAATTCATCCCCTCACCAAGTATGTTATGAATTACCTCAATGCTCTCACTAGCTACCGGGAAACTCTCAATTTTCTCCTCAAGGACCAAGATGGAGAGGATACCATGTCATTGTCCCCTGACATTAATCCATCTACAGAAGAAGAGAACGCTAGAGAAGGTGCATGTGATGGTTCACCACTGGCTCTCCACTTCCGATCAGTTGCTTCAATTCTAGAATGCAATCTTGATGACAAGGCCAAGCTATATAGAGATGCTTCTTTGCAGCACATATTCTTGATGAACAACATTCATTACATGGCTCAAAAAGTTGTGAATTCGAATCTTCAGTCTATACTTGGAGATGGGTGGGTTCGAAAGCACAACTGGAAATTCCAGCAGCATGAGATAAACTATGAAAGAAATACCTGGAGTTCTATCCTCGCTACACTAAAGGAAGAGGGGAATTCCAATTCTTCAAGAACTCTTCTCAAGGAAAGGTTTCGGAATTTTTATACCGCTTTTGAGGAGGTTTACAGGACGCAGACAGCGTGGTCAATCCCAAATGCTCATCTACGAGAAGATTTGCGAATCTCAACATCCCTCAAGGTGATCCAAGCTTACCGGACATTTGTCGGAAGACATACAAATCAAATTAGTGACAAGCACATCAAGTACAGTGCAGATGATTTACAGAATTACTTGTTGGATCTCTTTGAGGGGTCTCAAAGGTCATTGCACAATCCCCACAGAAGATCATAGAGTCATTTCTTAAACCTGGGGTTTAGGCTTTTAGTTTTATACCTCCTCTGCTATTGTAATATTTTCTTTCTCCTCCGCTCTTCTAATTTGCACCTGATCGATAAACAGGCCAAGGTGGCCAGGCTCGTACCATCACTAGCCAAAATGTCTGAAAAATCTCGGTTCTACAATATGTAATGTATGAGTGCAATAAAAAAGAAAAAGGTTTATCCTGTATCATTGTCCTCTTTGGCTAACATAAACTGGTTAGATTGTGATTGCACAATCCCCACAGCAGTTTTGGATGCATCTTTGTCCAGTATATTACCCTCGAGGACAGCTTTTGTTTCCAATGTCGCCTGCTCTCTCTGTTCGATGAATAAACACCCGGTAAAATTTCTTAATTTTCTTAGAAATATCGAAATAAAATTTCCCAGAAGACAACTCTGGAACTATATTACCACAGCAAGGCTTCGATTGAATATTTGGATGTAACACGTAACTGATCCAATCAGGTACGATGGCGGTGCCCAGTCCATTAACTGGGCGGCCATCTGGCCCACGTTCCTTGCAAGTTGCTGCTGCAGTTGCCAGGTAACATCTGGGGACTTGGAAGGAGTCACTAAATGGAAGAACTGGGGTCTGGGGCCAATCCCCGAGCTCTGAACCTTACCAGCCACATGACCCTCAACACAGCAGACAGGCAATTCGTTCTAAAATAGCTGTGTCTTTGATATATCAAAATTGGCTGCTTAAAACTAGGACCGAGTCGAGAGGGAAAGTTGAGTGTCCTTGATAGATGGTTTTGTCTGCAAGCACATATGATGTCCTCCTCCTACACAGGGAAGGATGGCAGCAAGAAAACAAAGACCAGGTGGGGACATTTCCAATGATATACATGTTAACCCTCACTGTCTGGATTCTGGAAAGATGATAACAGGGTAGAGCGCGTTATACTCTTGTGAATTTTCCCAAGTGAAAGAGACTTGAACATGAGCAAATTAAACATCTGTACGCCCTCCCTGTTAAATGAAAGCAGTCTTTATGATGCAAACTACAAACTATTAAGTACATGGTTGAGCTGTACAGGCAATGTACCTGACCCGTTTCACAACAATGCCTGAGAAAGTCAACGAGCAAGAATGGACTCGAGAATTGAGATGTCTCGTGAATAGTCAAACGGTGCACTTTACAGTATATTTGTATCACATGCTCGTTAGCGATCAACAGCGTAGAAAGTTTCTCTTATTTTTCGCAACTTATAAAGACACAATAATCATAAATAAATAAATAAATAATTTTTACATACAGATGGTTCAAAATATTCCTTATTATCAAATAATAATAATAATAATAATAATAATAATAAATATTGTTAAATTCAATTAGTGTGACTACTTGAGTTAGAAACTTGATGAATTAAGGTATGTTTGTTTTTTGTGGTATCACTGTATTTTTAAAAATTTACGTTAATTTTCAAGTTTGGCTCAAAGCCGGATCCAATCTAGATTTACAGGCTACAAGGAGAAGGTCAATCCTTTAATAGATTAATTACCTTAATAAAGAACATTAAAACTAAATTAAATCAATTACACGTGAGTTTTAATGAGTTGGTAAAGATTTTTTTTAGTTAACATAAGCCCGTCTAAGTTTTAAATATTACTTTAAGTAATTTGTTTTTTTTTTAATTTTTTGACCAGACTAGACTTTAATGTAGTTTTTATCGGATAAACTGGATTTATTAAATCAATAATTAGTTGGGTCTGTTTGGGATGGCGATTCAAATAAAAATTGATTAAATTCAATTTTTTAAAAAATAATCATATTTTTTATATTTTCATGTCGTTTGATGTATTGATATTAGAAATAATTTTAAACAAATAAAAAAAATATTATTTTAATATATTTACAAATAAAAAAAAATCATTTTCAAATGCACTTTTAATAAAAAAAAATTTAAATCAAGTTTCATATTAACTTGTTTTTAGATTTGAGCAACATGGTGGAAAGTCCAAATGATCTCACATGGATGCATTTGGGTTTGGATTAAACTAGCGATTTTTTATTATTGGGCCTTCTATCTGTTCTTCGTAAGTATTTTGCTGGATGTTCCTTCGCACCTGTAGTCCTTTGGGCCTTATTAATCCAAGAAACTTTCCCTCCGAATGAAAGAGCAGAGAAATTCACAAACAAGAGACCTCAATCAATCAAAGAAGCAAAAAAGAATATATTTGTTTGACTATTTGGGGGTTAAATGCATGGAAGAGTTCCACGCACTGCGAGGAAACTTCCTGTTTCCCTGTCGGAAAGAAATGTCGTAGTATCTGCGTAAGACCATTATAGCTGAACTCTGGTGTCAACACTTTTTACTGTATAGAAAAAGAAGAGCCGAGAGAGACGGTGGCTGGTCTGCTTAAGTTGATAAAGAGCTACGAAAGAAAGGTCAGTTTTAGTTCTTAGTATTCTCAGGAAAATAAATCGGATGCTTGCTTGTTCATCTCTTGACTTCAAAATCTAAAATATGCGTTGTCCTTCCATTCCTTTCTTTGTTTGATTGTCTTTAGCTTGTCTTGGCCCTGTTCATTTCAGATATGTTTATGTTTATTATGCCATCATATGCCATGATCTTGAGACTGTGAGCATGTATCAATGATTCTTAAAGATTGAATAATGATCTTCTCAAGAAAATTAATAATAAATAAAACAAAATAATATGTCTATACATATAAAGAGATAAATATTCTCTTTATATGGATTTTTTTTTAATTTTGACATGTAGAATTTCTTAAAAGAGAAGATAATATATTTAATAATTTCTTTTTAATATATGTGATGATTAATAAAATTTAAAGATATTTTTGTCGAAATTTATGGAAATGCGCGCGCGCGCCCACAAGTGAATTGGGTTTCAATGTTTTTTTTTATCACTGTTGAGCTGTCTACTGATACGGTTGATCATAGTGATTCTTTCTAATGTACTGAAAGTTCTCATTGTTCTGGTCTTAAGCTTATGCAATTATTTTCATTTTCTTTCCTGTAATCAGTTCTTGAATCACGGTGCTTAATTGCAGCAAGCACTCAAGATTTCCTTCACTGGTTACTTGCTTGAGAACTCCAGCAAAAGAGTTTATATTTCGGTTTGGAAAATTAATGTTCTAAATTTCCAGCCAACAGACTAGCATTTAGTGCTGTGATTTTTGGGAATCGAAGTCTATAGCTTGGAGTTTAGAGGCTACTTTAGCAACGTGAAAGGTAATCTTAGAGGTGTAGTTGAAATTCAGGATTTGTGGTTCAATATTCTGATTATTGACTATCGAGGTTGTGATTGTTGGTGATCTTCGATTTGTAATCCATGGGGGACCCTGACATGGTGATTCCAGAATTAGAAGGGGAAGGAAACCTTATTGCTGCGGTGAAGCGAACTATGATGGCATTAAGATCAAGAAAGAATCTTACAGATGACGAGATGGAGATTTTGGGCGACCTTCATACCCAATTAACTACCACAATCACAATCGGCGAAAGAAAGGCTGATGAAAATAACACGATTGAAAAAAGGCTAAATGTTATTCAGGAGAAGATTTTGAGTTGGGATAGACATTGGCCTATGATCTGGGACTCGCATCTTGATCAAGCTACTGCGTATCTGAATGCTGCTGGTGAAGTCCGAGAGCTGAATGAAAGACTGGAGACTTTGTTGTGTCGGAATGATGACAGCAAAAAGAAGATGCTACAGAGGGCTCAAAAAGTTCTTCAACTGGCAATGAAAAGGCTTGAGGAGGTGTTCAAGCACACGCTTGTTGAAAACAGACAACCCTTTGAGCCAAACCATGCTTCTGTTTTCTTAAGTGCTGCCAATAGAGTCTCAAAAATCTCTCCTGGGGATTACTTGGTTGAGAACTCAGATGATAGATGTATTTTTAACAGAAATTCAGAGGAGTTCATCATTGATTTGGTTCAATATGATGTCATTTCTGAGCTCAGACGAATTGCAAATTTGATGTTCATTTCTGGTTATGGTGATGAATGTTCTCTGGCATATATTAACCTTCGAAGAGATGCCTGGAATGAGTGTCTATTCAATCTTGAAAAGGAGAAACCGAGAATTGAAGATGTGCTATGCTCGAAGAGGGACAACTTCGAATCAGAGTTGGACAGCATAAAATCGAAGAACAAGAGATGGATTCAGAATATGAAGATCTTTGTACGTGTCTATCTTGCTAGTGAGAAATGGCTCTCGGGACAGATTTTTGGGGAACTCAGTACGGTTAATTTGGTTTCTTTGTCTGGGGATTTAATCTTGCAGCTATTGAAGTATTTTGGGAAAGACATATCTATTTATCCCCTAAATCCAGAAAAGCTGTTCCATAATCTTGACATATACGAGGTCCTGGCTGGTCTTCATCCAAATGTAGATTCTTTGTACTCCGACAAGGATTTTTCTCGAGTTAGAGTTTACAGTGATGAGGTTCTAAGGGGATTGGCTGACTCTGTGAGGCGAACACTTCATGAATTTCCGAATTACATTGTTACATACATTACGAGAGATTCTTTTGCGAACATTCCATCTGAAGGAATTCACCCTCTCACCAAATATGTAATGAAGTACATCAGTACTCTCGCTGACTACAGCGAGACCCTTAATTTTCTCCTCAGGGACTATGATGGGGAAGATCCCATGTTAGCATCCCCTTGCAAGAGTTCAGATGTGGAAGAAGAGAACATAAGTGGAGGCACATGCGACTTTTCCCCAATTGCTCACTCCTTTCGATCAAATGCCTCAATTCTAAAATGGCTTTACAGTGGCTCCCCGATGGGTTCAGCTATGCAAGAAGAGCGCATAAGTGGAGATGCATCCAACTTTTCCCCAATTTCTCTCCAACTGGGATTGGATGCTTCACTTCTAAAATGGCCATCCAATTGCTTCCTGCTAAGTACGGCTACAGAGGAAGAGAGCATAAATGGAGGCACATGCGACATTTCCCCAGTGGCTCTCTACTTTCGATTGGTTGCTTCCATTTTAGAATACGAGCTCTTCAACAGGGCCAAGTCATTTAAAGATGCTTCTTTACAGCACGTATTCTTGATGAACAACATGCATTACATGGCACAAGAAGTTGTGAATTCGAATCTTCAGTCTATACTCGGAGATGGGTGGATTCAACGGGATGCCTCAGATGAGTTTCTCCTTATTCTTGAAATGGAGAAACTGAGCATTGAAGATGTGCAGAGATTGGGGTGGGACAGAATAAATTCCAAAATCAGGAGATGGTTTCGGACTATGAAGATCTTTGTGCGGATCTATCTTGCTAGTGAGAAATGTCTATCTGAACAGATTTTTGGGGATCTGGGAACAGTTGATTTGGTTTCTTTTGCTGAGGCTCCAAAGGCTTCAGTGCTGCGGCTTTTAAATTTTGGTGAAGCTGTATCTAATGGTCCCCATAAACCAGAAAAGCTGTTTCCTATACTTGATATGTATGAGGTCCTAACAGATCTTCTTCCAGACATAGATTCCTTATTTGCAGATGAGGCTGGTGCTCGTGTTAGAATTTACTGTCGAGAAGTTCTAAGGAAATTGGGGGACTCTGTAAAGGCAGCATTTATCGAATTTGAAAATGCTATTTCAACGAGCACCTCAACTAACCCTATTGCAGGAGGTGGAGTTCATCCCCTCACCAAGTATGTTATGAGTTACCTCAATGCTCTCACTGGCTACCGGGAAACTCTCAATTTTCTCCTCAAGGACCAAGATGGAGAGGATACCATGTCATTGTCCCCTGACATTAATCCATCTACAGAAGAAGAGAGCGCTAGAGAAGGTGCATGCGATGGTTCACCACTGGCCCTCCACTTCCGATCAGTTGCTTCAATTCTAGAATGCAATCTTGATGACAAGGCCAAGCTATATAGAGATGCTTCTTTGCAGCACATATTCTTGATGAACAACATTCATTACATGGCTCAAAAAGTTGTGAATTCGAATCTTCAGTCTATACTTGGAGATGGGTGGGTTCGAAAGCACAACTGGAAATTCCAGCAGCATGAGATAAACTATGAAAGAAATACCTGGAGTTCTATCCTCGCTACACTAAAGGAAGAGGGGAATTCCAATTCTTCAAGAACTCTTCTCAAGGAAAGGTTTCGGAATTTTTATACCGCTTTTGAGGAGGTTTACAGGACGCAGACAGCGTGGTCAATCCCAAATGCTCATCTACGAGAAGATTTGCGAATCTCAACATCCCTCAAGGTGATCCAAGCTTACCGGACATTTGTCGGAAGACATACAAATCAAATTAGTGACAAGCACATCAAGTACAGTGCAGATGATTTACAGAATTACTTGTTGGATCTCTTTGAGGGGTCTCAAAGATCATTGCACAATCCCCACAGGAGATCATAGAGTAATCGGTACATTGTAATTTCTTAAACCTGGGGTTTAGGCTTTTAGTTTTGATGTAGGACAGCGTGACGAAGGAATCCTCGACCGATTGGAATAATAGTTCTGCAGGGAAGAAAACACCGGGAGCCGAGCAGTGTATTCTGCCTACAACTACTCTTTTCCTTATTTAACATAGACTCCTATATTGGAGTCCTTATTTTGCTAATATTATTGCTTAAGTTTAGGACTTTGATTTACGTCTCTAGTAGGAATTTTCTTATTTTCCTATTTATTTCTATAAGTGATTTTCTTATTAGAATTAGAGTTGACAACTTATAAATACAAGCAACCCCCTCATTGTAGTCACGTTTGTTTTTGAATAAGAATTTCTTTCATAAACATTACTTTGTTACTTGTGGATTCGGGTTTAGTATTCTCACTCGTGGATTCGAGCAAATCAGAGAAAAGGGGTGGTGACCTTTTTTCGTTGTTAGTTTTTCACTACGTCAGTTGGTATCAGAGCAAGATTAACTTGTTTAGATGGCGAACACACAGAATGAACACGAAGTCCTTGATGGCGAAAATCATGAACAAGGCATGATTACACAAGCTGAATTCAGAATTTTCCAACGTGAGACCCAGCAAGCGTTGCAAACAAGTCAAACGACTCTTGCTAAGCTGACGATAGGAAATAACCAGCGCCGTGAGGTGGTTCGCGAGAATTACAGAGAAAGAATTGACCCTGTTCGTGAACGCCATCTGATTCCTCGTAGGCAGCTAGCCTACGAGGAAGAACTTAGTGATGATGAGGAATATGTTGAACACATGTTTCGGCATAATCAATAGAGGCAACACAATATAGGAGAGCGAGAACCTCAAACTTTCCGTATGAAAATGGATTTGCCCAGTTTTAATGGTCAGCTTCAAATTGAGGGGTTTTTCGATTGGTTGGCAGTAGTGGAGAGGTTTTTTGATTACATTGAAATCCCTGAGGATAAAAAGATGAAGTTAGTTGTTTATAGATTAATGGGAGGAGCCTCTATTTGGTGGGAATAACTGCAACTCACATGGATACGACAGAGAAAAGGGATGGTACAAACATGGTCAAAGATGAGACGACTTCTACAATCTAGGTATTTACCACTAGATTATGAGTAGATATTGTTTCAACAATACCAGGATTGTAGACAGGGAAACAAAACAATGCAAGTATATGTTGAGGAATTCCACATGCTATGTCACGTAATAACCTGTCGGAAACGGATGTGCAGCAAGTGACTAGGTTTGTTGGGGTACTGCGTTTGACTATACAAGATCGAGTTTCAATGCAAACCATCTATTCTTTAACTTAAGCCATTAACCTAGCTACAAAGGCAGATGGTCAAATGCGATAGTTGTGACAGGAAACTCTTTTGATCTTACTCGTGCTGTAGTGGACAAAGAAAAGTTCCCAATAATAGTGAGACGCTAGTAAAGACTGCAGGGGTGCCACCAGAAGCACCTAGGAATCCCTATGCTTGACTTCAGATAAATGCTACAGATGCAAGTGACCATGGCATCAGTCCAATCAGTGTCCAAGGCATGGTACAGTAAACCTAATTGGACCAGGGGAGGTAACAGACTCGGCAATAGAAAAGGTAAAGGATGAAACAGCGTACACCTATGAAGAGGATGAAATTACAGGGGAAGATGATGGAGAGTTACTGTCATGTGCCCTTTTAGTTCGAAGACTTCAACTAGCGCCAAAACAAATGGAACAGTCATAACAACACAACATATTCCGAACCAGGTGCACTGTGAACATTAAGGTATGTGATGTTATTATTGATAGCAGCAGCAGTGAGAACATAGTGTCAACAAACATGGTGACGAAGCTAGGCTTAAAAACTAAGAAACATCCATCACCATATAAAATTGGCTGGATCAAGTAGGGTGTAGAAGCAAAGGATACTGAAATTTGATGCATTCAATTCTCCATTGGGAAAAATTACCTAAACAAGGTTACTTGTGATGTTGTCGAAATGGATGCTTGCCATATGATTCTAGACAGACCGTGGTAGTTTGATGTGGATGCTACATATAAGGGGCGTGATAATGTGTATATCTTCATGAAGGGAGGGCAGAAGGTCGTTTTGGGTCCCATAAAAGAGGAATTCTCTACAGTAGAACCGGAAACTAAAAGGAAGCCAATGTTTTTGGTTGATGGGGGAAGATTTATGGAGGAGACCAAAGAGTCAAGTGAGATTTTTGCAGTCGTAGTTGGAGGAGGAATTGGAATCGAACCTCCCAACATCCCATAGTGTAACAGCCTCAAAGGTTAAATCAATTTATTCATTTAACTTCCACATAAAGGGTAAATGGAGCATAAATTTTTCTTTTTATTGAGTTCACTGAAATTTCTAATAAAATTTCGGTAGTCTCCCCCATACTGGGAGGTCCCAAGTTATCGACAATTTACTCTGCACACATTTATAATCACATCCCACCCATAATCACATCCATAATTGGTACAAATCAACCATTTAATTCATTTGAGAATATACTTAGGACAAATCTTCATCCTCAATTTCCATCTTATATCATATGCATAAGTTAGTAATTAAGAGAACCATCCAAGTACTGAAATTTCATACATAAGCACAACACAGTTTAACATTCTGAACATAAGCATAGATTGATACATTTAATATTCTAAAAATAAAATAATACAAGGAGTATACTATTCTATTCAGGTTATATGTTTATTGCATAACAAAATTACATGAATAATCCTGAAGTTCCTAACTTATACAAAAAGGGATCAAGGAACCTAAATTCTACTCCTAACGTGAATAGGAAGGACCTGCAAAATATAAATTTTCCATATAATTAAAAATAACTAAAATACAAACAATTCACGGAAGAAATATTATACAATACATCTACCTACTTAAGTCATATGCAATTCAATACACCACCACCAACCCCTTTTAAGGATTATCAAATTTGCTTCCTTTAATTACTTCTCCCCACATTGGGAAGACTACTGCCGACACTAATGACCTCCATAAGTGTCTTTAGTTGCTCATCTTGGGGTCAAATAATCAAATTCATGAAAATGCTGACACTAACACGATCGTTGGTGTCATTAACTATTTTTGGACCGAAATAGTTAATCAACGTTCTATGTTATCTTGGGAGGTCCTTGGATATGTTGATATCAAGGATTCTTGACATCATTAGATTTCACATCAGAAAGCTAATCAAGTCCATAAATTTTATCGATATCGACGGCACCAGCCGATATCATTAACTATTCTAAACTCGAATAGTTAATCAAGTTTTATATTTCTCCTCCCACGTACCGGTAATTCCGATGTTAACCAACTTGGCTAACATCATTAGCCTCCCGTATCTGGGATATGCTAATCAAATTCGAGGAATAGTCATTCCTAAAATTCATTGTTATTGTTCATTTCCTCCAAAAGAACCCATAAATTAAATCCAACTCTTCTTTTCCATTTTCCTGTCATTTAAGCTTTACTTTTCCCTTTTTCTTTTCTTCATCAATAAGCACCAAATTTATATAGTTCAATAGTTAGGTAAAATAATTATTAACTAGAGGAGATATAGGTATCGAGTACCTACTTGCTATGGATGTTCGATTTGCGTTCCCCTATTGTTGTTGCACTCCTCTTGCGGTTTCTCCTGAAACCACAAATACCCATCATTATTCCATGTTAATCCACATATCACAACATAACAGCAGAAATGGTGATAATATTCATTTCTCTTGATCATTATTCTTTCTCACTTAAATCCCCCCATTATTATCCCTTAAAATTTCAGCTCATTAGTAATCCTAATGAACATCATGAATTTAATTTCAATCATGTTTTATTCTTTTCTGAAGATCATGACACAATGTTACACACTTTACAAAGGGCAAGAAAATGAACTCCACCCTTAATATGGTTAAATCTCGTTGTTTTGTCGACTTGACTGAATCTGCTAGCAAGGGTGACAACTTGACCTCCCCTCAGATTTTTATTTGTATATGGAGTTCCGGAACTCCAAATTAGATGGGGTCAAAATTGTTGGAAAGCTAACACTCCCGACTACAACTTCTATGAAGGTACCCTTCCTGGATTCTATCACCTTCATTTCCAAATTCCCTCAGGAACCAAGGCGACGAACCTGCCATGTTTCGTCAATGGACAAGGTATCTCCAATTTATCTCCAATCCTTACTTCCTCATCAGATACAGCAATGTCTTCCCTTTATTCATGGTAACCCGGCTCATTTATGACCTCCCAAGGTCATTTGTACCAAGTTAATTAATTAAGCAATCATAAGTTCTCCTCCCCTCTTTTCTTCCCCTCTAGTGGTTGGTCACCCTGCATCAGTTCTCTCTCTGTTTTTTTTTAATTCCTTGCATCCCTTCACATTCAAGATCATTTCTATCACTAAATTATGCATGAATAACTTAATCCATCAAAATTTATCTTCCCTCCCTGGTTTGGCTTTTGGCCAAAACATACCTAACGGAATCAAGGGTTCCCTTCCTCTCTTTTATGTACTCATTTCATCTTTTAAGGCACTTAGACTATTCTAGTCTACTTAATTTCAATCATTTCTGCATTTTCCCAAAATTTTATGTTCAAAAACCCTAATTTTCAATTCAAGAAAATTATGAAACTTCTAATCAAATTGAAGTTAATTTCATAGAAATTGGAATTAAAACTCCTTATTTGGATGAAATCTAAAACTTCACAACCTTTAAAAAATCTTAGCCTTTTTCTCCTTGCATATAGTCGGCCATTTTTCCCTCTAATTTCTTCACCAATTCTTCACTTTTCTTTTTGGTAATTCTCCACCCAAATGTGTTTTCTCCGCTTGATAATTCCAAGGCTTGTATAGGTATACTAATTTAGATGTTCACTCTTAGGTTTGATGAAGAAAAAATCTAAAATCCCCCCTTTTCTTGATGTTATCCAGTCGACCATAGGAGAGAGAAGGAATGAGGTATTTATAGTCTCATTTCTTCCTAATTCCATTTTAGCCCCATCTTTCTCCCTTTTTCTTAATTAAGCTAATTTTTTTTCCAAAATTAATAAATTCTATCATCATCATTATTTTTTGAGTTACATTATTTTTTTATTATAACAAAATTTAAATTATTATAAACCCCCCTCTTTTTTTGTATAATTTGTTCTGGGGTTTCACACATAGGTGCTGCAACCCTTGCTAGCAAAATTTCACGAAATCATATTGTCAGAATTACCAGATGGGCTACCCCTCATACGCGATATTCAACACCAGATTGATTTAATTCCAGGAGCTAGTTTGCCAAATTGGCCACACTATCAGATGAGTCCGAAAGAGAGTCAGATCTTACAAGAACAAGTGGAAGAATTGATAAAAAAAAAAAAGGTGGTTTAGGAGAGTATGAGCCCTTATGCGGTGTCGACCTTGTTAGTACCAAAGAAAGATGGCAGTTGGCGCACATGCATAGACAGTCGGGCTATTAATAAGATCACAGTTAAGTATTGATTTCCTATTCCTCACCTGGAGGATATGCTAGACATGCTGTCAGGGTCCAAAATATTTTTGAAAATTGATTTAAGGAGTGGGTATCATCAGATTCGAATCAAACCCAGAGATGAATGGAAAATTGCTTTCAAAACAAAGAAGGGTTTATACGAATGGTTGGTAATGCCATTTGTGCTAACCAACGCCCCGAGTACCTTCATACGACTAATGAAATTTGGACTAACCAATGCCCCAAGTACCTTCCTTCATGTGACTAATGAATTAGGTACATAAACCCTTCATTAGCAACTTTGTTGTAGTGTACTTTGATGATATATTGATTTATAGCCAAAGTGAGTCTGAGCACTTTAAGCACTTAAGGAAAGGACTGACGGTGTTACAACAGAATAAGTTGTAATTAATGAAGTGCAAATTCATGACCATCAGTTTATTATTTTTAGGGTTTATTGTGAGTACTAATGGAATTAAGGTCGACGAAGAAAAAAGCTGAGCCATCTGGGAATGACTTACCCCAAAGAATGTCGGCGAGGTGTGTAGCTTTTATGGCCTCACACCATTCTACTAGTGGTTTGTCAGAAATTTTAGCTGAATCGTCGCACCAATCACTAAATGCATAAAAAAAGGGAAATTCCATTGGGGAGCTGAAACAGAGTAAAGCTCTGCGCTGATTAAAGAAAAATTATCTTCTGCCCTAGTTTTAGCACTGCCAGATTTTGACAAATTATTTCAAGTGGAGTGTGATGCGTCTATTATAGGCATTGGTGTTGTCCTATCTCAAAAAGGCAGACCCATTGCAATTTATAGCGAGAACCTCAGTGATGCTCGCCAGAAATGGTCCACCTATGAGCTTGAACTATATGTTGTGTTTCGAGCTTTAAAGGTTTGGGAGCACTACTTAGTGTAGAGGGAGTTCATCTTTTTTAACGATCATCACGCACTGCAATTCATTAATAGCCAGAGTAGTGTGAACTTGATGCATGCACGTTGGGTATCCTTCATACAACGATTCACTTTCACTCTGAAACATAAAGCAAGTTAGCTAAATAAGGTAGTTGATGCTCTAAGCCGAAGGGTATTACTACTTGTCACAATGTGTGCTGAAGTTATAGGTTTCGACTGTCTTAATAAATTATATGCTGATGATGAGGATTTTAGCCATGTCTGGGTAAAATGTTAGCAGGGACTCTCTCATGAAGGAATGCATATTCAAAAGAGGTATTCATTTTGAGGCAATCAGTTATGTATTTCTTGGAGCTTATTATGGGAGTAAATGATCCATGAACTACACGGCGGTGGCTTGGGTGGGCACCTGGGTTATGGTAAAATAGTAGCCCTTGCAGAAAAGAGGTATTATTAGCCCCAGCTGAAATGGGATATTGATAGCCATGTCAAACGCTGCCTACGTGCCAAGCAACCAAAGGACAAACTCATAATATAGGTCTATACATGCCCTTACCCATTCCAGCTGCTTCTTAGAAAGATCTTTTTATGGACTTCTTTCTGGGACTTCCACAAACTAAGCATGGATTTGATTCTGTCTTTGCGATGATGGACAAATGCTCTAAAATGGCTCACTTTATCACATGCAAAAAGACTTCTGATATCGTGCATGTCGCTAACTTGTTCTTCAAAGAAGTTGTTCATTTACACGGGGTCCCTAATTCTATCACTTCATATTAGGACACCAAATTTTTAAGTCACTTTTGAAAGACTTTATGGCAGCTGTTTGACATATCCTTGAACCTCAGCAGCACCAATCACCCTCAAACCGATGACCAAACAGAAGTGGTAAACCAAACTCTTGGAAATTTAATCCACTTCCTATCTGGGTAGAAACCTAAATGATGGGATCTTACTTTGGCCCAAGTTGAATTTGCTTATAACAACATGCTAAATAGGTCCACTAGGAAGACTCCATTCCAAATTGTGTACTGCCAACCCCTAAGTCATGCCTTAGACTTGGTGCCTCTGCCTAAACTTCCTGGTATTAGTATTGTAGCAATTCAGGAAGAGGTGCGGAAGAATCTGAAGGAATTTAATGCCAGGTACAAGGCAGCAGTAGACTGCAAACGGCGAGCTAAAGCTTTTTAGGTAGGAGATCTTGTGATGGTGTATCTACGTAAAGGGCGAATGCTAATAGGAACATATACCAAGTTAAGCGACAAGAAGCATGGTCCTTTCTAGATTCTGCGGAAGATTAATGATAATGCATATGTAGTGGACCTCCCTACAGCTATGACCATATCTCCCACCTTTAATGTTACTGACCTATTCGAATATCATCCTCCAAATGAATGTTCTTCTCACTTGACTAACTCGAGGGCGCGTTCTTTTTAAGCAGGGGAGGCTGATATAGGACAGCTTGATGAAGGATTCCTAGACCGACTGGAATAATAGTTTTGCAAGGAAGAAAACACTAGGAGCCAAGCAGTGTATTCTGCCTACAACCACTCTTTTCCTTATTTAACATAGACTCCTATATTGGGGTCCTTAATTTGCTAATATTGTTACTTAAGTTTAGGACTTCGATTTACATCTCTAGTAGGAATTTTCCTATTTTCTCTTATTTTGTTATTTATTTTCGTAAGTGATTCTCTTATTAGAATTAGGGTTGGTAGCTTATAAATACAAGCAGCCCTCCCTCATTATAGTCATGCTTGATTTTGAATAAGAATTTCTTTCAGAAACGTTACTTTGTTATTCATAGATTCGGGTATTGTATTCTTTCTCGTGGATTCGAGCAAATAAAAAAAAAGGGACGATAACCATTTTTCATTGTTAGTTTTCCGCTATGTGAAGTTTTATACCCCCTCTGCTATTGTAATGTTTTCTTTCTCCTCTGCTCTTTTAATTTGCACTTGATCGATGAACAGGTGGCCTGACTTGTACCATCACTAGCCAAAATGTCTGAAAAATCTCGGTTCTACAATATGTAGGCTATGTTTGTTTCTCATAATTCACTTTCTGGGAAACCACTTTCCAAACTTTCTTGTGTTTTTTTGACATTAGAAAAGTTGGTCAACAGAAAACACTTTCAGTCAAAGGAAAATTTGGCTTGGTTTCTAAGAAAGTGTTTTCCTGGAAAATTTGAGTGGAAAACACTTTCTGGAAGTTGTGAAAAATTTAGAAATATCATATTATTTACTAATTATATCAAATTTGATCCTCAAACTTTTGACTGCTATATATATTTTGTTTTGAATATTTATTTTTCAATTTCATCTCTTAAAATTTAATTTTTATATTAACTTTGATCCTCATTTTTATATTTGTTATTTGCTTTTCCCTTATCATTTTTTTATTGAAAATTTTTATCTATCAAATTTGGTCCTCATTCTTTTGATTGTTACTTATTTTTTAAAAAATAATTTATGAAATGTTAATTATTATTATTTTAATTTCTTCATCTTTAATTTTTTTTATTTTTTAGATTTGATCTCTATTATTTTAATTATTATTTATTTTATTTGAGATAATTTATGAAATTATATTTTTTTTCAATTTTATTCTCATTCAACTTTTTAATTTGTAAGATTTATTCCTTATTATTTTAATAAACTTGAGAAAAATAAAACATTAATAAGTTATTTTCCAGCTCGTTTTTCATGACATAACCAAACATTGAAAAGTGTTTTCCAATTTATTTTCCATTACACTACCAAACATCAGAAAATAATTCACTTTCCAAAAAAAACTACTTTCCAGCAAAAAAAGTCGTAATATACGAGTGGAATAAAAAAAAGTTTATTCTGGATCATTGTCCTCTTTGGCTAACATAAACTGGTTACATTGTGATTGCACAATCCCCACAGCAGTTTTCGTTGCGTCTTTGTCCATTATATTACCCTCGAGGACAGCTTTTGCTTCCAATGTCGCCTGCTCTCTCTGTTCGATGAATAAACACCCCCGTAAAATTTTTTAATGTTCTTAGAAATATCAAAATAAAATTTTCCAGAAGACAACTCTGGAACTATATTACCACAACAAGGCTTTGATTGAGTGTTTGGATGTAACACATAACTTATCCTATCAGGCGGTGGCGGAGCCACGTAGGGTAATGAGGGGGCAATTGCCCCTTTAATCCTTTTGTTTTTCTTCAATTCATTTTATATTAATATTAATAATATCTAGTAGATTTATTTATTTTTTTTGTTGGTTATCAATTAATTCAAATTAGCTATTATTAAATTTAGAGTTGAGAAAAAAATCAAAAAACTAATTAAATGAAGAAAATAAAAAAAAATAACCAAAAAAACCAAACTGTGAAAAAAATAAATTAACCCAAGTTAGTTTTTTCATTTTGAAAGTATTCTTATATTAATTTAATTTGATAGGATTTAGTATATATATTTCAAATTAATTTTTTTATATAATAAATATCTATATAATACATAATATATAATATCAAGTATTTATTAATAATTTATCTTTTTATTTAAAAAATTTTAGCTCTCTCACTGCAATCAGGTAAGATGACGGTGCCCAGTTCATCAACTGGGCGGCCATCTGGCCCACGTTCCTTGCAAGTTGCTGCTGCAGTTGCCAGGTAACATCTGGGGAGTTGGAAGGAGTCACTAGATGGAAGAACTGGGGCCATGAGGTTTACTGCAATCCCCGAGCTCTGAACCTTACCAGCCACACGACCCTCAACACAGCAGACAGGCAATTCGTTCTAACATGGTTGCTGTGCCTTTGATATATCAAAATTGGCTGCTTAGGCATTATGTTTAGGAAATATTTTTGAAAAAAATTAAAAAAATTTTATTTTTTTTCTTTACTTCAAATTAATATTTTTTTTACATGTTTTCAGATCATTTTGATGTGTTAATGTTAAAAATAATTTTTAAAAATAAAAAAATATTATTTTAATGTGTTTTGAAATAAAAAGTATTTTAAAAAATAATCGTTATCGTATAGTCATGAAAATCTACATAACTTAAGAAGACTAATTGATATGTTTTGAAAGGCAACCGTTATTGTATAGTCATGAAAATCTGTATAAAATTTTAAAAAGTTATTATTTTGATATGTTTTGAAATGAAAAGTATTTTAAAAAGTAATCGTTATTATACTTTTAAATATATATAAAAATAAACGGATTTGTTGGGGTTAGAGATTTTTTGTGTGAGTACAAACCATTTCATAATTCATACGTGACATCCATTTCATATTAAATTATCCTATAAGGATGTAGATGGGCTTGAATTACACTTGTGATTTAGTGTTGTTATGCCCTTTTCCTGTACTTTCTTAGTGTTCGGATCGATAGGATCTCTGGCCTTGGGGCCTTGTCGTTAATGTCAAAACTTCCCTGCAATTCAAAAGA
>Ga0325410_1002558_pt1 | contig 20457 bp, 14 predicted proteins | sample PopdelMetagenome_16_FD_206182 | JGI IMG/M metagenome (GOLD analysis project Ga0325410, IMG submission 206182) | Populus deltoides microbial communities from Bellville, Georgia, United States - Xylem-PdIQD-R3 | ecosystem: Host-associated > Plants > Phyllosphere > Stem > Wood/Secondary xylem... | reverse complement strand
TCTCTCTCTCTGGTCTCTAGAGACCTCTGTCCCTATCTCTCTCAACCTTTGTATGGGTGTGGGCCAAGGTCCGAGTCAGTGAGTGCGTGGTGTTGTGGTGTGGTGGTGTGGGATGGTCCTTTCCTCCTTTTGATAGATCATAGATTGGATGAACAGATTCTTTCTCGAGTACTACAACTCTTTTAAGTTATAGCATTGCTAGCTGCTCTCTAGTCTCTAGAAACAGTAGTACTACCTCAACAGCAACAGGATCCTTAACTTCTTCACTAAACTCTTATCCCACCTGGCTCACTCTTTAATAAACCCCACTTTTCTGTTCCTGCTTTGTTTTTGCTGTCTGTGTGCTCTTATTTTTGAATCTGGTTCCAAGTTACCACTAATCCAAGTTACTCTACTTAATCAAGTAATTAACCACTTAAACAGACCCATTTTTGGAATACTTGCTACCTTTTCTTTATGTATAGTTAATCACCTGTTCAACCATGCTTATTCTCAAGAATCTTTTCTGGGAGTTCGGTCTTGTCTTAAGCTAAGTTGCTGTCTCACTGCTTCTGTGTTTCCAAATCTATCTTTCCTTGTTTAGCTTAATCTCTTTCTCTTCCCTTTAGCTCACTCTCCTTAAATTTTAGCTTGTGTAATAATTTATGGAAGACGTACTCTTGCTTCCAATATTTCTGCTTTCAGATGTGAAAATTTTACTTTAAAGCCTGTTGCTTTATTGCCATTCTCACTACTTTTGCTTCTAATTAAGATCAACTATATATATATATTTATAAGGATAAATTTCCTTATCTTCATAACTAGATTTGATCTGCCTCCTACTCTACTAGCTACTTTTGCATCTGGGGTTTCTGCTATTGGTTAGCCACCGAAAGATTAACTCCCTTTTAGTGCTTGCCAGTAAAATTTGTCCCTCAACTTGAGACTAATTCTTTAGCACATCTTGTATTGTCACCACTGTCTGCTTCGGTTCTGATTCAAGGGCCAGAAAGGGTTGCTAAGAGTTGATTTTTTACTGTCTAGAAAGACGTTTAGCTCATTTATTTGAAGAAAAGAAAATATGGGTTTGTATCATTTGGCTATTGGATTAGTTTCCTTGCTTTCTATGGTGAGTGGTGCGATGACCATAGGTGCCAACTGGGGAACACAAGCATCCCACCCCTTGCCCCCAGAAACTGTGGTGAGGCTACTTAGGGAAAATGGGATCCAAAAAGTTAAACTTTTTGATGCAGATTATGATACTCTAAAAGTTCTAGGTAAGACTGGGATTGAGGTCATGGTGGGTATTCCAAATGATTTGCTTGCTTCTCTCGCTGGTAGCATGAAGGCTGCTGAGAAATGGGTTTCCAGAAATGTCTCCGCACATGTCACCAACAATAATGTCAACATCAGGTCAAATTTGCTCATGCTTTTATGTTTATATATATTTTGTTTCCTGAATTTGGCTGACAAGAAATTGAGATTATTGGCTGAAATTAATTGTTCGTTGTTCTTCCTTTGAACTGTTTCTAGCCATTATGTGACACTTATCTTTTAGTTTGAGTTTGTTGAGAGAAATATTGCTGGGAGGATAAGGATGCTGCTTGGTCTTATGATCGGTAACTACCAATTCCTATGTGGTTAAATTCAAGGTTTCATGTAGTAAGTTAGATGCTGGGATGTTATGTCTTGCCTTCATCATTTTGAGAGCCTTTTCTCTGTGCCTCATTCAAATTTATCTGCAATGATGTCTAAAGCCCCTTTGTGATTGGCGACAGATTTTATCTCTACGTTATGCTGTGCCCCCCTTGATTTATTGCAGACTGACCAAGCAAGCAAAACAATTCAATTAGAATTTGAATTAACGAAAGCCTTTTTGTAATTGTTGATAGATTTTATCTGTGCATTTTGCTGTGGTCCCAGTAGATTGATTGCAGACTAACCAAACATGATCATATACTGCAAAAGGTTCCAATTAGAATTTGGATTGACTAAATTCAAGGTTCCAAATTCAAGCCTTTTTGGTATTGGGAGGATCTCAGGTCCTTTATTCTAGTGAAATTCAAGCCTCGTTGTTAGTCATGATTTATTGCATTTCTCAAGTGATCCCATCGGATGGTGGTGTTTGGTTCAGAAAGAGTTGAATATGACATCTTTTTGTCAATGCTTTGATTCATGTAAAAGGAATGAACTGGAAGAATTTATGATGGGTATGACAAACATAGAGTTGATTGAGTGAAGCATCATGGACTTTCTAACTTCTGTGTGCTCCAACATTCAGAGTTTAGGTGCAATCTGCATTTCGATTCCCACGAAGTCTTCAGTTTTCATAAATTTCTGTGATTTCTGTTAAAAGATTTTGGTTTCCCTTCATCTATTTTAGATCATAGAATGTATCATCCAAATAGGAACCAAACTATAAAAGCTTGAAAAAGGCAGCAAACTGTGCCCAAGCCAACATCTCTTAACGACTACCTCTAGAAATATTAACAGCATGGGATCTTATTGGTAGAACTGAACTTTGAGGTCCCTTTTGTTTCTATGCTCAGCTAGAATAGATATTGATGGCTCTATTTTCTTTGTTGATCCCTTTTTTTCTTGTAGAAATCTCATATTCAAACATCCAAAATACAGACCATATCATTCTTTCACTGTTCATGCAATCAGATGTGGATAGATTCCTTCAATACAATCACTCGTGCTCTCTACTCTTTTTACATTACCCTGAATGTGAAATTGTCCTGTAATTCTTATCTAAAAAAAGCTCTTGAAAAGCAAGTGCATTTAGTATTACCTATTAGTATCATCTTTAACGTATTGATGACAGATCTTTACGAATTTGGCTGATATAATCTGCCCCCCCCCCCTCCCCCTGAAAAAAAAAATGAAAAAAATAGATCAAATGCCTGTACTTTCTAGATGTATGTTACGGAGATGATGGGCTTTAATAGATTGGACTGGCGCACATGCTTCTCTTGCATGTCCTGGAATTTGTCATAGCCATCTCCCAGACATGTAGGTTCTTCTATGCCTCGACATGAAATGTGTACTCGAACATTTTCGATGTAATTATATTGTCTAGATAGAGAGTTGATGAAACCTCTGCAGGTTTATAAGAAAGGAAAAATGGTTCCCATAGGCTTCTGCTATTTCACCCTGTCATTTGAAAACTTGACATTAGGATCCATGACTTGACAATGTAATTTTATGCTTTTTGTCTAACTCATCAAAATTTTCTTGTACAGATATGTTGCAGTTGGAAATGAACCTTTCTTGCAGACGTACAATGGAAGCTTTCTCAGAACAACCTTCCCTGCTCTCCAGAATGTCCAATCTGCTCTGATAAAAGCTGGGCTTGGCAATTTAATAAAGGTCACTGTCCCTCTGAATGCTGATGTCTATGAGAGCTCAAGTGGTCTTCCTTCCGGTGGTGACTTCCGAGCTGATATCCATGATCTCATGCTTACCATTGTAAAATTCTTGAATGATGCCGGTGCCCCCTTTACTGTGAATATCTATCCTTTCATAAGCCTCTATATTGATTCCAACTTCCCGGTTGAGTATGCCTTCTTCGATGGCAATGCAAATCCTGTAAACGATGGTGGCACATCCTATTATAACATGTTTGACGCTAACTATGATACACTTGTGAATGCTCTACAAAAGAATGGGTTTGGGAATCTACCTATCATTGTTGGAGAGATCGGATGGCCAACTGATGGAGACAGAAATGCTAACGTAGAATATGCCCGGCGTTTCAACCAAGGTTTCATGTCACACATTGCAAGTGGGAAAGGAACCCCAATGAGGCCTAATGCTGGTATTAATGCCTATTTGTTCAGTTTGATTGATGAAGATGCTAAAAGTATTGATCCTGGAAACTTCGAACGGCATTGGGGGATATTTACATTTGATGGAATACCCAAATACAGTCTCAACCTTGGCACAACAAACACAGGAGCTTTAATTCCAGCTAGAAGCGTCCACTACCTGGAAAGAAAATGGTGTGTGATGAAGCCATCGGCCAAGCTTGATGACCCACAAGTGGCACCAAGTGTAAGCTATGCGTGTGGACTAGCAGACTGTACTAGCCTCGGTTATGGGACATCATGTGGAAATTTGGATCCTAGGGAGAACATATCATATGCATTCAACAGCTACTTCCAGATACAAAATCAACTGGGAGATGCATGCAAGTTTCCAAACCTGTCGACAATAACCAGGACAGATCCATCAACCTCAACTTGCAGATTTGCGATAATGATAGAGCCATACTATGGTGGCGCGGGACAGACATTCCGGTATGGCAAGAAGGTGGCCTTGGGTGGTTTGATTGCTCTATTTTTCCTAACGATTGTGTAAAACATGAAAGATCCTCCTCCTAACCTTCTTTTGAGGTAGCAGTTTTCCTCAACTATTCTCATTAATTAATTTTGGTAAGGGAAGCTAGCTAGCCAAGAGCGATTTCGGATTTGACAAGATTGTATTTTTTCCTCTTTTGTGTTGGTGATCTAGAAACCAAATGTTCGCATTCGGATGTCTCAAGTATTTATTTGTGATAAACATGCTTGCTTAATTAATTAATATGATGACTCAGTTGTATTAGAACCTGGTTTGGGTTATGTCTCGTGTCAAATTATTTTTTTTAATCAAAATATTACGCCCTCTTTTGAATATACTATTCACTAGCATAAGAAAAAATTATTTGAATGCTGAACAAAGAAAATGAGAATCGAATAGAGAAAATCACAAGAGAAAAAAAAACAGATTTCTAACCTTATAAAAACATATTAGTGAAATGAAAATCAAATATTTTACAAATATTAAAAAGAAACTATGAGTGTGTAAAACCGAGTGTTATTCGGAAACGGTACATGGAAAAAAAAAAACTATAACGATGATAATGGTTATAATATAAAAGCTGCAAAAGAAAATGTTGATAGCAGACTTCGAAATCGGAAAACCGTTAGGAAAAAGAAAATTCGGTAGTGTATCTAGCCCGAGAAGTGAAGATCAAATACATAGATAATGTCTTGGAATGACTAACTTTTCAGAGAGCTCAGGAACTCCAGCTATCTCACCGAGCAAAAAGCCGCCACCGTCCGTCTCTCTCTGGATTAAAGCGTTGTTGTCGTATTGTTTGGATGCTGATGTTTGCAGGGTAGATTGAGAATTGCGGATTTCGGACGGTCATTGCAATCATGGAGTAAGAGACACACAATGTGTGGAACTTTGGATTACTTGGCACTGCAAATGGTGGAGAACAAGGCTCATGGTTATGCTGTTGATAACTGGACTTTGGGGGTTCTTTGCAGGAATGTAAGGCCTGCTTTTTTTCTTGAAGAGCAAGTTAGTAAAGAAATGAATTTGTTTAGATGCAGGGAGGACTAAAGGGCCTAGAGTGGTAATGTTGGCCTTGAGTGCATGGCCTCCCATTTCAACCAGGTCCTTGCTAACTGAAAGACCTTGCCTTCCTTCTGCATCTTCCTTCAGATGCATGCTTTTGAAGCTTCTGTTGTCCACGCCTTGGTGAGTTCGAAGAAGCTGTAAATATTATTAGTGCTCTGCTTTGACAAGTATGGCTCTATAAATTCACTGAATAGCAAAAAAACTAATAGGACAACACATGATTATAGGGACTTTAGATTGCGATTAGTTGAAACAAATATCTGAAACAACAAAAAAAAATAAAAGGGAAGTACCCGCTTCATTTCATACTTAGAGCGCCATCGGTCAAGCTTGCTGCTAGATAGGAGCATTGCTGCTGCTCCCATTCTGAAGAAACAACTTGGAAGGAGCATGTCCATATCATTGCCACTGTACCACGTAGAACTCACCACTTTTGTGCTCACTACCAGTGCATAGGAATGAGGATAGGCATTCAAAAGGTCTTTAGCTAGATCAATAGCTATAATGCCAGCTGCACATCCCATTCCACCGAGATTAAAGCTATTAATATCATGCCTAAGCTTGTAGTGATTTATTACCATTGATGAGAGTGATGGGGTAGTATTTAGGATCCCACAGTTGACAATAAGAATGTTTATATCCTGAGGCCTTATTTTTGTGGCTGCAAGAAGGTCATCTACAACTCCAAACATGACCATTGCTGCCTCTTCACGGCCATCCTTCAGTGTTATCTTGTGTCCAGGTTGAAAAACTATTCTGGGCATGTAGGTCTCATCTCCAATGCCAGAATTCTTGAGAGCTCGGTGCTGAAATTTGATTGCGGCATCATTAAATTTGCCTGATTTATTTGCCAACTCAATGAGTTCATCCTCTGTAATCTGTACACAACATAACAAGGAATTACTGTTGTTCTTTCTGTCAGTCTATTCGCATAGTTTTTGCCGATAAGATTATGATATTTAATGTCAAATGCCTAACAGAACAATCTAGCAAGAGTAGAAGTAGAAGTAGAAGTTGATTACCTTGAGCTCATCTGGTGCACGAAAACATGCAAAGTCGACCAAATAAGTAGACGGTGGGGTTAAATTAAGATAAATGTATATGATTAAACCCAAAAATCCCACAATGAAAAGTGCATCAATGGGGTCACGTTTCAGGCAGAAATCTTGCCAGATGAAGAGTTTTCCAATCTGAGCACTGAGGATCACTATGAGAACTGGTGCTGTAGGAAATAAAACATAGGGCTAAGGAGATAAGAATATCCCGGCTCGACATATTTCAAGTTAGCTGAGTTCAGGAAATCTGGCAATCCTCTTAGAACCCTGACAGAGAAATTCAAAGAACCAGCATATGGACCTGAATTCTCTACACCTCGGTTCACAATTTCAGTGGATGACTACTCCTGCTGTCTTTCCATGGGAAGTAGTCTCATGAAACTAACTTTGATCAAGAAACCAAGAGGCAAAAAAGAAAGAAAGAAGGAAAAGTAACCCGAGCCTGGCCAGCATGGGAAGTGAAAGGGGTGTGAAGAAAGGGGGTTTGCAAACAGAATCGATAAATAGGTCTGGTAGGAAATAATATAATAAAGCATGGAGTTAAGTTATGGGTAATACTAAGTAGGAGGAGAAGCTAACAGAAACAGGCAGGCTCTTTGTGCTTGAAAGCAAGTGAACAGCAGATTTGTATCATCCAGAGAACCCATGCGTGGGGGAGATGTTTTGCTTTGCTACCTCGCAGAGAGAGGGAAAGGGAGAGACTAGAGAAACAGTGGAGTTTACATGTTAACATGTGTAATTATTCTTCTTCGTGAAAGGCAACTTCAAAATTAATGAATTAGTATTAGTTCATGGACGAGACAGATAGTTAAGTTAATGTAGTAGTTTTTGCGGATGCAGTCTGGAAAAATAAATTTAAAAAGAACTATGAATTGTATTTTTTTCTCTGTGGTTTTTTCTTAACCAAAGATAATTGATCTGAGATTCTATTAAAACTATAATTTATATTAATTAACCAAAGATAAAACGCAAATAATAGTTTAAATACTTTCTCAAATTTATGGTCTCTCGTATAAATCTGAGGTGGAGAATTGGGAGGAGGACTAATCGCTGGGCTTGATACTTCCCATGAGCTGAGAAAATGGCTGCAAGTTGGCTGGTAGGGGAGTCTTCCAAGAATGTAATCTTCATCATATTTCTAGGCAGGAAGGACCCATTTCCGCTAGTGTAATCATATGAACGCTGCCTTGTATATTATATCCAAGTAATGTGTACTTCAAGGGAAGGATGGCATGGCCACACGCATGTTACTGTGCAATCATCACCCATTATGATCCACCTAACAATCATTTCACTCACGAGTTATCCACCATTTGCTTCTCACATTAACGTACTAATTTACCAATTGTTATTACGTACCTTACACACGCAGACAGTATATATATATTGAGAAGTTAAGAGAGCAAGCTTGTGTTGATTATCACTGCCTGCCTAATATATCTGCATGCCAACATACAGCCATGGAGGTATGCCGTTCTTCTCATTCTTTACAATTTGGATTCGCCTTCACAAACCCTTTGTTTTGATATATACCATTAGCATATTGCATGATGGTGTCTAACAGGTTATCGAGTTGAAGGTGCATCTGCATTGCAAGGCTTGTGAGAAAGCAGTACGCAAGGCCTTGTGCAGGATCAAAGGTAATAACGAAGGCACCAAAACCATAATAAACTATTCTCTGTCATTCAAACTTATAATTGAGGGTATGGCTGAACGATGAGTGATCACTTTACAGGGGTAACATGCGTGCAGATCGATGGTATATCAAACAAGATTACAGTGATGGGGTATCTGGATAAAAAGATGGTGGTGAAAGCCATTTGGAAGACAGGGAGAAGGGCTGATGTGCTGCCATCTTCTCCATCACCTCGCTTGGAGGCACCGGCGCCTAGTCCTAGATTGCCTACTGGCTTTCGGTGCATCATTCCAGCTAAATGGTGTTTCAAGAAACCAAATACCATTCCCAGAAGCACTGCTGTAACATCATGAATAAATTGTACTAAGATATCGATTAGAATCTTAAATAAAACCATCTAATTAACATCATTATTTTAATTTGTGCAAGAAACATATTTTATTAACCCTGTAAAAACTTAAATGTTAAGTAAGGTTCAAGATGTGATTGAGATTGTGATGCGAGTACTTTTTAAAATAGTTTTTCGCTTCAAAATACATTATAATTTTTTTATATCAGTAAATCAAAACAATTAGAAAATACTAAAAAAAATATCAATTTAATGTTTTTTCATACAAAAACATTTTCAACAAAATCAAATTAATGATGATGAAGAAAAGTTGGCACAAATATTGCAGAAAATGCTGGAAAAAAATATTGCAGCTGTTTTCAGGATGGAATCGGAAGGGAATAATGAGGAAATATTAAGAAGAGCCGAAGCCAAGAAAATTGATGATGATGAAGATGTTGCTAAATCTTTCTTCCTTAATGGCTGTTGTTTAGGTATTCTTTTAACATTTTGTTTCGGTCACCATTAAATCAGATATTAAATACCATCTTCTTCTTTCTAGCTCCTATATATATATATATATATATATATATATATATATATATATTTCAGGGTAGCTATTTTGTTGATCTTAATCTTTGGTGAATTGTGTCGAAGAGTCTGCTTTGTATTTGAAGTCTTGAACGGGTTAAACCATTAAAACCCCCATATTCTTCTTGGTTTCTTGAAGTCACCCATTACACTAATAAGTAATAACAGCTAAGTGCCATTGATATTATCTTTGAGTTTGTTCTGTCTATATGTGATAATATAGAAATTAAGGCATTTTTAGATGATTTTTCATAATCTTGATCCTACTTTCAAAACCATCTACAAACACTCAAAATAAGGATAAGTTGATGTTTTTTCAGTTCAAAAAAACTTTGAAAAACATTTTCAAACTCAGTAACATTGCCAGCCTAGGGAATTACTAATTGTGTTTCATCCCAGCCTGTAGGGCGTAAGGCATTGGCAGTTGAGTTTGAAAAGGTACGTATGTTTTCAGCTCGAAGCTAAAACAACCTTTCCTTTCAGTTCTAAAATTCCGAGTTAACATGGTAATGGCACGCGATGTTACAAACTTCACGTGGCAATACAAGTTAATACTTCAGTGTTCCACAAGTGAACTTTTAAGATGACGCAGGTGGCTACAGATCATGCAAATTAGATGCGAACAAGAGAAGCAATGCAGCTCATGTCCAAGGGAGCGGAGCAGGTGGAGTTAACATGATAATGGCACTCGATGTTACAAACTTCACGTGGCAGCAGACATACTGTCATGCTGTCAGCTTGCCATAGACCCAGAGTTTCCATTTGCAAAGAACAGAGATTGGCAAGACACGAATGTAATGCAGTCGTCACGTGGACATTCTTAAATAAACAACTTAAACCTTGCTATTAAGGAAAGGGAACAGACAACTTTCTCCCCAGTAAAAAGATTATCATTCAATAGACAGACAAGATCTAGCTCACCAATATGGGATTTTTGTTAATGATAGAAGATATGATTTATCAAATATGTCTGGATGAAATAAAACACAAAACAGGACATAAATCCCTCCTCTAGTTATGTTTCAGTCACCAACGGTTCATCTTTCTAAAACACATACAAAATTTGAACAAACACAAACAACAAACTTTAATTTCAGCTATCAGCCTTATTCTAAGCAAAATGTTGTAGTTTGCTAATCCCAATCCAAGACACCTTACTCTTTTAGATGCCTTGAGCAAACTTTCACCTGCCATGGAGAATAATGGAAACATCAGGCTTGTACACCAGGAGAACTCCATTTGGGTTAATATCAATTTCCTTTGTGTGCTGGAATTCTCACACTATGCTAACATAAAAGTAATCAAAACAATATTCCAGTACATTTACATGGCACACTGTATTTCTAAATTTCCAAGCATCACTACCTGGAAGTTATTTAAGAGAGCATTAAACACTAGTGTAGACGTCACATGTTTTCTCCATACTAAACTAGTCTCTACCAAAACACAATACTACCAATGACACGACATCATTCTCTTCTGTAGCGTTACCATGTTGGCAAACTCTGAAACCACTACAAAGAAAGAAAAAAGAAAAGAAACAATAATAATAACAAAAGAACAAGATAAGAATAAAGACAAGATGTTAATTACAACACAAAGTTGTTATCACATTGATCATGCCTTCACAATTTTGTTCCCAAAAGCCATCCCTGAATCCATTAAGGTTTAAATAAAGAAAGAATCGATCAGATATGTATCTGCACCACAAAAAAAGAATCGCAACAATACCAGGATAACATTATGTTAAACCCCAGCTAAGCAACCTGTGATCGAAGTCTTAAACATGCAGGCATTCTCACAATACGATAAACATGCAAATTAATCCAAGAACATGAAACCTTCACTCAGTCAACTTCACTTTTGGTTTTTTGCAGAAACATAACATGGAATGCAGATTGAATTGTGCACACAAACCTTTACTTAGGAGGTCGAAGAAGCCGACGCTTTCATCCCAGCAGTATTCGAAGCACCGCTATCCCCTGCTGATGGAGGCACATATATCCTTGCTTTCTTGAGAATTTCAGCAACAACCCAATGCTTCCGTTTACTTAACGGCCTCGACGGATCCAATCTAACCTGAAAATCCAAGCATTTCCACAAATTCCGAAATCACCACTGATTAATTATCAAAGTTTCGTTTTTTTTCTTTTCATTTTATTTATCAAGAACCATTTTTTTTCGTTTAATAAAATTATTAATTGAATAATCAATCAATGATTCAAAATATTAAGCAAAGGAAAGTAAGAAAGAAAGTTAGAGAGTACTGACTCGATCGCCGATGTTGCAGAGGTCGTTTTCGTCGTGAGCCATGAACTTGGAGGTTCGCTTGACGTATCGATTGTAGAGCTTGTGGTGGAACAGCCTGTCCACCGCCACCACCACCGACTTCTGCATCTTGTTCGACACCACCATTCCCACCACCGACTTCATCCTCTTCCTCTCCCCCCCTCACTCTCTCCAATAAAAAATCCTTAAACCCTAAATCCTCACTAATTCTATTTTATTTTCTCTCTCTGCACTGTTGCACTTCAGGTACTAAAACGAAAATGACGTTATCGCCCTTATTCTCTTAGAGAAATCTCTATTTAGTCCCTAAAGTAATGTGTATTATCCTACTATCAATCAAGTTTCAAATATTATGGTTTTATCAATTGAGTCCCTAATGTGTATCGATTTTACCTCAAGTTTATCAACATCACCCCTCCAAGCTCCACCTATTTTTTTTTTTATTAGCAATAGTAAGATTTTGTCCAATTTTGAAATACTTGATAAGTTTTCCAACCAAAAACTTTTGATTTTATCAATTAAGTCCCTAACAAGTACTAATTTTACATCAAGTATAATTTATATCAGATAAAATCACCCCTTAGTAACAATAGTAAGATTTTGTCCAGTAAACATGTATTTGGTAGGCATTGCCATCAAAATGCTAGAGTAAACAAAGATCAATTTTAAAGAACATTTTCATGTCAAAATATAGTAATCTTTTCTTTTGTATAAGCAAGTGAAAAAACAAATGTAGCATTGGTTTAACGCTAAAATGATTTTTTAGAAAAAAATACAGGGATTGTTTAATATTTTGAATGAAAGTAGTTAATGAATATGTCAATTAGGGGTGAACAAAAAAACATAAAAACCAAGAAAATCAAGAAAACCGGAAAAAAATAACAGAAAAAACTGAACCGTGAAAAAAACCGATCGGTTTGGTTTGGTTTTATAAATCTAAAACCCAAAAAAATCAAACCAAACCCAAACCGGAAAAAAACCAAGTCAAACCAGAAAAAACCGAGCTAAACCGGTTTGAACCGGTTTTGTCCTAAAAAACTGAACCGGACCGAAACCAGTCAGTTTGAACCGGTTTTGGTTTTTTTTTTTAAATTCAATTTGGTTTTTTTTTTGAATAAAAACTGAATCGAACCGAAAATAATCACCCCTAATATCAGTAGTAGGACTTTCCTAACCCTCCTTTCCAAATTGGATGATCTATGAGCTACTATTAAAAGAATATTATCCAATGTTGATTACCTTTTATTTTATTTTTATAAAAGCAAAAGTTTTGGCAATCAATTGATAATGAGGTAACATGTTAGGGGCTCCATTGAAGATTCACCATTTTTCTTCGTATTATCTTTCACGAATCCATAAGGTTAACACAGTAATTAGCAATTTAAATGGAATTCTTAATTCTTTTTATTATTATTATTATTCTTATCCAGTACTGAGAGTGAAAGCTTAAAACCCGTCATCCTCTTGGCTTTGCTTTTGCTTTCCCTCTCTAGCCTTTAAGCTGAGGTTAGCTTTTATTTCATCACAATTACAAAACCCCTTCTTTTGTTGTAAAGTCCACTTCTTTTCTTGTTTCTTCTCCTTTTTTTTTTTTTTTGTGTTCTTCAGCTCAGGGTATGAATTTCTGAGCTTATTTTTTTTCATGGTCAACTTAGTAGTCAAGATATTGAATTTTCAAGGAATTGTCTTGTTTTTTGTCTGACAAGAAGAAGTTTGATGGTTTCATGATTACAGCAATCTGGTGTAGCAGTTTTTTGTCTTTGGTTTGAGAAGATTAAAAATGTTGGGTTCTTGATGACCACTTCAATGGTCTTGTGCAACAACCTTAGCTTTAACACTAACCAAAGCCAAAACCCACCTAGGAACAGGAATTCATTAACCTAATCATACAGATTGCTACTCCAATTCGGTAATAAGAGCCGGGGATTTTGTGGGGTCGTTGCAAATGCAAATAAGAAAGGCGAAAATCATTCTAAGAGAAAGAGTGGGTGGTGGCAAAGGTTTTTTATTGACGAAGAAGGGAATTGGCTTGGATTAAAGGATGATGATATGCTTGATGTCGAGGCTGAATTGTCTGAGAATTCGAGTGATGAGGAGTTGTCTGAGGAAGAGAAATTTGAGGCTTGGAAGAGGAGAGCTGAGGCAATTGTGGACTTGAGAGAAGCACAAGAAGATATGTTGAACGAGGAGAGTAGGAAATGGGAGGACTGGATTGTGGATTATGGTGATAATGGTCATGATGATGATAGTAATGGTTCATGGTGGAGTAAAGAGTTTGATGAAAATGGTGGAATTGGAAATGGGGGCTCAGTGGAGGATGTGCGGTCGGATCCTACTGACCTTGTACCTGAGAAAGGATTTGTCGAGTCTGTTAGAGATTTGGTTTTTGGTAGGGAAGAGGAGGATTTGCTTTATGAAGACCGCGTGTTCCGGTATGCCTCATTGAACTCGGTAAGTGAGTTCCACTTCATTGCACTTTGTTTCAGAGCACTGCCTTATGCCGTCATTTCCTATGTCGGGGTAGATTGTTTAAAGGGTTTCCATTTCTATTAATTAAGTACTCATAGTGCCAATCGAGAATTTGTTGTCTATGTGACCATGTCAAAATTGGGGCGCTAATCTCATGAAGTTGATGCTACCACTAACTTTAACATTGTTGTTTAGGGACAACACTAACTTGTGTATTGCGTAGACTGAATCGGATGGGACAGAATTTTGCAGCACCCTATGCTATAGTGATGCAAAATAAAGGACATCCGTATGAAAAGGGATGGGCAATCCTATCCCCATATAGCACATCAATATATAGGATGATAAAAGTATCTATACTTTTAGGATTAAGTTTCATGTAATAAAACTAAATAGGGTATCATTGACTTGATGGATATTTAATTGGATATGATTGAAGTGTATGGTTATCAAAACTGTTCAAAGTGGACATTTCATGTTTTGATCTTTGTTGAACTTGACTGCTTCATGTCAAGTTACCTTGCATGTTGTGAAGATGGATTTTCTGTATGCTCTGGTTAATTTTGAAAATTTGCTTATCAATCTGGCATGCTTGTACTCAATACCATAGCCATATTCATCTTGTTGCAGGCCAAATTTTTGGCAGTATTGATGACTTTGCAGTTCATGACTATGTTCTCATGCCCTTCTTAGACAGGTAACAGTTAGGTCAAAATGGTTTCTTAAGCGACTTCTCCTAATCTTAACAACAAGAAATATTTGATTTTCTAAGTTGCTCTCTTCTTCACCTGATATGTTTAAAACAATGCTTATGGTGCACTTAAAACTCTGTCTTCCTAATTAAGTTTATTAATCCATGTCATGAACAGATATGTCAAGACTGTACCACTTGCAGCACAGATGCTTGATGTGAGAAAAAATCAAAAACTTGAGATGATTAAGGAAATAAAATTGGAAAAAGCAAGATTGAAGCTTGAGGTAGAGATTGGTAAATCTCCACCTCTCTCTGATGAGGAGGCATGGAGGGAGCTACGGCATAAAGCGTAAGAATAACATGTTTTTGTGCTTGCTTTGCTAGCTCATGTTTGTTATCTATCTGATTCCTCTAGTGAATTGCGTCTCAATGCATTTTATGAGTAGAAGATTCATTCAAATGGTATTCTTAGACATTATTTCTAGGATTATTTTCAAAACATTAAATCACATTGATTAATTCCCTATAAATACAATACCTTGGAAAGCTTTCCTTGTGCTCTTTGATTACAAATGTAAACATCTTGATGTGAATTCTGTTATTTTCAACTTCTGGTTGGTTGCTTAAACAGGTTAGAGTTACGAGATGAGTGCAGGTTAGAAAACCATAGATCATTTGCCAACATATGGTTAGATATGGTCTTTGGGGTCTCAATATTCGTTCTTTTGTACTTCAATCAGAGTAAAGTGAGTAGTTATCAGTCGTTCTCTATGCATAATGCCTTTTATGTGTGGAATTGATATGTTTCACATCACTGTGAGGCCTCCATCACTGTCATCATAATTGCCATCATCTATCCATCAAAAACTGCAATTATGTGGAAACAACAATAAGTGGCATGTCACCTTATTCTAAAGTTGCAATTTTTTTCATGCTTCTATCAATTTTCACCTTGTCTGTATTCATATCCGTGAGAATCATTTATCTTTTTAAAGAAAACAACGAACCACTTATGTACCTTTCAGAGTTATTTCTCATCTAAATTGTTATAGAGCATTTCTGGAGTTAGTGCATAGAGACTTGTTGAATGGTTTTTGCCTTATTGTAGTTGTATGCCCTCAATGGTTGTTCTGCTTAAACTACGTTTGGAAATGCTTAGTTCTATCATACTCTTGTGTCATGTTTGTTACAAATTTTTTTTGTCTTTTTTCTTATTTTTATACTTTTGCAGGTAGCTTTGCTGAAATTTACAGGTTATAAAATACTAAACAATGTTTCAGATACTGGGAAGGCATTTCTAATCATACTTATCACAGATATTTTTTTGGGGTAATATTTTCTGCTCTTCACAAAATTATTCTCATTAGCACGTGTTTGCCAAAGACATTTTATTTTATATGCTAGTTCAGAAGTTGGCCCTGATCGAATTCATGCAAGTGAGAACAAATGTAAAATAACTTGGTGTCAGCCACTATAGTGAATGTGGAAGTCTGTAACTTCACTTCCTCCTCCCTATCCGACTTGATTTTGCTTTTAAATTTGGAATTTTTTCTTTCTTTTCAAACAATATATGTCCATGATGCACTAGTTGCAGTTTATTGAAGATAATTGAATTCCATATAATCTTTTCCTCTCTCTCTCTCTCTCTCTCTCTCTCACACACACACACACACACACACACACACACACACTCACACACACACACACACAAGTGAGCAAGCTGACACGATAATATTTCTTGCAGGATGCGTTATTAAAAAAAATGCTCACTATTCTCCTAATAATTTTCACTTACACTCTTGTTTGTATAATGAACATTATCCCTTATGAAATTGAATACTGTAGGTATCACTCTGAATCTGGTTGGCAGACCTCGCTGGAGGTAATCGTCCAGCACTATGGACTTGAAGTTGACCAGTCTGCTATCACCATTTTTATCTGCTTGGTACCTGTTGTCATTGATGCATGTGTGAAGCTTTGGGTATGTTATTTTGACTCAAATAAGTGTTTCATCGAATGAATTCCAATAAAAACCTTAATTCTGAAAAGCATCCACTGTCTGTCTGTAGTTAAACTGGAACTGATTACCTTCCAAACATCATTAATTTGCACATAGGAATATCAGCAAATGAAGTGATTAAAGTTTACTTGAAATTTAAATGAATGAGGTGGCTGTGCTAGTTCATCTCCCAGCTGCTACTGCCCTTCCCTGTGCTTAGCTATGAATTTATAAGACAAATGGTCGGGAAAGGTGTTACATATGGAAAGGAAAAGCAAATTTCCATGGGATGATACTGTGTCCATGGTGATAAACTGGAGAGATTGCTGAAGGCTATCAGCCATTTTAAGATTAAGATTAGATAGATTTTATAACCTCTATTAACTATTTGACAACTTGACCTCTGTTTACTTCTCATTGAAAGAGTTGGAAAGTAAGTTGGAGTCTTGCACTGCCCATTGCTTGTTCATAGGCTCACGATTTTATTCGAGAAATCTGATGATTTTGTTGATTGCTTATGGTGTTTGTGTTACAGTTGTTCAAATACCTACCAAGATTATCCCCGAAGGTGGCAAACATATTCCGCGAAATGAAGCGTCACTAGCCGAAATTTTTTGGTCTGATCCATGAATCCTTACATTTTTTCCTACCTCCCCAATTTTTGTGGCATATAGTCCCTGTACACGTACTGATTTTACTCGTATAAAATATATTTATTATTAATAATTTTTATTTTATTTTTAATATGTATTTATATTTAATTAATGAATCAAATATTTGATGAATGAATTTAAAGTAAAGATAAAGTCTGGAAAATAAAAATACTTTATAAAAAAATTATAAAATCATTATAATTATGAGATTCATATTAAATCAAAGTTGTTTCTAAATGTTCATGGTCAATGTTCTATTAAAGATTGAATATTAATTAGAGATGTTAAGACCGATACATATTATGTTTATTTTTTTATGAAAAGAAGCAGTTGCTCTTATAAATTGAAGTATGAGGGATACCTGAAACTAATATGCAAGTGCTTGTCAGATAACATATATACTGAACTGACCTGCAAGAGAATTTCGTATAGAGAAATCACTAATATTTATGGAAAAGCTCATTTGATAGTTGTATAAATAATATTTAAACTTAAAATTACTAAGTTATCTTATATAGTGTGTTATGTTTTGATTCTGACCACATGTTATCTCAATCAAGGGTAGTAACCTGACATATATTGGATATAATATAAATTATATGAAGGTATTTGAATTATTAAGAGATAATTCATCACTCCTAAATGAATTAGACAAAATATTCTATATGCTCTTAAATAGTAATGATTGTGAAATCATTGACTAATGTGGAATGAGATTCAAATCTTATTTAAAGAATAAAAAATAATTTAACACAATAAACATACTTCATGTTATAATGTCTAAATCGAAACATTCATGATGGATGAATAATAAGTATACTAAGAAACTAGTTTTTAAAAAGTTAAATCAAACCACTTATGATTTTGTAATATTTGAAGAATCATAACAGATTGTTAGATATTATATTTGATCTTTAAATATAAATTAATCAATTGTTGAACTGATAATAAATTAAATTGTTTAATTTATATAATCTTATTTTATTTAGAATTATGATTTATATTTGGATCAATTTATTAGGAAACCTAATGGGTCACACATGTAAGAACTATTAGTCAAAAATTAAAATGAGATGATTAATTAAATGTGATGTAATTGTAAATAAATTTTAAAAATTGATGATGTAATTAATATAGGGGATTACAATTCTAGACTTAGAAAAAATCATGTAGGGATTTGATTTAATAAATTTCTAAAATTATCCCAAACATATATTATTTAAGGGGCAAATTGATATTTGTCTTTTATAAGGTTTTTAGGTTTTCCTGTAAATAAAATGTTATACCTTTATTTTTTTTTAACGTTTGAAAATAGTACAACAATTCAGTACATAAACATCTAAACACAAAGAAAAGAACTGACACTCAAAAATATAACAATTACTCTTTTTTAAAAGAATTTAAGAGATTTTTCACTGGTGGTGGTTCATGTGAATTACCGTTAAAGGCCGGAAAATTAAACGGTTTGTGGTTTGCAATAACCAGGCCTTGAAGCAATTATTTAAAGCAAAAAAAATATCTGATCTTTAATATAAACTCTAAACAACTCTAGATTTATCTAACGGGATCTTTAAAATTTCTAATTTTTTTTTAAATTTACTGTTTTTGCTATGTATATGTATTTTAAAAAACCTAACACCGTATATCTTGCGCGTGTCCAGTTTTGTAAGTACATGGAGACAATGAACTCCCAGGCTAGACCTTTATTCTCTGCGGAAGGAGTTTGTTCTTTGTTCAAATACCTTCTGTTGACATGATTTTCATGTGATTCAATGACAATCTGCATGTCTTCATTCGTTTGATCTGCTCCAATGGATTGATTTCCTTTGTGTAAATGCATAAATGATACATGTTCACTAGTTATTCCTGATGTTTGAACAAGGCTTACTGATTTGGCATATCCCCTCCTGGTTTTTCACCAGCACGGGACATCATTTATGCTCCTCCCAGATCACATCCTGCGTACGGATTCACACATCTCTGTCCGTCTGGATACTTTGATGGTTCATACTCTCGAGGGTTAATGGAGGAGGGTAAGGGCTCGGACCCCAGCTGACAAATAGCAGCAATGCTTCTTCTAGCTTTTCATGTTTCCTGCTGCTACAAAGTTGCATGGCAGGCTGTCACGCTTCGAGCTAAGATAGGAACTAGTTGAGCTCTGTAGCAGCAGGGACCAGAAATGGATGGTCCATGGCAAGGCAACTCAACAACAACTCAAGGTCCCCCACTATAAATGTGCGTCTTAAATTACAATGTCTCGGATGACACCAACAAGCACATGATCAAACCAGATGAATTCAGCATCCACTTTCCTGGCGAAAGATGACCCCCAAGTTTTATTCTCTTACGTGTTTGTCATTGTGTTCTTTCTTTCTTTCTTGAGGTTACGGTTTCAAAAACAAAAAAAAAACAAGTCTTTGTTGACTTCTTTTTTTTTCCTTCCCAATTCTTTGAATGGTTTTCGTGGATGTTGGAAAAGTCCAAGAATGAGGGACCATATTGTAATTCAGAAAGATAAATAAGGGCATTTTTAGTATTAAAAAGTAGCTTGGACTTTTCTTGGTGTCGCATCGCACCAACCCAAATGGAAAGAGGTATCACTGTCCAACCCCCCAAAAAAACAAATGTTCCCTGACAGTGGCATTACCCGTAATAAACCTAAACTCTGAGGCCAAACTAAGAATTTGAATACGTGGCGAGGCTAACGTCATGAAGGACGCAAAGTAAATGCCTCTATGAGTGACTTTAATTATTATATACACAAATAAAACATAAAAAAATAAAAAAAGACTATAAATAGTAACAAATCTATGGCTTTACTGCTTTTTCTCCCTTCCCTCTCCCTCTCTCTTTCCACTTTTAGTACATAACTCACTCACTGAGACAACACGGCCTCCTGACTCGGTTCAACTCAGCTCACATGCCCTCCCCCTTCTGTCAAGCTGCATCAGCTCTCACTCTCTCAGTTTTACCTGTAAAGTCTGCAACTTTATCAAATTTCTCTCTCTATAATAACTAAAGCTCTCTCTCTCTCTCTAAAGTGTTTTTTTTTTTTGTGTGTTTCTGACATGGGTTTTGTGAGAGAGAAAATGGGTTCTGTTTATAAATTTGAAATATTTTTCTGTTATGTTTAGGGTTGTAGATTTTTAGGTGAATGAAATGTGTGTGGTTTTGGTTTTGCTTAAAGTAAATCCAAGAGCTCAGTTTCCAAGGAAGGATGTTAAAGAAATGACTTTTTCTTTTTTAGGTGTATTGATGAATGGTTGATTATAAGGATAAGGATGAGTCAATGCATGTATGGATGTATGTGTATGTGTGTGTATTTATGTATGTATGTGTGTGTGTGTGTGTGTGT
>Ga0325410_1002556_pt1 | contig 20467 bp, 13 predicted proteins | sample PopdelMetagenome_16_FD_206182 | JGI IMG/M metagenome (GOLD analysis project Ga0325410, IMG submission 206182) | Populus deltoides microbial communities from Bellville, Georgia, United States - Xylem-PdIQD-R3 | ecosystem: Host-associated > Plants > Phyllosphere > Stem > Wood/Secondary xylem... | reverse complement strand
AAGCAAGTGGAGGGAAACCATGAAAGATATTTGAGGAACACACTAGGAAATTTTTTGTTGAGATTTTCTTAAGGTTGGCTTTGTTCACTGATTTTGGTCCTCATTAAAGTTCGGATGATCATGTATGTACTTGCTCTCTGTTAGACTAATATTTTAAAGAAACGCCTTATCAGATTTTTGTTATGATTAATTTACATGGAAGATGAAATCCTTTGAGTCTAACAAAGGAGAGTTTGTTGCTTGCCTTGTTGTAGCGGTGAGGCAGTCACAAGGTTCCCAGGCTAGGCAATGAATTTAACAGATCCCATACATGTAAAATGAACATTCCCTCGAATTTGACAGATTCTAGACATGCAAACTCACTTAAATGGTCCTAAATGTTTGACTTTGTGTTTGGAAATCCCAATATACACTGAGTATTGGTATGTCTACCCTTTGAGTTTATTGTCTACCCTTTGACTTCTCCTCCTCCATCTCTGAGTTGGTATCTCAGATCTCTCGAAGTAGTATCACAGAATTCTGCTCCTTGCTCTAAAATTCAAGCATGCACTATTTCGAATGTAAACCAGTAGGCACTGCAACATAATTATTTTCTTGGAAATTTATTCCCATCCTGTTGTATTTCATCATCATTTGAATTGGTTTTTGTTTTGGAATGTTGTATTCCATATAACTTTGTTTCCATGCTTGCAAATTATGGCCTAACAATCTTTTAGTTTACATGATATTTATACCAACAAATTGTTTGTTTTAGGTTTGTTAATTGTTAGTTAATAAAAATTTATGAATATGAATAATAATTCTATTGTATTTTTAAATTACTGAATCTTTTCTTGAATCATGTATTTTAAAATGTAAGATGTTTGAACTGGAAAAAAAAATTACTTATTATTTTAGAATCTGAATCTGTTCTTATTACATTGTATTTTTCATACAGTGTCAAAAATATATTTTTAACAACTTGGTTACAACACAAGGTGAAAAACATAAAATGCCGCAATATCAAGCTTCTGTTGCAGTATTATATATTTATTCAATCCCCAGTTCCTGTTTGATCTGCGAAGCAGCTTCGTAAATCTGTTGCTGGTCACATATAGACTTGGACACGCTCTCCTTTTGCAAGCATCTCTCACCCCACTCCACGAGCTTAGGGAACTCGGCTACCATGCTCCAGTTTCCTAGGGTCTCAAATGTGTAAAAGAAGCTGTAGAACGGAATAAGTGCCAAGTCTATATAGCCAAAGCTCTCATCCCCGAAATATAGCTTGTCTCCGAGTTCTTCTTCCAAGATTTTAAAGCACTGAAACAAGTCCTTCTTCGATGATTCTTTGAGCTCACCTTTAGATGCCCATAGATTCCTTCCAATAGGATAAATCTGGACGAAACCAGTTTGCATGTCAATAAACATATTACTTCATTTATGTTTCCTTTCAAAAACTAAACACAGTAAGACAGAGAAAAAGAAATTTAATCAGTACTAGGAACTTACCTTCTTGTCGATGTAGTCAGCCCAAAACCTGGCATGTGCACGTCGATAAGGATCAGAAGGCAATAATGAAGGTTTATGGCTCCAAACCTCATCAATATATTGAACTATGATCATTGACTCACAGATGGGTCTCCCATTATGGATTAAGACAGGTATTTGCTGATGAACTGGGTTCATCTTGAGAAGAGTAGAGCTCTTGTTGCTCAAGTCCTCCACCTGAGATTTATATTCTATTCCCTTCTCTTCCAAAGCTATCCTCACCCTTGCTGCAAAGGGACTCATCTCAAAATCCAGTAGAACCACTTCATTAGCCATTTGTTGCACAAAGAGAATCAAGATTTTTCTCAGTAATTTGTTTCCTTTTTCAATTTGCAATGAGGAACTGAGGCGAAAACAAGAATTTATAGCAGAACATGAGTCCTCTGTGGAATTTTCAGTTCCCCTTTTACTTCTAGGTGCTTCGCTTTTGTTGTCATTGCTTGCATCACAATGGTCACCCTGCTTCGAGAATAGCAATATTGTAGAATTTTCTTGTACTCTGCTGCACTATCATTATATTATTATTAGCCTTTTTTTTTTTTTTGACGGGTTGGGATTTTCCTGGCAACCACCTCGAAATATCTTATGAACAATATATTTTAAAATTCTTCTTGTAGAAATATTAAATTGAATTATATTTGTCATCACATGAGAGGGATCCAGAATCTCCGAATCCTCCGAATTTTTTTTTTCTTTTATCGCTTAAGGCAGGTAGCATCTCACCCTTCAGGATAAAAATTAAAGTAGCGGCTCCTGATTAGATTCCAACAAATAAAAATTCATGGACATTACCATGGCAAAACAGTGCTACAATAACTTATTTGATAAAAAAAAATTAAAAATCATTTGTTTACATTTTGAGAGCGAAAGGTAATTTTTATATTAAAAAAAAACATATTAAAGATATATTAGATCTCATCTCAAAAAGCATCAAATTTTGTTTTCTAAATCAAATGCTACTTATTTTATTTAAAACATACAAATAAATTTAAATATTTTAGAATTACATAACCTCAATCATTTTTGTTTTATATATAGTAATTAAATAATATTTAGTAACATAGTTAATAATCTTAAATATTTTAAAATTAACTAATCTTAATTGTTTTATTTTATTTTAAATTTATTAGTTCGCAATTTATATGGATTTCAATTAAATTATTTTGTATTTCTATTTATTTTAAGAAAACCATGTGATGTTTTGATTATTGTTTCTTTTTTATCTTATTTTTATGATATTTGTTTTTTTTTTTCAAAGAAAGAATCCATTTTGTAAACAATTCATTTAGTTTTTTTTTAATGTTTAATTTGATAAAGAAAACGTTTAATTTAAGTTGGTAAAATTTATTTAGATTATCGAACAGGTGATGGCTCTCTCTCCCCCATTAGTTTTAAATCACAATTTATTAGTCAGAGAGAATTAATTGAGCTGATATTCAAATCAAATGCTGAGACCGGTCTATTTGTAGCAGTGTAGGTTGGCAGCAATATACAAGATCAACGTCCCATCCCCAGACTTGCTTTTCATTGGGTGCAAGGTTTCCGGCTTTATTTTTTCCAAACAATACATGGATTCTTTAACAGAGCATGCCTCCCCTGCTAGCGTAAATAAGATTAATTCTCAATTTTTGAGAAAGAAACAGCACGAGGAAGAGGGTCATTTTCTGGTAAATGGATTGCAATCACTCGGTGAGACAATTTGTGCGAAAATGATTCTTGAAATAGTGTTTTGAGTATCTAGAAAGATAATTTATTACCATTTTGAAAAACCTCACCGGTTTTTAGTAGACAACAAAGTCTTGTCTGCTTTCCATTTATATGCATTTTTGCAAGTTTTTAGACCTTGACTATGTGGAGGAAGAAGCCCTCAAAGGATCAAACAGTTTGGAGTAGATGTAAAACTGATGTCCGGTCAGGCATGCTAGGGATGGCTCCCTTCACTTGAACACAGAGAGAAGCTGCTGCAGCTGTAAATATTCAAGGGAATTGTCAGGACATCATTCAAATGAAAAATGATACAGAGATGTATAAAATACAAACAAAAACGGCGAACACCAGTCATACCAGCAAATCTCATGCATTCCTCCTTTGTTTTGCCCTCCACGAGTGCCACAGCAAAAGCGGCAGTAAAGGTATCTCCAGCTCCAGTAGTGTCTAGGACTCTTGCAGCAGAAATTATGGTTTGTTTAATTGGTTTTTCCCCTTCTATGAATAAAGCTGACCCTTTAGCCCCAAGCTTCACCAGAACTTGCTTTACTCCCTGAAAGTACACATTAAACAATATAAGTTCAGTGCCAACTGCCAAGCATGGTTTCCTATCAGTGAAACTATCCACTATAACGAGATGATCAAGTTACTCAAAACAAAAAACTCAAATGATCTTGACATAAATTCTGATTTTAAAGATGTGACAAACATTTAGTTGGTGCAATACATCATTTGATGATGGCTGTCTTATTCAACCATATATTTAAAAGCATTGAAATGGCCTTATTCATAATTTGTGAATGAATGTGTGAAACAGGAATCAAACAATTGATTTCCATAAACTGAGAACAAAAGCTATTAATTGTCCTTGAAATATCCAAAACATGCCTTACAAAGTTGATAGGCAATTGTAAGAAACTACACTCGTGTTTGGCTATGTTTGGTATGCTGGGCCGTTAATTTTTCATCCCCTTCTACTTGTGTTTGGAAAGATTTTGGCGGCAGGGGAAAACATCAAGGAGGGTAATAATTTTAATCCTTGTGCAGGGAAAAATCTCAGTTTTTGTGCCTTTCACTCATTTTTTATAAAATAATACAAACTTGTTCTTCTTTTTTCTTCCTTTTCCCGTTTTGGACCACGAACATATATTATTTTTTTTTATAATTATATTTAACTTAAAATCTGATTTGATTTATATTGGGATCCACTATTCTCCATAATTTTTTCAACTGCTATCAAACATTCTTATAACTTCAGCCTTCAAAACTTTTTTATAACTTTAACATGTCAGCCTTAGAAAATTACCCTCTAAACATTTCTCCTCGAAAATTTTCACCTCATACCTGATGCAAACAAAGCACTTAATGATAGGGGTCTCCAAACTCACCATTTTATGACACTTAACGACAGCCTGACCAATCTGTTCAAAGCTTTCAGTTGACATGCAAGTCAAACGTGCAAGTTCACTTTCATTCGGGCTGAAGATGTCAACAACATTCAACAATTCTGGGGGCATTGGTGCATCCATTCCCCCAGCATCCAAAATAACAGGAACACCTGCGCTTTTTGCAGCCTAAAGACATGCATTATCCAATAGAGGTCAGAAATGATTGCAAGAGAAACACCAAACAAGCTATGAATAATAACAATCATGCCAACAGAAACTTGACAAGAAAATGCAGAACCATTAAAGTCAACTGGCAGCTGAGGAATTAGATATCTTCAAACCCCAAGGTTACTCAAACATCCATGAAATTGATATAAAATTTCAATATTAATATTCACAGATAGGCAAATCAAAAGAATCAAACTATTCAAGACTAGGAAGTGGCAGCAGATATTAGCATGAGTGGCTTTACTAAAATATATAATAAGCATATGCTCTGTCACACTGATATTTATGATCAACTTATATCAAGTAACCACAAAGAGCTCAAGCATTTGGAAGATTTAGTGCTACCTTAATGGCTGTGTTACTTGTGTAAGCAAGTCTTTGGGTCTCCTCTAATTTGGGAAAAGAGTATAAGATAAGTACAGTTTTTCCATTTCAAAATTCTTTGTCCAGTTCCTCTAAATTTTTCCCTGCCTGGTTTCATCCCAGTTTTTCTTTGTTGACACAACCTCAAGACGTTTCAGAAGATCAGGTGAGCATACATATAGAGAAAGCATTTATATGGTACTTACTTCTAGTAATTCCAAAGGTTCAAGTTATCATCTTCCCCAACTTACCTCCCTCCTTGTGTGTGAGTGTGTGTATGCTCGGTGTGAAGAAGAAGTTAGCCAAAAACAAAACAAAAATCCCATGTCCATGCTGCATCAGGCACCCCACATTTTAATAGTGCAATGACAGGTCAAATTTTAACCATTCTTTGCTATTTCAATTTTTTATCTACATACAGAAGCCAAGGTGGAAACATGCTATAAAACAACAAGGAAATTAGTCATGTTGCTTAAAACAAGAACAGATGATCCTGCTGTCTAAAAAATATTTGCCCAGGGTCACAAGATAGAATTTAACTGGCTAAACCAATACAAGCTAAAGCTTTCATTCATGAGAAATTAAAGAAAAGGAAAATCTTCTTTATGGCTAAAAAATCTCAGTTACAAGTAAAAAGATTTTTACATGGACAGATACATAGAATGGCTCAAAATATACCTAAAATCCTGGTTAATAGATGAAGAACTACACTTAAGGTTGCCACTTAAAAGCAAAATCAGACACCAAACTGCTTAGCTAATCTTAATTAGATGGAAATGTTTTAGCAATACTTATAGTGGTTATCCTATGTGATCATGCAACAAAAGTCTTAATGCCTGAGCTATTTGCTGGAAAGGATTTTATAATGGAAGCTACTCCTTTTAATTGAAATCAGTCAGCAAAGAAGGGGCCCTACCTTCCTTAAGAAATACCATTTAGGTTGGCTACAGTAAAACATTAACTTTGGAACTCAACCAGAGGATTCTCTAAAATCTAATCCATGTATTGTGGCAGACAGCATGAAGATGATGCCAGCTAGTTTTAGTCCTCCATAAGTGAACCATTTTTAACTTCACATCCAACACCTACAACACTACAATGCTAGACTGCTTGTTGTATTTCTGTGAAGTAGCTTACTATTTCCTCAACAAGATGCACAAAGGAAACCTTCTGAAATTCGGAGTGCGCAGCTAGTTATATATCATGAAAATTTCAAGGGCTCAGCGGAGCACTCTGCATAGCATAGAGCAATAACTAACTTCAACTATAAGCAAATATTAAACTAACAATCTGGAAAAGGACACTCAACATTTCCACATAGTGTAGAAGATCCTGGACCTTCTATAACCAGCAGTTCAAATGAGAAATTCAATAGGGATCTCTTTGTAATATCCTTATAACAGAGAGATCCATGGCCTGAAACTTGGAATATCCCGAGTTCTTTCAACATTTACTGGTTCATGAAAAACATAAATATGGTTTATTTTTAAGAACTTTATCAACTCAAACTGTGTATCCATTCTTTCATCCAAATATTTAGAATAACAAACAATCTTTGACCTGTACATTCCTCGTATTTTTGTTTAACAAGTGACATCTCTATCTTTGAAGCTTCTAGCAAAAACTAATTGCGATGGTGGAGTAAGGTGCTGCGTATGGATTCACCTTGTTCTAGTCATATATATTGATGGAAGATAGAAAGCACCAAGAAAACCACATCTCAATCTAGCTGGACGAACCAAATTCCAAAAAGAAAATCTAGGAAAAAGAGTTTGCAATCCATCACCAAATATGGACAACCATCAATTCATTTTGGTCCCCTAGAAATATGTCAAAAATTAACGCAATCTCAACCACAGACATTTTCTTTGACCATCCCATCATACCTTGATGAACAATGTCACTGAGATCAACAAAGCCTAATCCCATAGCCATGGCCATTCCGCCAAGTTTATACAGCTAATGATATTCTCATCCAGAAACTCATAATGTCTACTATCCAAACAAATATCCAATCCAATTTCTTTTACCCCAATTGATTCAAATCCAGTAAATTAGGATCACTGGTCAATCCATGCACAAAAATAAAAACATAATAAACTAAAAGCCTCGCTAGGCAAAAGAAATCACTTAGTTCATTTACACAATTGCTTATTTAGATGCAAGAAATAAAAAGCTCTGACTTTAAACCATAAACATGATCAAATTAACATGATCACCATTAAACATGAATGAACAACATGTGATACAGAATTTTTATAAAAAAAAATCATTAAAATGCCTGAAATTAGAAAAAAAAATTCATTAAAATGCCTGACCTTTGCTACTTGAATATTAACTAAATCAGGTATTTCCCTTTGAAGCAAAACAACCCCAGCCTTCCTCACAACCTCCAAATCCTCATCGCTGAGCTTCTCAGGCCAGCAACTCATGTTAGCTCCACCAACAATAATAATAGAATTTTGCCCATCAGGCTGCAGCATCACCACAGCATGTCCAGTAGGCACATCACTCAGATTCCTCACACAATCAAGATTAACCCCACCATTCTTTAAAGCCTCAGTGATCAACTTCCCATGTGCATCCTCGCCAACTTGCCCCACAAAGTATGTTGGATATGAAAGTTTTGCACCGCATGCGGCCTGGTTAGCTCCTTTGCCACCAGCAAGAGTCTGCCCAGTCTTGGCTGAGATGGTCTCCCCTTCTTTTGGTAATCTATCAATCTCCACGTATATATCTGCATTGGCTGAGCCAACAACTACTAGTGGTGGTGTATTGGGATATTTGGTTAACGGGGTTTGAGGGGTTTTTGAGGCTTTAATGGAAAATGAAGGAAACTGGTGTTTTTTGTTGGATGGCTTCTGGTTTTGGTGATTGTTGAAGTGAATTGGGTTTGCAAATGCTGGTTGTTTTATGGGATACTTTTGGAGTTTAAGGTTGCAATGATTTGCTGGTGAAAATGACATTGCTTTCATGTTTTCTCTTATCAGATTGATTTGCGTTTAAGGAAATCTGGATCAAAAAATGAGCTTTGACTTGTGTTGTTAGCTTTTTGTTTGGTGTGCTCTTCGAAGGATAAGAAGGCCACCCACTCAGCAGTACGTGGGATACACATCGAAAACACTGGTTTCGCCATTAAGGTAAAAATATCTATTTATTTTTGTTTTTTAAAAATACTTTAAAATTTTTTATTTTTTTATTTTTTTATATAATTTTAATATATATAAAAAATAATTTTTAAAAAATAAAAATAAGTAAAAAACCTAAATCAATTTGTAAATTTAAAAAGTTAGAATTCTTATTCTATATCTTGAAGTTAAATCTATTCTTCATAAACCATTTTTAAATAAATAAAAATAAAGATATGAATGCAGAAAATCAAAATCAATTTCCCAATTGAAAATTTAGGGATTTGTTCACCATGTATAATCTTCCAGCCACATCCAAACTTTTGATATAGTTTCAACAATATTTTTAATTTGTTTTACTAATTAAAATATTTGGATCAGCTTATATATATTTTGATTAATTTCATAAACTCTAAAATTAACAATTATATAAGTTTCTAGTGGCTTTAAAATTTATAAAATTTAAACTAGTAACCTCTAAAAAAAAATAAATATAAAACCTAACAAATTAAACTATATTTATACATATCAATATTCATTTTCATCTTTAATAAATATGACATGATTCTCTCTGTTTTAATTTTTGCATCCTAATTAAATGATTTTTCGGTTGCAATTGGAGTGTCACATCATCGGTTGGGCTCTCCGATGTCATGATTCTTTTGTCTTATTATTAACATCCCTGGTTTACTAATTAAGGAGTAAGGAGCATGTGGAAGTGAGTTTCAATTATCATGATCTGAAAAGGAAGTTTCAATCAAACAATATTAAAAAAAAAAAGTTTTAATATTTTGTAGGCAATTTTAAAAAAAATAATTAATATAAGAAAATTATGTAAATAAATTATAATAAAGAAAATAACTTATTTTCATTGAATATTTATGATACATTTTAAAAAGTTTTTGTATTTTAGGTTCATGTATAATATTTACCAAAATAATAACTAATATTACCATAAAAGCTATAATTTTATTTTAAAACTATGGAAAATTTTAATGATATTTAATTGAATAGGAGTTTAAAAATTTATATTTATAGTGAATTTTAATCAAAATTTTAAAAAAATAATTCTAAAAAATTAAAAAAATATATAAAAAAAACAAGACACTCGTGTTGGGAAGGGTGGGTTAGAGCAACTAAGCAAATAGAAAGAAGCTCAAGCACACATGGAAGTTTTCTTTTTTTTTTTAATGAGTGGACAACACGTCGTCGAATTGATTTCTTTCCTTTTAGAAAATAAAATAGACAATGAAATAAAATAGACAATGAATCATTTGCATTGTAAGTTGTCATGTTGTCTACTAGTTAATATTTTGATCACCAAATGTGGCCATTAAAGTTGGGATTCGAGTTTTTAAACCCTAAATATTAATTTTTAACTATGTTTTCACTCGAAAACATTCAAGAAATGTCTTATAAACCTGGTCACTACTAAACATGAATTAGACCTCCAAAGATTAAAAGAGATTTGTGGAAAAAAGAAGTCCCAACCTAATTTTTAAGAAAACAACAATCTTAAAATATACACTGGTTTTAAAAATCTAAGTAAGAGGTTGATTATGTATAAAATAATATATACATTGCCTTTAATGTATCCTTTCGAACAAAAGATTACCCTAGCTATATGTTTCCCTTAAATTTATTATGGGCATACCATTAAATATCTAAATTATTTCCAAGCACATTAATAAGTTATTTATTACCGGTGAATGTTCATCAAATTAGCATTGAGCTCTAAATCAAGAGTATCATAACTTCGTGATTTTATTTTAGTTTTTTTTTCATTTATAGTTAAAAACATCATGCTAGGCCTACATCGATTCTTAAAAACTAATAAACACATTTTGCTAGCTGTATAAAAACCAATCTTTGATCAAAATATAATACAAACTAGTCAAAACTCGTCAATGCAATTTTTATTCTTGTTTTAAAAATAAATATTTACATGCACATACATACATCATAGGTGATAATGCTATTTATAAAATAATATTAAACTATTGCGATGATACTAAAAATAAAACAAGATTTAAAATTATATATATATAAAGTTGTTGATTTCTGAAAATATAGTTTTCACACATGCATAAATAAAAACATAATAGTACAAACTTATAAAAAGGAACTAATGCTATTGTGAAGCCAATAAAAATAAAAATCTTCAGGCTACAAACTTATAAAATGGAAATAATGCTATTGTGAAGCCAATAAAAATAAAAATCTTCAGGCTCGATATTCTTAGAAAACACATGACAGACCCACTTTGTTGGCCTAACAATATATAGACTAAGCTATTAGGCCTGGTAGCATCTACCAGACTCAACAATCACTTGAGTCTGATTTTGGCTAGAGCTAGCAACTTTTAGGTTTGGATTTGACTAGACTGAACAACACTCAGGTTTACCTAGTATCAGACCCAACGCGCCTTAACCGGTATGCGTTTAGTGATGGCACGTGTCAACCAAACAAGCCTGAGAATACAGGAAAATTATACACGTATATTTTTCTTGATCTAGTACTTTTTAGAAAAGATATATATATAAAAATATATTAATAAAATTTTGATTCATCAATTTCTTACCGTTTACGATTAAAGTTTTTTTATTCCGTTAAAATTGTGCACCATCAATCATCTATCAGTACGTTAATATGTTTCAATCTTTCCATGGGATGCATAATGTGCAATTTACGACCCTATAAAATATGAGCAATTAGGTATGCTCACTTGAAGGTAATATCATTTATTTTTATGTCATCAAAAAAATCTGGACTTTAACATTGTCTCTGTTGTTCTTATCATAGCTATGGCAATGGATTTTGATATTGCATTCCTTAAACATCATCTTTTGAAAATCATAGGCACCTCTTGATCAGCAGGTGATATATTGTGGTTATGTCAGGGGCTCTGTCAGTTTGTTATTTTTTATTCTAGGCATGGGTTTTTGTAATGTCAGCATGTTCACAGACTTTCTTTGACAGAATGATAGTTAGACAATTATTGAAAAAATCCAGATTTAGATAAAAATATTTTACGTGGTTGACGATCGAAGTTGTTGTTAATTTATGACAGATTTAGATGCAGTTGCAGTTTCATGCAATAGATCATAGTTTCTAAGTGATCTTCGCACTAGATTAATGTTGTAAAACAGGTTCCCATCATATTTTTCCTTAAATGCAATGGATTTAGAAATCATACATCACATTTTATTAAATACTTTGTGTAAATTGTTTTGACATTGCAAGAAGAAACAACTAAAGCTTGAAATGAAGACTGAATACAAATTCATTGTCTAGTCTTGTTAAACAATTATGAAGCTAGCTAGATACTACATTGATTGTAATCATATATATCAAGTCATATCCATGGCGACACAGACATGGAATGAACAAAAGGAATGTTTCTAGCCAAGAATCAATGAGCAGTGTTTACTTAGCTAAAAAGTCATATAGTATAGCTAAACTACCAAGAAGAGACCTTAGCTTAGAACCCTAAAGAACCGAACACACTGACTCTCTCTTTATCGAACATCTCAAAATACTGATATATGACGCCGACAGCAAGAAGAACTCCTGTTCCCGAACCAATTGTACCCATCATATCTGCGGACACTGTCAAGGCACCAAGGCACATTCCTCCAAATGCTGCAGCTACGGGTATGTGGCGGTTCAGCACGGCTTCTAAAAGGAACGTTTCACCTATAATTAAGCATAAAAATACTAATTAAACAAACCCAAAAGAATTTATTAACCTGACACGTTTTCTTTGTGCTGGTATTTTGATTTTATGATAATAATTATTTTTAATTTTTTTCAGGAATATATTAAAATAATATTTTTAATATCAACATTTCAATGCAATTTAAAAAAACTAAAAAGTTAATTTTAAATAAAAATAATTATTTTTTTACAAACACACGCGTAAAGATGATCATTTTCGGTTCGGTTCGGTTTTTATAAAAAAAATAACGAAACTGAAATTAAAAAAAAACCGAAACCAATTCAAACCGACTAGTTTCGATTTGATTTTTTAGGATAAAAACCGGTTCAAACTGGTTTGGCTCAGTTTTTTCATTTTAGCTCGGTTGTTTTCCGATTTGGCTCGGTTTTTTCAGTTTTTTTCAATTTGAGTTCGGTTTGACTTTTTTAGTTTTAGGCTTACAAAATCGAAACTAAACCAAACCGATCAGCTTTTTTAAAATTTTAAGCTATTTTTTTTTACAATTCAGTTTTTTCAATTATTATTTTCAGATTTTCTAGCTTTGTTGCTCACCTCTATGCATTGCATTGCCAAATTAGTTTGTATTGGAATGGATTAGAAATGTAACTGGCAGTTTCCAGTTATCCTAGTTGATTGAAAGACTATAAATCAAATAAGGATCATAATTTGTAAATGCAGTCGATCCAACCCAAAAAAACGTTAAATTTAATAAGATTGGCCCAATTCTAAAATTATTATTATTATTATTATTATTATTATTATTATTATTATTATTATTATTATACAATATAGATTATATTAAGAAGGTTTTTGTATGGTTACTTCATTGTTTATATAAATAATGAAGTATCTTAATTCTTTTTGAATTTTTTTCTTCTAATTGAATATTTTTATGACCTAATTAGATGAAATTAAACTTGAATTTATGGGTAAACTTATCAAATTAAACACTTAAAGGATTGAAGTGTAAAATACTAAAAAAGACAGCTAATTTAAAATTCACAAACACTCTCATTTTTATCCCAAAGTTTAATTTGTTCATTATTCGGTCTCTAAGTTAGACAAAAAAGAAAAAAAAAGCTCATTAAAATATGATGAAGAGAGAGAAAATTATCCATTGAATCATTTTTCAGCAAAGAAACTCATCGTTATTAGCGCTAAAGGGTTTCATTTGACAATAAGAATTCGATGATGATGGTTTTGAACATTTGTCTTGTCTAAAAAATAGATTGGGCTCGGTTTAGATATTTTATGTAATGTTAATTTTGATTTTCTTAGATGATTTTAGGTTATTAAGTAGTTTATGGAGTTTGAGGTTATAAATGAAGTTTCATTTGATAGAAGGTAGATTTTCAATTTTTAGCCGGTTTATTTGAGTTAACTCGAGCTATTTTTTTCATCCTATTTTTATATTGATATTTTTTAAAATTTTATCCTCCAACATTAGGTTTTTTAGGAATTAGGCTGTGTAATTTTTCTTAATTTTTTTCTATGATGTTATCACCATCTCAGGACCCAAGTCATGGATTTTGCAAGTTTACTATATTTAGCCCGAGTCATTCTAGTTTATCTCCATCTAATTATTAAAAAAAGGATTTTGTCCATTATATTAATATCCCAATGGGGTCATTCTAGTTTGTCGTTATCTCAATATTAAAAAAAAATATCATTCAATATGTCATTATCTCGATATTTAAAGTCTAATATATATTACATTTTGATTTTATAATTATTTTTTTTTTGCTTGAAAATATGTTAGCAATGCATTTACTTTTTTTTTTTCATGTTTAGAGAAAACAACAATACAATCTATGGCGTAGTGCGAGCTATGAATCTATTTTCATCTAAATGAGAGATATATGATGACATCCCATCATTTTCATATTATTGAAAAAAACTAAGAATTGGTTAAAGATATATGTTTCTTGACTTATTGATTCAGAATAAAAAATTCTAAAATTTTATTAAATAATTATGAGTGCACCAAATTAACATTAGAAATGTATTTTTAACATTGTTCATAGAGAAAATATAGTTTGATCATAAAATTTAGACTTAGTTAAAAATATACATTTAGAATTATCTAAAGATTAAATAAACAACATAGTATTTGAATTTATAAATTAAATGCTCAATATCATTCAATCTTTTTTTGAATTAAGATATCTCTCTCTTTTTGTAAAGTTCTTTTAAGATGTTTTTTAACTTACTAAGACAAAGTCCTTTCCTTCAAAACAATGTCATCTTTTTAGAAAATGACCCCTTTTTCTTTTCTCTATTGAATCTTCTTCACTTATTAAGGTTGATTGAATACTTGATTGTTAGGTTTCCTGAAATATAGATATGTCATAGAAATAGTTAATTTAATTTTTTTTTTAGGAGTTCCAAGATCTCATTAGATAGATTTAGAATTGTTTAAAGTTTATAAAAAAATTATCTGAAGATCATATATTCTTTTCAGCTTTGAATAACTACTTCATGGTTGGGTTATCGTAAACCACAAGTTGTCTAAGTATCCGACCTCTAATGATAATTCACACAAACTATCGATGAGAAATCTTTTAAATCTTTTTAGAAAAGAAAGATTGTTATGCATTTGAGTGCTAGCTCTTTTTTTTTTCTTTTTGGTTTTTAGGTTTTTTGTATTGTACTATGTACTACACTATAAAAAAAAATAAGAGGCATCACATTCCATTTATAGGAAAACATGAAAACCCTATAAATGATATAATATCAATTTACTTCTTAAATAATATCACATATATTATTTCAAGATAATTTTATAAATTTATTAAATCAAGTCCCTACTTGATTTTTCTAGGTCTATAATTATAATTTCATGTATAAATTACATTCTAGCTCTCAATTTTTAAAATTTATTTACAATCAAGTCACACTTAATTAATCATCCGAGTTTAATTTCTAATCAATGGTTCTTATGTGTGTGATCCATTAGGTTCTCAAATAAATTGGCCAAAATATAAATTAATTAAATAAAAAATTATTAAATAAAAAATTTATTAAATCAAGTCCATACTTAATTTTTCTAGGTCTAGAATTATAATTTTCTGTATAAATTACATTCTAGCTCTCAATTTCTAAAACTTATTTACAATCAAGTTACACTTGATTAATCATCCGAGTTTAATTTCTAACCAATGGTTCTTATGTATGTGATCCATTAAGTTCCCAAATAAATTGGCCCAAATATAAATTAATTAAATAAAAAAGTATTAAATAAATAAATTTATTATTAATTCAACAATTGATTGATTTATATTTGAATATCAAGTACAATGTCTAGCAACTTGTCATGATCCTCTAAATATTAGAAAAATCACAAGTAATTTTACTTAACTTTTTAGTGATCAGTTTCTAAATATAATTATTATTCTTTTATCAACAATGTTCTGATTTAGATGTTATACTATGAAATGTGTCTATTCTGTCAAATTATATTTATTCTTAACACTATATTCATTGATTATTTGAATAAGATTTTAAAATCTTTTTAAATCTTATTTTACCTTATACAAGGATTTACCATCATTACTATTTGAAAACAGATGAAACGCTTTCTCTAATTCATCTAGGGTGATGAATCCTTTCTTGGTTACTCATATACTTTCATATAGTTCACATTATACTAATATTTGCTCGTTTGTTACCATTGATTAAGACAATGTGTAAAATAATCAAGACATAATATTTTATATATAAGATAACTTAGTGATCTCAAGTTTAAAGATCACTTACAGAACTGTTATAGGAGCATTTTTATAGAAACATGTGATCTCTTCATGTTGAATTTTCATGCGAGACAGTTTAGTATAGATGTCATATAACAAGTATCTACATGTTAGTTTTAGATATTCCTCATATTTCAACTTATAAGAACAATTATTTTTTATATATATAAATAAAAGAACATAATATATATCAATTTTAATAATATTTTAATTATTATTTAATTTTAATAAAATATTAATCATAAATATTTAGAAATAATACTATGATATAATAACTTCCTTCCCTTGATTTGTTTAATTCCTACACTAAATAGGGTGGATGTAGGGTCGTGTTTTGGAAAGGCAACTTGTGTAGTTTGAGTTTGTTTATGGGTTGGTGATCCAATGATTGGTGCAGGCTAGCCATGGAGGAGCATATCTTCTCCCCCACCCACTTTGCCCATAATAAAGCCTAGAGGCGAGAGGCGAGAGGCGAGAGGCGAGGCGAGAAATTATTTTGTTAAAATCAAAATTAGAGATTGCAAAAACCCACTTCCAATTCTAGAGATATAGCATTCTCCACGCGGCAAATACAGGGCCTCCATTTTACATCTGTTAAAGTCACTACAAGATGGCCACATATCATCCGATTAAAATTCCAGTGTTTCAAAGATCACAATACTCCTGTGAATCTACCCGATATAGCCCCCCAAATCAACATATCATTGATCATTTATTCATCTACGGTTACTAATTGGAAAACAACATAACCTCTCGTGATATCGATATCAGTTGATCACTTCTCTAGTCGAACTATATTTTACTCGAAAGGAGCTCCACTCTGTTTAAGGTCAGCCTCAGCAATGGCTTTGAGTCATAGCAGTATAAGCTTAACAACAACATTAACTTCCATTTCTTCAAAAACCCAATTTGTTATTTCTCCAAAAACCAACCCTTTTTCCTTAGATTCTAGTTGCTTTAAACTGTACAAAAGAAGCTCCTTTTCTGTTCGAGCTATGGGTTCTTCTGCTTCTTCTTCTCAGAAGCCTGACAACACTCAAGTTCCACTCTTTCTCTATTTGATCATTCCTTTTCCTTTTGTTTTATATGATTCTTGGTTCGATGAAGTTTCTTCTTCTTCTTCTTCTTCTTTTTTCTCCCTTTTTTTAGTGATTCTGTTCAAACGAGATGACACTCGTAACTTGATAATACTGGTATATGTATTGGATATTGTTCTGTTTCACTTGTTTGGAGCTCTGCTTATTAGTTTTTTCTTTGATAATAGAATTATAAGAAAAATTATAAGGGGATCGATGCAGTTTGTGTGTTTTTTTAATGAAATTTATTGGATTCTTGTTCTCTTATTTGTGTTAATAGATCATGATGCTGTTTTCCTCCTCCTTTTTTTCTCCTGATGTTTTGGCCCTTTTGAAATTTGAGTGGTTTTGATGAAGAGAATATGGTTAAGTGGTAGAATCTTTTCATATAGATAGAAAAGATTGGGAATTTGTCTGAGTTTTTCCTCAAATATCACATGGTAATGGCATTCTTCATGGCGGTGCTGAATTTTCATTTGTTATTTTGTTGGGTTTTTCGATGGTGTCTTCACTGGGTTGTGTTATTGGAACTCTATATCACGCATTTCATAGTTCAAGATTCTCTGTGAAAAAGGTCAGAATTTGCTGATGTTTTTTGAGATAGGATTCTTCGAACCAACTGGTGTGAGGATTGCGGTTGTTTACTCTTTCTTTCTTTTTCTTCCACCAGCTGAGTGATAGCTTCCTTACGAATCTTAACTCAAATTTCACTCACCGAAGATCTTTCCCGTTTCCGCCCTTCATCATTTCATCAAATAAGTAGTTGAACTCTCTGGTAAAATTCACATGGAAAGTTTGATAGTTGTGTTACCTCTGAAGTTAGAAAGATACACTTTGATTAATTGTGGTGATATTCAATTCATATTGATTGTGTCTGACAATGCTGTGGACTATAACATGTCTTAAATTAAATGTGCTTTCTCTCTCTTGTATTACCTAGTGTGTAGTTGGAGAATGAGACTGCAGGTTTCCTAGTCTTGGAAGGGGATTCTCTGCATGTGTTAAACTTGTAAGTTTGAGAGAACATGAAGTTTATGAGATTGAGGATGGTAATGTCATTGAATTATAAGAGTGGGAGTGAGCTGATTCTGACAGTGTATCAACCATCAAAGTGATTTTGTTATGAGCTAAAACAGAGTTTGCTGATACATTCCTCCCCTTCCCAATACTTTCCTTGATTTCTCCGAGTTCTAAATGATTTATTTGAATCAACTACAAGCGACCAGGTTGACACAGTATCAACTCTACTGATGAAATGCTTTGTGATTTTAGCTCATTATTTGCTTGTTCATTCCGTGCAGTGAGAGATCCTTTAACTGAAGTTTTCATAGTCATCTCTTCGAAATCACAAATTGCAGCTAAGGATTGAAGCACTTTTCTCATTGGATTGGTGTCTACATAAATCTTTACATATAATGTGCACAAAAATCTATACATTTAATGTGTGCACGTGCAAAAATCTCCACATTGTTTATTTAAACTTTGGTTTCTCCATTAAGAAGCACCATTTTCAATATTGGACACTCTGAGTAGGAAACCCCAGAAATCTCCCCTCACACATCAAGCATTGGGTAAGAGCCGGGTGTAGACGTGTTGGTAAACCTAGGCTCAGATATTTATTGTTAGGTGATTTTGGGCCTATCTCCCCCACAAAGCTAACTTGTAAGGCGAGTCTTTCCCTCGTACTTGTAAACTCTCGACCAGCCCCTTCCACAACCAATATGGGATAACCCAACAGTTGCGTCATAGGACTTAAGAGCATCTTGAAGAATGACAAGTGGAAGGGTGAACAGTGTATACATAGACATCATCCTTTACTCAGGGTGGAAATGGGAACTGTGGAATTTGCATATGATTACCAGCATGTGCACAACAAGGAAAAGGTAGGATAATCATCTGTCTAACTTTTGCAAGTCTACTGTTTCTGTGTCATAAGCCTGGTGAAGTGCTCCTTAGTTTTACACCAGTAGCTTCACATACTGCTTAACGTTTTGGCTAATGCGAGATGAGGTGGAATTATTATCTTTGCCACATCATGGTTTAACGAGAATAGTCCTGAACTTTGGCTTTAGAAATAAGTATTTATAAGGGCAGATCTGTTGTGGTTGGATAATTCCGAAGGAAGGAAAGTCCATCACTTAACAATTAATTAGTATTTGTTATATCGGTAATCAGGGCAAAGGGGTTATTGATCTTTCTTGGGCTTCTCAATTTGCATAAAAGATGATACTCTCTAACTGTACTGGCCAAGTCAATTGTCTGATTTGATTCCTTGTGGCGTGGTGAATCATGTTGATTTAGGGAGATTATATTCTGAATGTTTTAATGACAAAGGAATTGATCCTTATGATCTCTGTCTATAATCTTCTTCATACCTTAAGGATTGAATGCTGTTTCTATTGTGGATCTTCACTCCAATATGTTCTTTCTCTATTTTAATGTGAGATTTCAAAATGCATTTTGACAAGTGCTAAGCGCTTTGCAGTTCTTTGTGTATTGATGTTTCTTGACACTCTACTACAATGCTCTGAATGATCCTATTTGTTTTACGAATCAAATTATTTGCTGCTTTTTTTGGGAGACAGGAGATGTTAACTTTGCCTCCGTGAGCGATGGAGAATGGAAGAAGAAGCTTACAGCCGAAGAGTTTTACGTCACTCGGCAGAAGGGGACTGAGAGAGCTTTCTCTGGGTATGATTTATTTAATGTGCTGTAAGTGCAATTTTTACATGACTAAATCTAGGGGGCTTCTGTGATCTTCTCTAATGTCTTAGAGGCTGGCTTACTTCATCATGATGAATAATTTTAAATTGAAAAAAGAAAAGGTAAATAAATGCAATCTTTCATGTGGATTGAACCATTTAAGATTTACTTATTTCCCATATCTGTTTGGTTGTTGAACAGACCTTTCTTATCTCTGTTTTGCTTGCCCCTTGAATTGTTAATGAAGAAAATACATTCATCCTGTATGTAACATAGATTAGAAACATTGAAATTTGCCAATGCTTGCCATTTTAGAGGATGTAAAGTAGGAATATATAATGTTAGAGGAAAATGACTGGGATTATATTATGGCTGATAACTCTAGGAAGCATTTACTGCTAAGATCTTTAAGTGCATGGTGGCAGGAAAAGTATACTAAATCTATGCTTATCATCAGAACTGAACGGAGCGCCAACATATATACTGCTCTTTTGTGCCACCACTAGTCATCGGTTTGCTAATATCTTAATTTATTCACTTTCAGAGAGTATTGGAACACCAAAACCCCGGGAACTTACCACTGCATCTGTTGTAATACACCTCTATTTGAGTAAGGATCTCTCTTCAATCTCTTGCTGGTGCAACTTTCAATAGAACTGATTGGAATGTGCTCTGCCCTGCAGATCATCCACTAAATTTGACAGTGGAACTGGTTGGCCATCTTACTATCAGCCCATAGGAAATAATGTGAAGTCAAAGTTAGACTTGTCTATTATTTTCATGCCTCGTCAGGAAGTTCTCTGCACGGCTTGTGATGCTCATCTAGGGCATGTATTTGATGATGGTCCACCACCTACTGGTAAACGCTATTGTATCAATA
>Ga0325410_1002555_pt1 | contig 20468 bp, 10 predicted proteins | sample PopdelMetagenome_16_FD_206182 | JGI IMG/M metagenome (GOLD analysis project Ga0325410, IMG submission 206182) | Populus deltoides microbial communities from Bellville, Georgia, United States - Xylem-PdIQD-R3 | ecosystem: Host-associated > Plants > Phyllosphere > Stem > Wood/Secondary xylem... | reverse complement strand
TAATTGATTAGAGATTTTGTCCGGAGTTAATTTAAAGCTGGTTACAATCTCGTTTGATGGTCTTTCAAAGTATCGTTAGAATAGTCCTGTCATGATCTTTATAATCATATCGGGTGTGTAAAAAATAAAGCCTGGTGTGTTCCCAATGACTTATCTTTTATTTTATTTTTTTACTTTTTATATTCACTCTTGCCATATCACCCTATCTCCTATTTTATTTAATGGTTATTGGATCTTAAATCTCATCTTTTGGCTTTTGATTTTTTATAAAATTTTAGGTTGGTTTATTATGTTAATTAATTTGCAAAATACATATTTTAAAACATAATTAAGCAATCGTTATTGAGAATAATGGTTATGTACAAAAATAATTTTCAGAAATACGATTATGTATTCAAACTGTGTTACTTTTCTAAATATTTTTTCAACCCATGTTATTCTAAAAAAAATAGATTTTATTTATTTTTGCGTTGTAAAAGCTTTTTTTTTTAATAAAAATCTTTTACTTTTTTGCTTCAAATTAATTTTTTTAAGATCATTTTAATATAATGATATCAAAAATAAATTTTTAAAAAATAAAATAAAAATTATTTTAAAATATATATTTTTTTAAAAATTAAAAAACTAACTGCTAAAATGATAACAAACATACTACTAACTAGATTGTGTTGGCCTTCAAAAAAAAAATTCCCCAAATCAAAACAAAATTAAAAGTTCAGTACAACACGTTTTTCACATGGATTGTGATAAATTATCTTCTCCATCTGATCATATGAAGCCTAGTTATAATCCACCCGTAGCCCATAGGCCATAACCTGTTCCATAGGCCGAACCACACGAGATCTAACATAGGGGTTACGGCACCTCCAATTCTTCAAAAACTACCCATATACCCCTGCTTTATTAAGAAATATTTCATCTGGCTCCTCCAATTTTTTTTATTTTCATACATGCCCCTATCTCTATAAATGAGAAATAAATTAGCCTGGGCATGTATAGCCTGGTATGATCTAAAAACTTTTGATTCAGATAATTTTTTGAATGTTAACATGTAATGTACACAAGCTTGTTACGTTGGAAAAATTTCAAGGTATTTTATTAAGTTTTGATATTTTTGGATGGAGGCTTTGAATTTATTTATTTCTTTTCAAAAAAAAAAAACAGAATGAATTAGAGTATTACACGTACACTCCAAGAGTCAGATTACAATATCATCCCTTCATGTATATACCACACTACAATATTCCAACCACCTCATCATCAGTACTTCATTTTAATTATTTTTTTTATATTGTTGATGTAATTATTAATCGGAAATAAACATGTTTATGGGATGATTTTAAAATGATTTTTTGTATTTTTAAAATAAAAAATATATATAAAAAACACGTTCTATTTTTTTTTTTTTTATGTTTTGAGAGACCAACCAAATACTATCTCATGAGACCTGTAAGAAACCAATGAAAAAACACGTGGAAAATTTGAAAATTCATTTACAAATTGATGAACACGACACAACGGGAAAGAGTGGAGAAGTACGTACATCTGAGGCCAAGGAATTCAAAGCACATTCAAAGAGAGATAGCGTTAATTACCCTTAACACTCATGATGATGGTTAAAACAATAAGGCTCTCCACCAACCAAGTAAAAAGAAAGGGAAAAAAAAGAAGAGAGAGATTATATATCGGGTTTGATTACAGTTCTAGTAGTGTTATCATTGTTAGAGGATAATCAAAATCCTTTTTCTTTCCAAGGTATCATGAGGGAGATCAAGTTCAGTGGATTTTTATGGAAACATGTGGTAAGACACTGAGACAATATGCTAATTTCTCGTGTCCTTAAAAACCTTTTTTTTTCCCCTTTCACATGTTACTCGCTTTTTCGAGTCAACTTTTTGTTTATAATAGGACTCTAGCATGGAAACTTTATGGGCGGGAAATATGAAGATGGGTCCTTCAGCATACGGGACAAAGGAAACTAGCGGGTATTGTCTGGTTAATTAGTATCCTAAATTAAACATGAGAGATGAAAACAATTAGGATACACAGAGCATGTTTTTTTTTTTTGGATAAAAAATTACTTTACAATCATTTTAAAAATAAATTTATTCTCATGCTTCTGTATTTATTTTTTAAATCTAATATGTTCATGTTTCTTAAACACTTACAACGATCTAAGTATCTCATTTGATTTGAAAAATATAGGATTTTTTTCTTCCTGGAAGTTAAGATTTCAAGTAATGGACTCTGTTTGTTTTTTTAAGAAGATTTCACATGAGAATATATATATATATTATTTCATATATAAGCCAATTTTCTCTCAGAGAAAGGTCGATTTTCCCTTACAAATTAAACGGGGAAATTACGTTCACGAGTATATATGTCTCGTTCTTGAAAATGCTACAATATTTCAAGGCATGCAAGAGTCTGGAAACCTGGCTAAATGACATTTTTTAGAACCTCGTTTTCTTCAAGGAGTGACATTAACTAGTTGGAGCATCCTTAATTCTTTCTAGCAAGGCCTTGTGCACCCTTAAGTAGATACCACGCTGCTAATTTACTAATCTTTTTAGTACTCTCGCATGCATGGGATCAGTATACATGTGTGCTCTCCGAAGGGAATTGTATGCTTGCTTGCAGGTAGGCCGAGACTGTATGTCTGTCACATATTTGAAGAGGTTTTTATATATATATATATATACTTCAAAAACAATCACTGTATACAGTTCACAATCAAGTTCCTTTTAATTTATCGTCCAAAATGTACTAAAAACTAATAATTTTGGAATTTCAAGATATATCGAGGATCGAACTAAAAAATAAGAATCGATCGATATGTCAAAATGGAGAGATAGAACAACAAAGAAGTCACCACAAATTCTACCATGTACGTCTTCAATGTTGCAAATGTAAGTCATGGTTCCGTCAGCACACATAATCTTGAAAACGTTGCTTTATAAAAACATTTTTATTAATCTCAATCCGGATTACGATTCGATGCAGGTTTATTATTATTTTTTAAAGAAATCAAAATTATACCTTTTGAAATTTTATTTTTTTAAAAAACCAATAAATTTTGATGGAATTATTCGTCAAATTAAGTTTTTAACCAAGTCACGCTATAGCGTTAATTTCTCATATTTTTTATAAAATCCAAGCTAGATGCTGACTGATCACCGAGCCAATTCAGGTTTCTTAACAACAAATAAAAAAAAAAAGTTCAGATAAATGTTGCAAAGATTCGATTGGAGCTAGCACAAAAGTTTCAACCGAATGTTAACGATCTGTTTTTTTCCAAGTTAATTTGGCGAGAAAGGAACCTTGCCTTTAGTTTACAACAAAAGCATGGTAGAACACAGGACATTGCTGGTTAAGACGCCAACAACATGTTTGATGGTTGGGGTATAATCAATGAGGTCCTTTATGAAGGTCGGAACTTGGGCTGCGTGGTCAGATTCTATGTATTCCGTGTGTTCCTTCGATGCTTGGTTTGGTACTACTGGCTAATGAAGTCGGATTACATTGGAGGAAATTAAAAAAACATAAAATCTAAAAGGCAATAAATATCATATATATGCTTGAATTTGAGATTGCTAAATTTATGATCATTGTTTTCATTTATCAATAATTTCGCATGTCATGTGTGTTTGTCTTAATTTTATTATGGGCTAGCTGCTTGTAAAATATATAAAAAAAGAATTATAACTCAAAATCAAAAGTCATTAGTTCTCGCAAGTCATGTAAAACGTAACCTAGCTAGTTCATATGCTTAGACAGAAGGTCTCTTCACTACAACCTAATCCCTTTCCTTCATTCATGGAAGGAGTTGCAGAATTGGTTACAAGTTTGTTTGATGATAATGAGTCTTAATAAAGTTAGTTCATAGACATTCCTAGTAGGGCCTTCAGGTACGCCTACCTCTGTAAAGGAAATTATTTAGGTCTGGAAGGATTTGAGGCTTGGAGGCCATTGAGAATGGTGGAGATATTGGGATTTTCTTCTAAAATTTACTCACGCTTCAAAACCCACAGTGGCATGGACAGTGCTTTGACATTTACAGCATGAATTAGTAGAAGTTTCAAAAAAACGCAATCATTCGACAAAAAGAACTTTAATTTAGTTGGTTTGATTAACATTAACATGATATTTTGCTTGCTATCCTCTGGCATTGGGTCCTCTAAGTTTCGATGTTGGTGGAGCTTTTGCTCCCACTTGTGCTGTCATCACCGACTTGATTAAAATTTATTTTAGGATGATTAAGATGTTTACTGTAATCATTCCCATTAATCTCCATTTTTTTATTTATAAAAATATCCCAAATGCCAAAACTATTTTATACTCTCTCCCTCTCACTGAAAATCTAGAGAAATTTTACATAAATGAAGCTCGATGTCCATTATATTTTCCAATTTTTTTTAATTTTTTTTTGAAAAAGGGAGGCAATCTCATGTTAAAATTACTGATAGTTAATCATAATTGTTTTTAAAAGCTACAGCGGTGACTGTTGATCTTTTTTCCCAAGAAAAAAATAAAAAACAAATATTTTTTTGTGTACGTTTTCGGAAATTAGAAAATAGAAACAAAATCTTAATTTTTTAAATCACACATGCTCAAACTATTTTATACTCTCTCACCACGCTCTCCCTTTCACTAAAAATTCAGAGGATTTATATAAATGGAGCTTGATATCCATTGTGTTTTTTTTAGTTATAAAAAGGGGCAAACTCGTGTAAAAACTGTTGATAGTTAGTCAAAATTGTTTTTTGATTTTATTTTTTCATGGAAAAGAAATACAAAATATATAAATTTCTAGTGTATGTTTTTAAAAGTTAGAAGATAAAAGATAAAAAAAATCTTATAAGTAGTTTGCTCTTTATATTATCATCTAGATTTCAGATTTTAAGAAAAATTAAGAGAAAATAATTTATTATAAATACATTGATATAGACATATAAATTTGCTTAAAGAGTACTAGCCTTATTTGCCTTAAAATACAGTTCTTGATGTGATTATGCAAATAATAAATAAATTATTAAATGAGTTTTTTAAAAGATAATAATTTAAAAGGTTGATTTTTAAATTATTTTTTGTTTGCAAATATATTAAAATAATATATATTTTTTATTTTTTAAAATTTATTTTTAATATCAATATATTAAAATGATTTAAAAATATTAAAAATTTTAATTTTATTAAAAAAAAAATTTAGCCTGAATGCCAAACAGTTACTAAAAAAGTTGAGAAAAAGGTTCCCTTGCGTCTTATGACATTAATTAATTAGTTAACGAAACGAAGAGACTAAAATACACCTTAACGTAGACAATCTCCACCCACCATGCACAGCATTGGGTACCGCTCTTTTTTTTTTTTTAATTTTGTTTTTTATATATAAATTCACACTGTTCTTCTCATTTTTCCGCCATTTCAGAGAAAGAAACAGGAAACTGATTGTTTGACATCTTTTTTTAAGTGAATAGCAGATGACAACATGACGTGGCAGGCTGATAAAATCAGAGTGCAGTTTACACGTTTAATGGAAGATAAACGAGAGTGGGATTCAAAGTTGAAAAATTCCGTGATGCTCAAAATTCTGGTAAGAGATATTCTTATCGTTTTTTACTTGGCTCATGTTTTTTCCTCTGTTTTTTTTCCTTGTAAATTTTTTTATACTATAATTATTGATAATTACATGTCGAACATTATAAAAATTATTGACCGTCAACACGTCATTTGTTCTTATAGTTCGTTTAGATAATTCTTTTTATTATGATATTATTTATTTTATGATAAGAAATTTAAAACCAAAAACATATTTATTAATAAAATAAACATAGATTAATGCCTTGTTTGTTTTTGTGATGGTAAAATATTTTTATAAAAAAATAAAAATAATTTTTTTGATATTTTTATATTATTTTAATGTGATGATGTCAAAAATAAATGTTTAAAAAATAAAAAAATATACTATTTTAATGTATTTTTAAATAAAAAATATTTAAAAAATAACTATAATCAGATTAACGAATGGGCTATGACAACAATTTCACTTGATGTTATTATTAATAAAAATACAATTAATAATTATGATTTTTTACATATATGTGATGCATGAAATTTGTAAAGAAGGAGATTTTGTAATTTTCTTTTGGTATTGTGATGTTTAGTACATTAATTTTTTTATTATAGTTTTTTATGAATGTGTTATTATCATCGCTATAACCATCCATAAAATCAAATTGGATCACTGGAACTTAGTCACTATAATTAATAATTTCTAAAATGAACGTGTCATCAATTTAGTTAACGGCATTTCAAAGTAATATATTTCATAAATTTATTTAATTATAAAAAAATAAACACGAGTAATTTATTTTATTTCTCAATAACAAAAAAAAAATCTTTAATATTCACCTTTTACCGGTTTTTCTCTAACTTAGAAATCGACATGTGATGAATTTATTAGAACAAAAAAAAGCATAGGGAAAATCTAGTAAGATTCTCGAAGAACAAGGACTGATATGCAACATGTTAACGAGTAAATATTTGGATGGCAAGCACGCGCTTCTATCGAGCTTGAATGACCACTGACAAATGTTGTCATTAACAACGTTGTCATCCAATTACTACTCGATCAGAAGAGAAGAAACAGTAAGCTACTGATACTTCTCGTGATCATTTGCATTCCAACTTTTCTCTTTCCTCATTCACTCTCCCACCGCTCTCTCTCGTGCCCTAACTCCTAACCCCAACTCCAAACCTAACCATCATCTCTGCCATTTCTTTTCCTTCTGGCCTTCTTCCTGTTATCCAGCCGCTGCTTTTCGTTTCCGATCCTTTTCAGGTAAGGAGTTTTCGTTTCTTTGTTTCTTTTTTTGGTGTGTGTTTGAACAGAACAGAGAGCGTTTTCTCGTACTGTTTTTGTTTCTGTATCTATTTTTGGACCCTTTTTTTTTGCTTTGATATTTTTGTTCTTTCAACTCCTGGTTGTTTGATATCTCTTCTTCTTCTTCTTTTTAATTCATGAAGTAAATGATAATATTATTTTTTTTAGAATTTTGTTGGGAGTAATAATAATACTAGTTTCTAATCTGTAATTACACATTTTGAACTGTTTGAGTTGATTTATGTTTTTGTAACTAGACACATGGCGGTGGGTTTGAATTGGGATATTCAATTTTGAAGTGAAAAACCACTTTATTTTCTCGCCCATTTTTTTATTATTTATTTTTAATTTAAAAATCTAAGCATGTTTTGATAATTGAAAATACAAGCATGAGTTGACACAAAAACATCTTTCTGTTTGATGATTTAACATGACCAACAAGATCTAGAACAGTGGATTTGACAACTAATTGTATTTATTATATGATTATTAATTATTAAATGAAATGTTCAAATAAGAAATGAAAAGGATTATGGGAACCGGGAAACCTTTTTGTTTTGTAGCTTTCTGAGTGTCTCAATGTTGGTTGCTTGATCAATGTCAGTCCCATGAATTGTTGGTAAAGAAAAGCTAAGAGGGCCAAGTGTAGGCACATCTTTACACTTTTGCTTAAATTAAAAGAAACCCTTCTTTTTATGGTCAAATAAGCTCTTTATCTTTTTTTTTGACAAATAGTGCCTAAACAAGTTTGGTAAAATTTGAATCATGTCTGCAAATGAGGTTTTGATTGATCTGATGAAGAGCTCTGGATATTGAATTTATGGTAGAGTATTTTTTTTAGTTCGTGTTAGTTTTTTTTTTTTTTTTATGGAGGGGGGGGGGTTTATGGAATGAATAATTCTCTCAATGAAAATTGGTGATTGTGGCAGGGTTTGAATGCTCCTTTTTGAGGCTAGTGAATGGGATTTCACGGGCTGTTTGGATTTAGGGGGTCGTTATGTTTGAAGAGAATTTCCAAGGATATATGGTGTTCTTTCTGATATCTGTGCAGCTTTGCCTTCAAAATGTTTCTTTAGAATTGGGTTAATATAGTTTTTGGAAAGTTTGTTGTCTGTAATATTTGAGTGAACACCATGGAGATGGATGCAGTGCCCAGTATTTCTGAAATTGTTGAATCAAATGAAGAGTTGGATTTTGAATTGAAAATGGATGAGAAAGCGAGGAAGCATTCTGTTTTAAAATTGGGAAATAGGTATTCTATTGAAGATGACATCAATCGTCTTTTTGAATCAATTGAGATTAGAACCTCCACTAAGCACAATGATGAAGTTGTTAAAGATGCTTTAAGGAAGAAAGCTATGAAGAGACCAATGAGGGTTGGTTCACCTCAAATGTCAGGAATTGGAATTTCAGAGCCTGTTAGTTTGAAGCAAGCTTTGAGGGGATTATGCATCTCTCAGGCGTCGGAGATGGCAGCAATGAAGCGATTATCAAGACCAACAAGTTCATCAAGGTCCTCAGAAGTGGGAACTATCAAAAGGTTGTACAGGGCAGTCGTAGTTGAGGCTGATGGATCTGGGCTCCCCCTAAATGAAGGCAATGGAAATTTGGTAGAAATCTCTCTTGTACCACAAAAAATCACATCAAATTCTTCTGAGAAGATGTTTGAATCCTCAGAAATGGTCAAGGCGGAGTTATCACATCAAACTCTCCATTCTTCGCGGGATCAGGTTGTTCCTCTGCCTACAGGGTTTGATAGTGAAATATCAAAGGAAGAAGTTGGAGAGCTTAAATCTACAGATTGTTCATTTACCAGTCATGTTGGTGAGAAGCCAAAAGCGGCAGATGAGATTGCTTTGGCCTCAATCAAAGTTTCTGTAAAAACTCCAGTGCCAGAAGAGGAGAAAAACCATTTGCATGCTTCCTCCTTACTTTCTGTGCCTGGTTCAAGCCCTGGTCGTACAGTGAATAATTCTGTATGTAATGCTCCGTGCTTCATCAAGCCAATCTTCAGGAGCAAAAACTTCATTAAGAAGAAAGTAAAGCAGGATTCAGCTTCTGCCTCCAGCAGTTCTAATCCAAGTAATAAAAAAGTCAATAACGATCTGAATCCTAGTACAAGCAATTCGGACAGCACGATGCATGACTGTATGCTGGAGAGTGGAAGGAGAGGAGGTGCGAAAGCTTCTCCAGCTTCTAGCAGTACAAATCACAGCACTGAATACAATTCAATCATTGCTGACACAAGTTCAGGCAGGCTGGGTTCTAGTTTGAATGGTGTTAACAGAACGAGATCTATATCGACAAAGGTTGATGAAAGATCAAGATCAAGAGAAAAGGGGGAATTCTCTCAAAGTTCAAAAAGTAGTATTGGTGACTATAGTAGTAGCACGAGTATTAGTGATGATAGCAATCTAAGCGGGTCTAGTCGTAGTGGCAGTCGGCCTCACATGTCAAAGGACGTGAGGTGGGAAGCCATTCGCCATATTCAGAAGCAGCATGGAAGCTTTTGTTTGAAACATTTTAAGCTGATCAAGAAGCTTGGTTGTGGGGATATTGGGTCTGTTTATCTTGCTGAGCTAAGTGGTACAAATTGCCTATTTGCTTTGAAGGTGATGGACAACGACTATTTGGCAAGCAGGAAGAAGATGTCTAGGGCCCTAACTGAAAGAAAGATTTTGCAGATGCTGGACCATCCTTTTCTCCCTACATTATATGCCCATTTTGTGTCAGATAAACTCTCCTGCTTGGTTATGGAGTACTGTCCTGGTGGAGATCTGCATGTGCTGCGGCAGAAACAACCTGGCAGGAGTTTTGCTGAACAAGCCGCAAGGTACTAATTTCTATATAGGTTCTCGCAAATTTTCCTGGCTTAGGCTTTGCAGCGTATTTTATTCGACTTAACATTCTTTTTTGCTGCATATCATGCAACTTGGACACCCTTCTCTCTCTCTCTGTCTCTCACTCTCTCCCCCTCACACACGTGGGGCGTTGGTGGGTTGCAGGGCACAAACTCTCTCTCACAGACGCATGTACACACACACGAACACTTGTTCCACATTCATCGATCATCAATATGATGGCTGTTAAATTGTTTGTGCCTAGCATTTCATCCCTATAAAAAGGCAGGTCGGAACCATATTGAATGGGGTTATGGTTCATTGCCCTGGCATCTGTCTTGTACGTTGGTGTCGGGCACGCTTTATTTATTTGAGTTTCCAAAAAGAGATTTGGGTGTGAAGCAGGCTCTAGACCCGCTTCTTGTGCCCCTACAAGCCCAGACCAGTGTGACACCGGAGGGGGGGGGGGTTCTAGGGTGAAAATGATGGGCATAATTGCTTTAAGATAGGTTAGTTTATGGGAAACCTGAAATTACAGTCAAGGTTGGGGATCATAATCAATTGGGCTCTAGTAGCTGCCTTTCTTATGAATTTGGTGTGCCTTGATGGTAAATGGGAAGCAAATTAATGGAGCAACAGTCTTACTGGTACATGGTGATATGCAGCAGGTTTTTAAAACCAAATTCTTAGAAATGAATTTACGGGGAAGCTAGTTATAGAAGGTATAGTGAATGGATACATGTGAAGGTGTGCTGGTGATTTAATTGCTACGTCACATCACAATTTGGACAGCCAGCTTCTTGTGCTACAAAGAAGTGGAGCACTTGATGGGGGCTCTTATCTAGGGAACGTCACCCTTCATCTCTCTCATAGCTGGAACATACTAAGTAGAAAGTGGATGTCAATTTCAGAATGCATGGACCCAATCTCTGGGTTGTTTGTAAGTCATGTCTATACTTCGTTGTCAAGTTTCAAGAGCTTCAAGTAATTCAAGTCCTTAGTGCTATTTGTTACCATGTGTTTTTTCAATGGATACACGTGTAGTCTTTCTGCTTTTATGCTTCGGAAGTTCAGATGCCGTTAACTAATCAATCAAAAGATGGAATGGATTGGTGGCCAGAAATTTGTTCCATGTCTACCCACACACACAAAAAAAGAAGGGGTGCTTATGTCCTTCCTATATGAATTGTGCTCCATCGTAGTGATATTTATTAAAATATAAACTAAAGAAGTATCGGCATTTAACTGCCCAAAACCAGTCCTGATTTGAGGAGCACACACTTGTAAATAACCTTGATAGAGAAGTAAATATACTAGAAGAGGTCTGCTCGTACTTGACTATTGTTAACTTATTTTCACCCCTTGTCTCTTCAATCCATCCTGACAAAATCATGTTTGTAGGTTTTATGTTGCTGAAGTCCTCCTTGCACTGGAGTATTTGCACATGCTTGGAGTTGTTTATCGAGATTTAAAACCAGAAAATATTCTGGTCCGAGAGGATGGGCACATCATGCTTTCAGATTTTGACCTATCACTCAGGTGTGCTGTTAATCCAGTTCTGCTTCAATCATCTACACCTGCTGAAGAGCCCGCAAAAAAGATGTCGAGTCCATGCTCTGAAGCTAGCTGCATTGATCCTTTCTGCCTCCATCCAGCCTGGCATGTAACATGTTTCACTCCAAGACTTCTATCAGTTGCTGCTGCGAAATCTCAGAAGTTAAAATCTGACCTAGCTGCTCAAGTCAGTCCGCTGCCACAGGTGGTAGTGGAGCCAACAAGTGCTCGTTCTAACTCCTTTGTTGGAACTCACGAATACCTGGCTCCAGAGATCATCAAAGGTGAGGGTCATGGCAGTGCTGTTGATTGGTGGACATTTGGAATCTTCTTGTTTGAGCTGTTATATGGTAGAACGCCTTTCAAGGGCTCAGGAAATGAGGAAACTTTGTCCAACGTTGTGTCACGAAGCCTCAAGTTCCCCAGCAGCCCTATAGTTAGTTTTCACGCACGTGATTTGATTAGAGGATTGTTGATAAAGGAACCTGAGAATCGGCTGGGATCTGCCAAAGGGGCTGCAGAGATCAAACAGCACCCTTTCTTCGACGGCCTTAATTGGGCTCTGATACGGTGTACAATTCCACCAGAGCTGCCTAAACACTGCGATGCTGGAATTACATCAATCACGTTCTCTCAGAACAAGGACTGCACTAAGTTTAAGGATGTCAAGGATACAGAAGAGCAAAGAGTGTTTGAGATGTTTTAGCCTGGAATTACCTGATGTGAGAAAGGAAAGATGTTTGATTTTCTTTTCTTTTCTTTTTAAAAATGAGGTTTCGCATCATTATTGTAACTATATATAATATATCTTTATGGCATATAGTGTAAATGTAATTCTGAAAATTGGCGGCAACTTATTAAGTATGAGATATATGTATACCTTTAACTCTAGTTTAGAGTTGAAACGTGAAACGAGGGAAAGTAATTGAGAATGTGGAGGTGAAGAAGCATTGCTCTCTTATTTATCTGAGCATATCAGTCTCCCTGTGCAGTTTGCGTATCTTTTCTCCATGGTTTAAACATCTTTCTGCTGTATTTAGCTTTCAGCAATCCTTCAATATTTTAGCTTTCCGCAATTCCTTCAAATCTTATTCTATCGACGTGACAGTCAACTTAGCATGGTATCTTATCTTACATATTCTTGATAAATCAGCATTTATATATAGATTGATGTAGAAGGATCCAATGTTGGTCTAATCATGTTTTTAAAAGAGATTTTATGATGTTAAATTATAATTATTAATATTCAAAATAAACACAAAAAAAGAGAGAAATAATTTTTGAGAGATATTTCTATTAGTAAATATCGGTGGATAGAATTTGAGCCCCCCCCCCACTTTTTTTTTAATAATATGGATGCACCATGTCGACAAAGATGGTGTATTTTTAAGATGAATTATTGTATTTTTAATATCGTTTAGATGAAATATTTAGTTTTAATTGATATGCAAAATAACATGAACATATATTCAAATAAAAATTATTTTTTTTAAAAAACCCGACCCACATATCCATCACCAGTCCATTTTATTTTAAGGCCAACCAAAACCCAACACAACAAATCGCTCTCGTTCTTGAATATCATCGTCTCACTCGCAACACCTCCACACTCACAGGAGGAGGGATGGTGAGGACATCAACAACTACCCTGTACAGCAGTGCTCCTAATACCAGGTTTCCAAACCCATCTCTAAATTTACAATTCTGCCACAATGCCACCAAAATCCTCTCTCTAAAAAACCCACTTCCTCTCATCAATAAACACCCATTTCTCCAATATTCCCATCATCATCATCATCATCATCAGAAAAACCCCACAAGCGGTGCTGTCAATTTCAAGTCCTTAGTGATCAAAGCATCATCATCATCAATGGCTTCTTCAACAAAGATCAAACCTTTCTCTGTTCTCTTTGTGTGTTTAGGCAACATTTGTAGGAGTCCAGCTGCTGAGGGTGTGTTTACTGATATTGTTAAAAAGAGAGGACTTGATTCTGAGTTCAAGATTGACTCTGCTGGGACCATTGATTACCATGAGGTACACATATGTTTCTAAAATTCTGTTGCTTTGATTGTAGAGAAAGGATGAAAAATAGCAACATAGTTGTTTTCGTGGTTAATAAAGGGTAATCCAGCTGACCCAAGAATGAGGGCAGCTTCTAAAAGGCGTGGAGTTGCGATAACTTCCATATCAAGGCCGATTCGGCCATCTGATTTTAGAGATTTTGATATAATTCTTGCTATGGACAAGCAAAATAGAGGTACACAAAATATGTCCCCCCCCCCCCCCCCATTTATTAGCTTCTTTAATTCTTTTGATGATACGTTGTTATGTTTGAATTGGGCTTTGTGCAGAGGATATAATGGAAGCTTTTAATAGATGGAAATTTAGAGAGACACTTCCTGATGATGCACACAAGAAGGTTAGTGAAAGACTTATAGGGCTTTGGTATGAATTTTAGCATAGAGGTTGTTTTGTTAAGTCTCATATGTTTCTCTCGTTTTCGCAGGTTAAGTTAATGTGTTCTTTTTGTAAGAAACATGAAGAAACTGAAGTCCCGGATCCTTACTATGGTGGACCGCAGGGTTTTGAGAAGGTAATGCATGAGCATTTTGAGTTAAATGGTCAGAGCTCGTATTGAAAATTTGTGAAATCTTGATAAAGTATTCAATGCCAGGATTTAAGTTGCTTGATTGTTTTCTTCATTAAACTGCATTTAGAACAATATGTCATGTGATTGAATTAGTTTATTTTAAAGACATGAACTGAGATTTACTTCAATATAGATGCTGCCGCTTAAAGAGAGAGCTAAGGTATACAGGCTTTCTTGGGTTACATTTTTTTTCTTTACTTGTTACCTATACTATTTCAAATCAGAAGCTGCCTCTTCATCGGACTGCTGATGTGCTTGTTGATCCTTCAATGCACGTTGGATTATAGATCATACTTATTGCTTCCGGTATTTGTTACAGGATTGCTTTTCTTAACTCCCTACTTTAACTTCCCTCACCTTGTGACCCATGGTGTTGCATTCATGTAGAAAGTAGGCCGAACTGCTTGTACCTGATCTAAGTTTTAAACTCTTAACTTGCCTGCTTTAATTTTCTCATGATAGAAGCATTGACCATTCTGCACAATAGAAATTGTACGCTTGTATAGACACGAAGTTATCTAAACTTCTTAATTGATTACTGTCCATATCAGAAAAGAAACTCAAGTGCATTTTGTTTGTCAATAACCTCATGATATTTCTTTTTTTTTTATCACAGGTTTTGGATCTACTGGAAGATGCTTGTGAATCATTGTTGGACAACATTTTGGCTGAAAAAAATTAACTTGCGGTTAAATGCTGGTTGGTCCAACCTTCAGCATCCTGCACAAACATTTCATTTGTGATTTAAAGCAATTGCATGTTATCTATCACGAAGTAGATTATTGTCAAACTCCCATGGTCATCAGGGATCTGTTTTTGTCCCTTTGTCTTGTGTTATTACCAGAAAAATGGAAGTGAATGTTGCTTTGGATGTTAAACCTGTCGTTTGTGCTAATGCAAAGGTAACGATTAATCTGGTTGTTGTTATCAAAATGATGCAGCCTTTACTGGACGATGCAGATCCAGAAAAATTCCATTGTCCTAGAATATCATTAGCCTCATCTATTTTCTGATTTGGATTTTGACTCGTGCTGTCTTCCTGATCGAACATTTCTGAGGCACATCCCAGTTTGTGAAAACATTTATGAAATTTCAATCTTTCATGAATTAGTTGCTTTAATTGGAACTAGCATGCCTGCTTTCGCGACAAGGATAAATGAGCTTTGCTTATTTGATACACAAACACAGATTCTCTGAGTTATGGCTTTAATTTCTTTAAGATGCACTTGCCAAGCCTTCAACCTGTGGTCATTATACAGGTACTCCTGCCTCCTGGCACCTCATTTGTAGTTTCCTCTCCAAAGCTTTCGGCCTGTAGGCATTCGCATCTCATAGATATTCAACTTTTTGTGTACTTAAACAATTCAACAATATATTCTATTAGTTATAAATCAAATATAAATATTTTATTATTTTTTATGTATCATGAGTTTTATTTATTTTTTATTTTTCAAAGTGAACCATGCTTCATGTAATTTTTTCCCTATTCTTTTCGTGTTTTACATTGATATTTGAACCATTGAAAAGTGAACCAAAACTGTTCGAGAAGGATCAAAACTGTACGAGAAAGTATCTATTTCAACGTACTTTAAAAAAAACCCACGGCCAAACCCAACTTCGGATATGACACGCTTATCATGGGCCTCGTAGATTGATTTTTCATCTGGAATAGTATCCATTTCAACCCAAAACCTTTATTTCTGGGCCGTGGATCCATTATCTGGCCCAATTCTCTTTATAAAAAATAAAACCTTTAGTTTATTTATTTATTTACAAATAAAAAGAAATCTAAGTACAAGATCACACCTTCTTTCGCGTTCTCGTACAAGCTCAAATAAAATCCAGAGCTGCGGTAAGCTCTCTTCGTCTCTCTCTCGAACTTTCTTTTAATTTCTTTTTTTTTTTCTGGTTTAATCACAAAATAATCCTGCTAAGCAAGCAAACAGAGGTCACTTCGTTAAACCCTAATTATTCAAAACATGATGCCTGTATTTATTTCCTTATTTTTCGTTTCTTAAACTCAATTGCTAACCCTAATTCAGCTTTTATAATCATAAATTGGCAATCTTAAATTTAATAATTTTATTTTGAATTATATAAACTGCTTTTAGGTTTCTAACTAAGCAGTGTCAAAATGCCGAAAGTGAGGACAAACAGGGTCAAATACCCGGAGGGATGGGAGTTAATCGAGCCTACGCTTCGCGAACTCGACGGGAAGATGAGGGAAGGTTGGTTAGATATTCAATTATATAATTAATTTATTTTCTATTTTTGTTGGTTGATTATGGATTTTTATTTTTATCTTTTTTTTATATATGTTTTCGCAGCGGAACTTGATCCACATGATGGAAAGAGAAAGTGTGAGGGTCTGTGGCCTATTTTCAAAATCACACATCAAAAGAGCCGATATGTTTATGATCTTTATTATAGAAGGAGTGAGATATCCAAGGAGCTTTATGAGTTCTGCTTGGACCAAGGTTATGGGGATCGTAACCTAATCGCTAAATGGAAGAAGGTTTGTTTAGTTTTTCGCTGTTTTTTTTATGCCTTTATAATTGCTCTATTGGTGATATTTGTTTTTGTTTGACAAATACTTGGCCTGAGTTTTGTAAGAAAAGTGATTGGGTTTGTAGCTTGTCGAGCATCTAATATGTTTCCCTTTCAATAAAATGCACTTCAATGTGTATGAATTTACGCTTCCCACGCATTATTAGGCAATGTTTGGTTATTATTTAGGATAGAAAAGACGGAGATAGTTAGGACAGAGGTGCATGTCCCCTTATCCTTAGGATAAAAATTCACCGTAAAATTGTCTTAGAGACACCATCTCTGTCCTTGTATAAATCAAATATGTTTATGTCCTTTCTATCCAGGGACGCTAACCAAATGCTATCTTAGTGTTCACTTCAATCAATGGTTTCAAATAATATTTGAGTGAGTTTGATATTTATTTGAGCTATTTGCTAATTTAGTATGATTTGTAGATGAGCTAAATTGCAAGTTTGGATCCTATATTTGGTTTGTCTTTCAGTTTGATGCACATGTGAGTTAGATTGCTCATCTTGAATTCTATTACTTTGCTTTTGGATTTGCAATTTTGAATGTGTAGTGCATGAAGTATGGCTTTTTTGATCCGTGAATGTTTGAAAATCTGTTGATGTTGAGTTTCTTTGTTTGAATTACAGCCAGGATATGAACGACTGTGCTGTCTACGCTGCATCCAGCCCAGGGATCACAACTTTGGCACAACTTGTGTGTGCAGGGTTCCCAAGCATTTGAGGGAAGAGAAGGTTGTTGAGTGTGTGCATTGTGGTTGTGGAGGCTGTGCGAGTGGAGATTGATTGCTACTTTATGTGAACCTTCTTTTTTTATGCTACAACCTTTCTGCTTATCTGAAGCCCAGGTGTGGCATTTGTTGTAGTAACTAATGTAGTCCTCGATGTAGAAAAAGATACTTGGACGGCCAACTGAAGAGGAATGAGACTTTTGTTGTATTTAGTTATGCTCGTCATGAGCAGGCTGTGTTTTTCAGAGCCTCCTTTTTTTACTGAGAAACTGAAACTGATAGCGTGTGCAACCAAAACTCGCAAGGCACAGTATAATTTCTTCGTGTAGGTTGAAACTAAGCATTTTGTTCGTAGTGTTTTTCAGACCGTGACCATAGGATGGTTGAACAACAAGCGAAACTGGTTAGTTTCGTGCCCTACTAACTAAGGTATATATTTGTTCGGGCTAAAGGCTTAGATTATTTGATGAAAGGCTAAGCTACGCTTGACTTGCACTGTTTCCCCCCTTTCCTTTTATTTTTTTTCTGTGTGTTCGGTTGGGGGGCTCCAATTAGTACAGTTTTGGACGTTGGTATGGTGAGCCCTCTTGATAAAATCTTGAAGTGGGATGGATTTATAACTTCATAGTTTAGTAAAAGATTGGGCTCACCAAACAACCCCCTATCCGCACGTGAAATTTCTAAATAGGACTCAAAGCATCATCATGCTTGGTGATTTCTTGAGCATGCTATACTAAGCAAATCTTGTGCTGTTATTGCCCTCAAGTTTTGTCTGGCCTGGAGTGGGAGAATTGGATTCAATTTATAACAAGACCTGTATCTTGAATGTTATCCTTGGAAATGTATGGCGGACAAGCAAAACTCGGCACGTCTCTGAAACAATGCCAGGTTAAATACAGAACCCAGTCGAGTATCACTTGTTCGTTGTTACGTAAAATTCAAGGGCATTAAGGTTGCTTCGTAGCCAAGGACATCCAATTGTTAGATCTTATTTTCTTATCCTGCATCCTAGGTTCAGGTTGCGCAGCCAATGCTCCTTTTGATTCCCAAAATTGGCTGGTATTGGATTAGAGAAAATGACGGTAACTGTTCGAGTCATTCCATAATTTATTGAGTATTAAACTTGCTGGTGCTGCATAAATAAATCTTGCATCGGGTTTGGGGTCGGGTGAAACGATAGTTCGAAACCCAACTTTATCTTTACTATCCATACTAGAACCTAATCCGAATCCTAACAATCTATAAAATATCCAACTTATTTTTCAACGTATTTGGATTGGTTCGGATTGATGTCTATCCAGTTTGTTTCAAATCCTAAACATGAAGATGCACTATATGTTTGGAAGCAACTTTGTTTTTATCTGCCGCCTTTTCCTCTCCAACAGATCGGATGAAGGCTAAAGTGCTGCTACAGAAATTGTACGAATATTCCAATTTGGGATGCATTGGACATAAATGATAGCATACTGTGCAACTTTGGTTTGCCATTTCAACACGAAAGATGATTGCTAGATGCAATGGTGAAGTTTTCAACTATAGTTTATAAGAACAAAATTAGGCCTGAAATAATCGTTGATAGACTTTTCTACAACATTACCATCTTGTTCACGAAACAAGATGGCGCATGAAAAGTTGACAAGAAATTCAAAAGATATGCATGTCTCCTATGGATTTAGAGAATAGTGTGCTTCGGAAAGCCGTAATAGTGTAATTTAGGGCAGAAAGGCACACCTATAACTCCAATTCTATGGCGCAGGGAAGGAAATTTTGCCTCAAAAGAGCTTCAATTTCCCACTGAAATATATAGCTGCAACTTTTTTTTTTTGTTTAACCAGTTATATTTAAGCAATAATGATATTAAAATATAAAATTGATCTCAGATGCTAATTAGAAATCCCTGATGTTCTCTGAATAGGAAACCTTGGATAAATATACCAATTCAATTGAGAAGATTTTGCCTTTGGTGTTCTACTTCACCTGTGGGCAACAGTTGTATGAAAAATATTACAATTATTTATTTCATGATCGCAATTTTCTCAAGAAAGTCTTGTAGCTTTGCCTAATCGATGAAAACGAATGACATAAACGAATTGACAGTTGGGAATATAAGAAGCTGAGTTGAAGTTTCTCCAGTTTGCCGACCGTATATCATTACATGTAGCAAAAAGTTTGGTGTTTCTTTTTTGTTTTTAGTTTATAAATATATATATACAACTAAAAACAAAAAAGAAACACCAAACTTTATATATATATATATATATATATATATATATATATAAACAAAAAAGAAACAGCCGAAATTAACTCGTAACAAGAAGTTAGTTTGGTGTGAAAATCCAAGAACTGAAACTAAAAACTTGGTACTATCTCTATATCTACATCAATCTGTCGTGAAAATCTAGAGCCGAAATCAAATATTCTACATCATGTTTTATTGTTAACTTAAAATTGTGATTAAACATGATGTTTTGTTTTGTGCATGGTTATAAAACTTGGCTAATCAAATCCATTGCTTATTCTGTTCAATATGAACTTGTTTAGTTTTGAATTTTATATTAAATTAAGTTAGAATCGATCTGTTAATCTGGTAAAAATTAGAATTAAACTAAAATCAAAATAAAATATTGTTTTGTAATGGTAAGAGTGTAATATAAAATCATTATTAGAATTTAAATTTTTGAATTAAAATATTCTTTGATTTGCCACTAAAAAATTACGAGTTAATACCTTAATTATAAATTTTAATTAATCACGTTGATTTTTCAAAGGCACGTTTTGCACAAAAACAGCCATGGATATATATTATCATGGAAAGATAGCAAAAGGCTGCAATGCAAGTCACGTACGGCATTTCTTTCTTTGCAGAAGGGCCCTCCTGGTTTTAACGATATTTGTCTGCTAACCGCCCCTGATGGAAACTTGGGGGTTCATGGCTTGCTCAATTCCTTGGTCAAAAAAAAAAAAAAAAATTCCTGTGCTGTTGATTGAAACTTGGCTCAAGTTCTAGGCCAGTGTTCAAAATAATTCTAAATTGGCTTCTTTAAGAATGCAAGAGTCCGTGTTGACTAGAAGGTGTTGTCAAAACACCTTCCTTAGCAACCAAATCGTATTAATTAGTGCATGCTATACCATACAAATAGAAGGTGTTTTGACAACAAATGACTTTCAGGGCAGAGTAATGTAACGAGTAGTAGTCCTGCTCAGGGCAAGTGACAGAAAAGGTGGTGTTAATGTTTAAGAGGAAGAATTAATTG
>Ga0325410_1002554_pt1 | contig 20468 bp, 9 predicted proteins | sample PopdelMetagenome_16_FD_206182 | JGI IMG/M metagenome (GOLD analysis project Ga0325410, IMG submission 206182) | Populus deltoides microbial communities from Bellville, Georgia, United States - Xylem-PdIQD-R3 | ecosystem: Host-associated > Plants > Phyllosphere > Stem > Wood/Secondary xylem... | reverse complement strand
CTTTTTAAATAAAATAAGGACATTTTTCATATTAGTGGATGACACTTTTTGGCCTTTTCTCAACCTCCTCTCTCTTTTTCAAGCTAGCTAGTGTTATAAGCTGAATTACAGGATAAAAGACTAGCATGTGTCTTTAAAAAAAGCGGAAAATAGACACACCAAAACCAAGGGTCCTAGAAAGCTTATACTTCATCGCCCAGCAACAACGAATCCAAAGAGGTTTAGAACCAATGATAAATGAAATATGCTTATATGTCCTAAGTAATTAGTCAAAGCCAAATATAAATGCTTCATAAAAGCTTAATACAACCCAACTTCTTTGACATGAACACTTGATTGCCATCGTCACCAACAATTTTTAGCTCCACTTCAAGTCCTACTTATTGCATTGTATAAAAGATCTTCGATCTTAAAACTCCAAGGCTTATCTTTAATACTTTGAACCTGAACAAGTAAATTTTTGATTAAGCTCTTCAAGTAAAAAAATTACACTCAGATCGAATAATAACACGAGTAAATCTATATCATTCGGTTGTCGGGTTAAATTTTTGTAAACATAAGATAAGATAGAAGTTCACTCGATACTAGGATTTTTAAAAAAATAAAATAATTATTGAATATATATATTTAATTTTGAATTAAATCATAATTTATTTAGTTGAAAATTAACTTATTAACAATATTTTTATATCTTTTTATATAAAAAAATTAACCCGACCCACCACACATGTTGCAGCGAAGCGATGGATGTAGTCTTAACAAATACTTTAGAGATTATCAACTTTTAAATAGAAATAAAATGATATTCAATTTTTTCTTCTTCTGTTCAATTTTTGACCGCTTAATTAATAAAGTAAATGCGGTAGAAGTTTGAACTAATCTTTTAGGTGAAACTTCATTGTAACAAATCAAGCAATGGCCCTTCTCTGTTTTCGTCCTTTGTTCGATGGACCTGTTATCACAATCCTTCAGCAGAAAATCCGTCGTGTGATACTATGCTTTTACGTACGTACTACTTTTGAGAGCATTATTGAATTGTTAAATCAAGATGCCAATGAGTTATTTTTGCAAGAAAAATAATGTAACTATATTTTTAGAGTTTTATCTGATAATTAAAATTTTTAGATTAATTTTTTAATATGATATTAAAATCTTAATAAATCAATTATGAAAACTTTTATCTTCTAAAATTAAAAATTAAAAACATGGACCCATATTAATTTCAAATCTCAAAAACATTTATTTAAAGAAATATATTACAAAAAATATAAATCACCAAGATTTTATTCAATAACATAAATTTTCAAGTAAGAAATGATTCCTTCACATCTTTATAATGTATTTGTCATTTGTAAACTTTGTTATTTGAGCTTCGACACTCATTGAGAAGGAAACAATTTTCTTGACTTGAGACGCTACTCCAAAGTTTCCACGTTTTTACTCGGTTAAAAAAAACATAAAGAATATCTATTCTCACTAAATGGTGAATCGAGAGCAAGAAAAAACAATATATGTGATGATTTAAGACCCAATTTAAAAGCTACGGGGTATATTTGAAGATGATCTAGGATTTGGGTTTTCGACAAGTGATTTTGAATGCGAATTCTCAAGTTAAAAGCACTGATTTAAAACTGGATTTATCTCTAATTAATATTGCCACCCTCATCATTTCCATGCGTTAGTATATCATCACCAGCCAAAGATTACGAAGTGCGTTATAAGAGCCAACCACCCATGAAGTGTGTCTCACCAATAAACTACTTGTTTGTCTAATTAGCCAGCCAATTATGTGTGTGCGTGTATACACACATGTTTATAGACTAGCCCTTTCCTTTCTGCGAGGAAGATAATTAATTACATCTTTTGATGATTTGCTTCATGCCCTAGACAACCTCTCTCTCTCTCTCTCTCTCTCTCTCTCTATCTTTCTCACGCAATTAATGGCTGCAATATGGAAATATTCCTCTATAATCCCACATTACATATACACATACATACATGCATATATGAATGCATATGTATATGTAATGTGGGATTATAGAGGAATTCCATCATTTTTACAGTGAAATATACGAGCAATGTTCCGTATAGATATTGTAGGAGTACCAAAAGTTTTTAGTTGATTTGGGAGGAGGGCACGAAGAGTACTTAGGTTTTACTGGATACTTTTTCAGTTATATCTCCATGTACTTGTAGTGTAATTAATTTTGCTACTTTTGCCATTTTCTTATAAGTTCCTAGCTCTACTCCATTATCATGATATACCTACCAGCTTGTATCAAAGCATTTAGTCTCGAATTAATATAGATAAAGTCGTCTTCTTCTTGTAAACTTTAAATATAAACAAGCAAACGAGGGATTAACTGAAATGCATCAATTATGTACGGAAAATTCGCTCGTAGCTCAATAAAGAAGACCCCTAAGAGTGAGATATCAGATACATCAATATTACGTATGTTGAAGAGGAAAGAAAAGTGAACAGATGTTACTTAAGCTGGGAAGACACTGAGCAATCAGGGACGAGAACCTTGTTGGAAATTAATGCTTAGAGAAAGGAAAGCTAACATCCAGCATGCACTAAAGTTCTGAAAATAACAAGCCAGAGATGATTTCATATCTTGAAATTTAATCCTCACCCCCAAACCTTCAAGACGATCTAAATTGGGTTAGAGCAGGAAGGTAGAGACCAGCCCATATGGCCGAATATTCAATTTTTTCCCCTTAATGAGCATGCATAGAGAACTTTTAGGTAGCTAGCGAGTCACTGCATTGCGACCATATTTGAAAACCTTCATCAAAGCTCTCGAAGGTATCTTGCATACTTCAAGTTTACACGTCAATAGCCAATCAGAGGCCAAAAGCTCTTGATTTCTCTTTTTTTTTTTTTTTTGGTGTTCTAAAATCCTAGGTCAGATTTGAAGGTGGGCGACAGTTGTGACATACGTTATTGACTAGTTGGATATTGGCAAACCAGAGACATGTAATAACTGAGCACTAATCAACCTCATTAATTTAATACTTCATTAATTGCTACCTCCTTTTGGCAGTTCAATATTTTTTTTTTCACATCAAGGTTTTGAAATTTGAATAATAATAGATGCTAGTTCATCATATATCAGAACTATCCCATATCAAAATATATACACTTAAATATTATCTCCTTTGAACTTCAGCTTCGTCATATTGCCATCCAATTACATAAAGGAAGCCACATTGAGAGAGAATACGCTCCCGTGACTCCGTCCCATCCAGTTTTAACGAAGCTTCAAACGTTTTTCCCACTCCCCAACATTATAGAGATTGCAAAAGAGAAAGTTAAGATGAAATTCCATGTATGCAAGAAGCTTTCTCGAATTTCTCTTTTCCTGGAACATTCTTCTCCTTAAATGCAAATGAGGGTATCCTTGAAACTCTTCTTTCGAAGAAAAGGAAAGACAGCTTGCTGGTAATAAATCATTTGACCATAACAACCACAACAATAAATAGTGTCATGATTTTAAGCACTTTACAGTGAAAGCTTATATGCTTGTGACAGCCATTTTGGGAGGATATGCACAATCAAAGTAACTTTTTGGGCAATATAGCATAAAACTCCTCTGGGTTTCCAAAATCATGCTAAACTCCTTTTGATATCTCAACACGCTACATTCTTGAGTTCTCATGTTCATATTCCTTCCTACCCAGTGCCCTAATAGGACTCCTCTTTTTCCTTTTCTTTTAACAATATGTATTTACTTACATATAGACGACATGTACGTAGTAAGAGATCATAAACAACTTACAAAACACACGCCAACAGTACCCTTGTAATTACTTCCTGATTAATAGTAATAGAACAATTAATGAGCTTATTGCTTTATATTGCACAGTACTAGCCTGCCACGACAGTAGCAAATGAATGGAATGTCACCTTCGCAAAGAAGAAGAAGAGGAAGAGGAAGTATGACACTATCCCCATTCTATAACTTTATGTTATTTGGTGACTAGATTTAAATAGCCCTCTTTAATCCTCGTGTTCGATCTCTTAAATTAAAGTTTAAGCAAAGTATAAATAAAAACATTTTAAACCTAGAAATATAAATTACACATTAAATTAACTTAAAGTTGTATATCAAATTTGACCTCATTGATATTTTTTTGTTTTTTTATATAATTAAATTAATATATATTTGATCACAAAACAAGTTAAATTTTATTATTACTAGCTTATTATAATGCAAATAATATTTTATACTGACATCGACGTCAGAAGAGTATCTCTAACATATTTATTTAGATATTAAATATTTTTACTCTAAAGAAAATCACTGTCATTAAAAAAAAAAAATCTAATAGATATTTGTGATGTTAATTTATAATACGATGAAATTAAAGCTCAAAGAACCACTTCAAAATAAGGGTTAGTTTTGTCACTCTAAAAAACATGGAATGAGAATCACAATAAAAAAAAGTGAAAATGATTCCTTAAAAAAACAACTGCTCCAACAAGCTAGCTAGCTTTGGTTGATCGTGTACGTAACCTTCTCCCTTGTCTTAGAATCCCATGGCCATGGCCATCCTAAAAGATAAATAAAAGAAGGAAAAAAGAGAGGATTGTGAAGTAGTTTGAAACTTGTGTGTTATTTGCATGTGGTTTCCATTTTATTTTTTTAATAAAAAAGGTAATTAATTATTAGATGAATCTGGTCCATCACCTAAGATTGCAAGAGGGCATATCATGCATCTTATTTAATTGTATCGTCAACTTTGAAATTATAATCAAACAACAACTATGATTGAACAAATAAAATAAAAAATTGATTTTTTAAGAAGAGAGAGAAAATTGATTATTTTTTTTAATATGGCAATAAGATAGATTTATAGTTCTTAGAATCAGAGTACTTTCACTTGATTTTCTCTCAAAAAGAAATTTTTTTTATTAATTTAATTTGTATTCATATATCATCTATAACAAGGCAAAAAGAACATCACGTACGATATTTGAAAACTATTGTGTTTATCTTTAGAAAATTTGGTAATTGGTTGTTAGTTTTTATTTTAAAATATAGTTTTTTTTTTATCTTTATTTTATAAATTAGAAAAGAAAAGGAAATGGAGAGCTAAAACAATATCAAAAGATGTGTTATTTAGACTGCTAGATGATATACGTACCCGCATATATATTCTAATAGTTAGTGTAGATTATATCTTATATAAAAACATGTGTGGATTGTAGACTCTTAAATTTAACGTACATGAATGAAGATATATTATATTTTTTTTTTTCTGATATGCCTTTTCTTGTCAGTTTCATATTTATTTTTAGTTCATTTTCTTTCTTGAAAGACAAAATCGAGATAGAATTAGGTGAAATGAGATATTGTAAAATAAAAAACTATCAAAATCGAGAATGGTCAACAAAATTAATTTTGGTAAACTATAAAGATTAAATTATAATAAGATTAATTTAAGAAATTCCACTGCACTTACGAATTAGAATGTGCAGACCATTGTGTAATTTCTAGGTTGGTAAAAATCCTTACGAGGCAGTCCTATTCTAAAACTTGGGGGGGTAATTTGGCCTTGTTTGTGATTGAAAATCTTCTCTCTCTCTCTCTCTCTCTCTGTTTTCTTTGTTTTTTTTAAGAGCATGGTGAAAGCTCCTCGTGCACAAACCAAGTCAACAAAATTAAAACGATCAACAACGACTCCTGTGTCATGGAGTGGGAAACGGGACGCATTATAGTTACCTGTAAATTAGCCACCTCTTTTTTACGGTGTATGCGACCTACTCTGGAGGCTCTTTTAAAAATCACCCCCACAAAATAATAATAATTATAAACAATACAGAAATGAATAAAGAAGGGGAGAAAATTCCAACCCTTGATTGCATATGGCATTTGGTGAGCTTTTTCAAGGCAATTCTCCATGGTTGTCTTGGTCAACACTGCCCCCCCCTCCATGGTTGTCTTGGTCAACACTGCCCCCCCCTCTCCATAACGGAGAGGCTGGTGGATGGTGGAATTCATTAAATTCCTAGGTTGCCCTTTTATGTCCACGTCATGAATAAAATCACATGTACAAGTCACAAAAAGGAAATAGCCAAATTATATAATACTCCCCATAAGGAAAATAAATAAATAAAAAAAAATATATATATAAACCTTAAATTCATTTTTAAAGTGAAAAAAAAAAGGGAGAAAAGGAAGAAACAGACAAGAAGACTCCCTTCCCTACCAGACCCACAATACAAAAAAGAAAAGGAAGCAAGAAACATGAAAAGGATGCCAAAACTAGAACCTTTGTTTTCAATGCGCGTGAGCTTCCCTCTCCAATCAACAGGAAGTGACAGCCAATGCAGTGGTGTTTTCGTACGTCGGACCGTGGCGTTAGAGTGCTTCTTCAAGTGTCAAAGCTAGTCCCCATCAACATGGCTCTCTCCTGTTTCCCCCACTCGCAAATGAACCTGCGCGTTATACCACACTCCCTATGCCACCATTGAAACTCCTCTCTCAGTCGCTCATGCCTCCCTTATTTCTCTCTTACCCCATCACCTCTCTCCCCCCCTCCCCCTCCCCCTCTAAGAAAACAGGCTCTTCGAGAAAGACCAAACTAAGCCAATCCCCATATTGAGAACAGTAAGAAAAGAGACCAAAACTTTGACATGGATACACGCCGGAAAACGAAAATCCGGCGACAATCACTCCGGCAGCCTTTCCAAGCTGAATGACAGTCTTGAATCTCCCGTAAGGTTTCAAACTTTGACCATTTTTTTTGGTGAACTATACATACAATATTACATAATGGCAACAAGTAACACAACAACTACACCACCACCACAACACCAACAAGTAGACACAGCCACGGCAGAGGAGCTAACAGCAAAGGCAGCACACAAGAGATATGAAGGTCTGATGATGGTAAGGACCAAGGCAATAAAAGGAAAAGGCGCGTGGTACTGGGCTCATTTAGAACCTATGTTGGTCCACAACACCGACACTGGTCTTCCTAAAGCTGTGAAGCTACGGTGTTCATTATGCGACGCCGTATTCTCCGCTTCCAATCCTTCAAGAACTGCCTCTGAGCATCTGAAACGTGGTACTTGTCCTAATTTTAACTCTGTACCGAAACCCATTTCTTCAATCTCTCCAAACACTGCCTTACTGCCTTCTCCTTCTTCAAGCGGTGGTGTTGGTGGTGGTGCTACCACAGTAGTGCATGGTAGTAGTAATAGGAAACGCCCTGTCGTTTCAAGTTCAGGGCTTTCTGGTTCTGGTGGAGTTGCATCATCAGCGTATCCAGTGACAGCCGTTGGTAGTACGTACCAAGTAAGTCCTCTTGCTATTGTGGATCCATCAAGATTCTCAGGTGAGATGGCTATGCTGCCCCAACAGCCACATTTGATGTTGTCTGGTGGGAAAGAGGATTTGGGTGCTTTAGCTATGTTGGAAGATAGTGTGAAGAGGTTGAAGAGTCCGAAAACTTCGCCAGGACAGGCTCTGAGCAAGACCCAGATTGACTGTGCACTTGATTATTTAGCTGATTGGGTTTACGAGTCTTGTGGGTCTGTGTCCTTTTCGAGTTTAGAGCATCCAAAGTTCAGGGCTTTTCTGAATCAAGTTGGTTTGCCTGTGGTTTCAAGGAGGGATTTTGTTGGTGGGAGATTGGATGTTAAGTACGAGGAAGCTAGGGCTGAGTCTGAGGCAAGGATTAGAGATGCTATGTTTTTTCAGATTGCATCGGATGGGTGGAAGGTGAAGAGTAATGGGAGCTCTGGTGATGTAAATTTTGTGAATTTGACAGTGAATTTGCCTAATGGAACTAGTTTGTATAGGAGAGCTGTGTTTGCTAGTGGTTCAGTGCCTTCCAAGTATGCAGAGGAGGTTTTTTGGGAGACCATAACAGGCATTTGTGGGAGTCTTGTGCAACAGTGTGTAGGGATAGTTGCAGACAGGTTTAAGGCCAAGGCATTGAGGAGTTTAGAGAACCAGAATCATTGGATGATCAATCTTTCTTGTCAGTTGCAAGGTTTCACTAGTTTGATTAAGGATTTTAGTAAAGAGCTTCCACTGTTCAGGACTGTGAGCGAGAATTGCTTCAAGCTTGCAAGTTTTGTCAATAATAAGACCCCAGTTCGAAATAGTTTCCATAAATATCAATTGCAGGAGTATGGGAATGCAGGATTATTGAGAATGCCCTTGCGGGAGTATGAGAAGATGGATTTTGGACCTGTGTATACAATGCTAGAGGACGTATTGAGCTCAGCTCGAGCATTGCAGTTGGTTTTGCATGATGAATCGTATAAGATAGTATCCATGGAGGATCCTACTGCAAGAGAAGTTGCTGAGATGATTGGAGATGTGAGATTTTGGAATGATATGGATGCGGTGCATTCGCTAGTTAAGTTGATAAAGGAAATGGCTCAAGAGATTGAGGCAGAGAGGCCATTAGTCGGGCAATGTCTGCCGCTATGGGATGAACTTAGGGCAAAAGTGAAGGCCTGGTGTTCAAAGTTCCACATTGCTGAAGGAGCAGTGGAGAAAGTGATTGAAACAAGGTTCAAGAAGAATTATCATCCTGCCTGGGCTGCTGCATACATACTCGATCCACTTTATTTGCTGAGGGACAACAGTGGCAAATACCTTCCTCCTTTCAAATGCTTGACCTCGGAGCAGGAAAAGGATGTGGACAAGCTTATAACCAGGCTTGTTTCAAGGGAGGAGGCTCATATTGTACTGATGGAACTCATGAAATGGAGAACAGAAGGGCTTGATCCTGTGTATGCAAAGGCTGTCCAGATGAGGGAGAGGGATCCCATCACAGGAAAGATGAGAATAGTAAATCCCCAGAGCAGTAGGCTTGTCTGGGAGACTTATCTTACCGAGTTCAAGTCGCTGGGCAAAGTTGCAGTTAGGCTTATTTTTCTTCATGCCACTTCATGTGGGTTCAAATGCAATTGGTCTTTGCTGAGATGGGTGTATGCCCATGGGCAATCAAGGGCAGGCATGGACAAGGTGCAAAAGTTGATATTTATCGCTGCTCACTCAAAGCTAGATAGGAGGGAGTTTTTGAGCGATGAAGATAAGGATGCAGATCTCTTTGCATTGGCAAACGGTGAGGATGATGTGCTAAACGAGGTTCTTGTTGATGCATCCTCAGTGTAACATTTTTTCCACTACTTTTGAATTTTAAAATTGTAGGATTTATTTGGATTCTTTCCACTTTATATTTCCTTTTGTATTTCTTTACTTACTCTTTAGAAGATTTTGGGGCAGTCAGATTGGAGGAAGAGATGAATTAATAGGGATTCTGTTTCTGTATGCCTAGTAATGCATAGCCACATGATTTGAGCAAGGTCCCATGTTTCTTTCTAGAATGAATTTTCGAGGTTTTGAGTTTGTGAAAAAAAGAAAAGGAAAGAAAAGGAAAATGTTCTTGTTTGTAAAGGTAGCTATTTCTTGCTAACAGATTTTTCAGAATGGGAACAGTGTTAAAAAATTTTGTTCTTCAAGTAGTCTCCCCACTTTCTAAGATTGAGTTTAAACTAGAGCAATGGATACCAATCCTCTGAACATAACGTGTTAGATACTCTCATTTAAGCATGGGTGAAGCATATCTGGGTTGCTTAGCTGATGATTTTCTGAGCATGATGCGCATGACTCTATTTTAGTATATGCTTTTTTTTCTGTGATTAAACCTCAATGGTTATATTCTTCACCATTATGCCATGAATGAGGTTGTTTGTTTGTTTTTTTTTTTTTAAAAGTTTGTCACTATTCTTTTTTATTTCACCCAAAAGTCCAGCTGAGCTTTTGAAGTTGATGCAATTGTGGAGTTTAGCGCTTGTTATCCTATTCATTGCAATGTGGATCCCTCATTTCTTGTTTGATGATCTTATAATTCCTTGATCAACAAGCATGATTGACTGCCTTGTATAATCATTGTTTCCTTCTTGAATTTCATTATTTTGCATGTTCGATATAATGATTATAGGGTCTGCTTGAAAACTTGTGTTCTTTGTGGTCCTCTATGTGCCCAAGTAGGTTCCGGAGAATGGGATTCTAGTTTTGTTTTTCTCTAGGAAAACAGATCTTCTGTTGAACCTTGCCACATATTTTCCATGTTATGTTCCAAAATTAGGTAAAGTTCCTGCCCATATGAGCACCTTCACATGCCTTGCTTAGAGGTTCCTTCATCACATCTACTCGAGCTGCTTTCTTAGCTCAATGTCGAATCACATACAAAGTACAATATCATTTCTCTGGGGATTCTTAGGCTGGTTCTGCTCCTTTCTTATTTAATAATTTTTTATGATGCATATAATTAGGCTTCTTTATGATGCAACTTGAATCAATATGCAAGTCTCTTACTTGGGTTTGTGATTGTAACGATCTAATCTGGGAAGATGATGATTTTCCACTTGTCAGGAACTTTGACCTGAGTGATAGTCGTTATTAATTGAACCTGAAGATATTATGCTAAATTAGTCTTTGTGGTGGCAGAAGAGCTCGACAAAGATATTGTTGAACTGGAGAAACCACCATAAGATTGTTGGAGGTTAGTACAATGCCATGGACAATGATTAAAGGTGGAATTCCGCCACAAGAATCCAAAGACAGTGAAATGTCTGTTTGTAACCAGAGGTTGCTTCAACAAGCTGGTTTGGTGAATGGCGAGCCAAGTACCTCTACGTGCATCAACAACCTCGGAAGGACCTGAAAGAACACCTTTCTAGCTAGAAAAGCACTTCTAACTGTTATCTCCTGGTTTTGTGTCTTTGGGAAGGTGGAGACCCACCATGAAAGAAGTGGAAGTCTTTTTCCCAACTTTGGTTGTCACTGGGGGGGGGGGGGGGGGATTAGGGTTTTTCCCATCAAATCATCTTTCAGGTAACTTATCTTTTAAACATTCCAAAGCTTGTGACGTTCATGCAGGGTAATTGGGCAATGCTCCCCATAATTGCGAGAAAGGAGTTTAGAGGACCCAAAACAAATGAAGACTGTCGGCATGAAGCACTGCAAAAGATGCTTGAGAGCGATTCTTCAACAAATTCGAACTACTAATTTTATTGTCCCGTATCTTTAGCTGATCATGTTGGAAAAATATAGTTTAACAGGAAGCAGTAGATTCAATCATCCTTCGTTTCATTGTGCAATTCACCGATGATATGTTTAGAATTACATGCTGATTGGTATCGAATTGTTGTTGCTTCTAAATTTTTTTCCATGTGTAGTTCCTGAATATAAAACAGATTATAGATGCTTTGTACATTTGTTACATTTGTTAATTTTATGTCTGCTAATAGAAAAGGGATAAGATGTCTTCTTGTTTGTCCGGGATGCTATCACATATAGGCGTCCTTTATCTACCATAATTATTCATGCTAAACGTACTGGAACGTCAGTGCTTGATATAGTAGAAACGGTTTGAACCTCGGCTCTGTCAAAAGACTCCACATTCTGTGTTTGTGCTGGCATGGGATGGAGGTTAGTGTCTTATATATAGTTTGAGGAGTGAACATGAATCCTGCAGTTAGCCCTCAAAGATCTATAACGCTTGCTAGTAAAATTTCTCCGCCTGTTACACGTTCATGTCTTCATCCTTATCCAAGGCATGGTTTCAAGTTTCATGTCTAAATTAACAGCAGAATATGTGTACTTTTTTACCACATGATGGCACGGGCACAGGACATTTTCCATGATAATTGCTCAACTTGAATGTCCATTCAAGGGCATTTTTTCATAAATTTACTCATCAGGATAAACTAGGAGAGGGGGGATTTGAGACTTTGAGCCATCACATGAGAAATGAAACAAAGACATGGAATTTAAAAAGAGTGCTGTTTCAACCAATTTTTACTACAACTAAAGCAGTCTCCCAATTATGGAATGTAATAATTTTACCACCTTGCAACTTTTCATGGTAACCACTGTATTGACTTTACAAGGAAACTATCCACTTATGTCAACATATTCTTCAAAGCACCCCATACCTCTCTCTCTCTCACTTGATGAGTATGGGATTCACCCACCCACCTCCAAAAACAAACAGTAAAAAGGTGAAAAATGAAGTGAGGTTTTCACTTTCTGGTAAGCGAATGAAGAGAGTATAAAAGTAGTGTGGAGTGATGAGTATGGTATTATTTTACCACTTTAGGGTCTTGTAATAACTCATTAAGTGGAGAGACAGAAATTCTTGTCGGCAAGGCATACCAATGCTGACCGCTCACCAGCTAAGCTCTCCTCCTGAGCTTTTTTTCATTAGCATGGTATGCTTCACTCCACTCAATTTTGGGTTAAAGGGAAAAAGAAATATAATGATTAGTAGAGGACGACACCCTCTCTTTATACAAGAATCTTCCCCTCTTCCAATGCTACTCATTATACAAACTTCTTTTTTCCTTCTCCTTTACCCTTGTTCTTGTATCCACAACAGGACTTATTTTCTTCGATTATTCCTATACCCCAAAAAAAAAATTGCACAATGAGAGATTTTCCTTGTTTTCTATATGAATCTACGTGGTAAATGGTAATTTGGTTCATATTCTACTATGCGCTCAGTTTCACAATATTATATATAAAAAAACCAAACTATAACATTTAGGGCAATGCCTTCTTTTATTTACGGAGAAAGACCACCAAGGTTTTGTTAAGTTAATTGATAGTGAGTTTGGTTTACCTAAACTTGGTCAATCTTCTTTCCTCTTTTTTTTTCCCCTGATAACCAACACTCACAAAAGGAACCCAGATAGATAGGCTTCGTATATATTCTCAAAAATAGACTTGATAACTCCTTTTTAAAAATAAAAAAAATAATCTCGATATGCATTGTTTGAATTAGAGTAATTTGAAGGTGTAATGAGACTGATGTAAAGAGAGGGAGGGTAAAACTTAAAAGGAAGGTGATGCTGGCAAAGCAAAATTTAGAAGAAGAAACACGAAATTTGCACCACATTGCACCTGTCATGATGTTGCCAGAATTACCTAGCCGGCCCGATCGCTTGCCTCTACATTTTGGTGAAATGTCAAGAAATCAAATTATAATAAAAACGACTCTCGCACGATCATTAGTGATGGTAGTTGGATTAGGCTTTAAAGAAGTACAATAATTTCGAAAGCCTTTTTATCTCAAATTTGTTTCACACACAGAAGTATCATTAATTTGGGGTTCTTGAGAAAGATCTTCTTTTTCTTTCTTTCTCTCCTTTCTTTTCCAGAATAATTTCTCGTAAATTTATTTGCACGAATATGCATATCTGTTCGTTGTCAAATTAACCTGAAATATAAGTTCTAAATTAAACTTTATTTCACTGTCGTCGTGATGATTCGAGGTCCACCCCTTTTTTTTTTTTTTTACCTGGGGCAAAGAGAGGTCAGCTTCTTGGGTTTTCAACTACGAAGTTAATTAACATAGATAATACCCTGCTTTTAGAAAGAAAGATACGGTTCTACTTTAATTTCACTGTTCCTTCACATGGTATACTATTTTTGTCCAGAATAATTTACAAGCTTATCTTAGAAAATAGTGCCAAAAAGTGTTCTCTCTTTATGTTTTTTTTTCATCAAACCCTAATTTGGCAGGTGTCTTTATATCATCATGTCTTTATTTATCGTCGTGCAGGTCCTTCGAAGGTTGGGGTCCTAACTCCTAACTTATATAAACCCATTGTGCGTGCATTATATATAGAATTGCATGTATAAAAATGTGCAGTCGTATGGGCAAATTTGTACGCGATCAATTCTTTTCCCTTCATCAGTGACCAAATTAACCACGCATTAAGTGTTTATCTTGTAAATAGCTGGGAAAGATGGGTAGATAGAGATTCGAATCCCAAATTCAACCAAACAAGAATCGTAGAATTTGCTAAAATATATTGGAAAGAAATGAAAACATCGAATTAGATCTACTTATTTTCCTATAACCTCTTTGGTCCTTGATTTATCTTGATCTTTACGTGCAGAATATTTTTTCATATATCGAAATACAAAGTGGGAAGAAATGATAGTGGGAGTACTTTTGCAATCATTTCAGTTTTATTTTATTTTTTAACCTCAAGAAAAGAGTCAATGGCATACATTATCTCGACAAAGAAAAGATACTTTGGTCATTTCTGATATCGCAGCAATTACACATATATATTAAGTTACAAACGACATTAATGGATAGGAACAGTTGATTTAGATGGGTTTTAAAGGAGCTTCATGTATACAGCGAGATTTGAGAAGATGACTACCAGATGAGATTTAAGAGTTTAATTAAGGAAGTTTGAACTTCCCAGAGCCCAGGATGGCTGGATCAATATGTTAGGACTTAGGACTCGATCTCCTAATGCCTGGAATCAATTTTATTTTATAATATATGGGCTAAAATCATGTTTTTTGAAAAGAGGATTATGGCTGTGAATAGACACATGCATGAACTGTCAACGCTGCTAATGAATGTCACTTAAATCATCCCACCATGTCCCAAGACAAGCTTTAAAATAAACCCTTCGCACCATGTAATGTGGTTGCAGACACACACGCGCACACTTTATACACTATTTAAGTAAGTCTCGTTGTACTCATCTTATTCATGTCAGGATTAAAACTTAAAATATATAATTTTATGAATGGAACTAATCAAACAAAAAAAAAATCATTTTTAATGAAACAATGACATAAATAGAACATAAAATTAAACTTCAAGTTGAATAACTCCTCTCTTTATTACTTGAACCCACCTTCGGGGAGCATTTATTTGTTAGTAGTTTGGAGTAATATATATATTCTTTTTCTTTCTTTCTGTTTAGAACATCAACAATTTGGATCAATTCCGAACATTCTCATCCAAATAGAAGGTCTATTAAATATGGGTTCTCATAGGTAAACAGGGGCTAAACAGAAATATCATAAATTCTAAAATAAAAGGAAAAGATAAATAGAAGAGCTGAATTTTCAAAATAGGAGCAATTTGAGGTACGGTTCTAGAGATCCCGTGCACAAAAAGATCTAAATATTCATATTGGATTTTGACCTAAAAATGGTTTGATGATCATGGACGCTCCATTACTGGATGGACTTGGGCTTTAAGTAAGTTTTAAAAATTAGTATAATTTATATCAATTGGATTATAGCTTGTTAAAACGGCTATGCTCGTTTGCACATGCCCCATATCCCATAGGTAAAAAGGTCCAAAAAAAAAAAGAGCAGCCCTGGAGATTGGCGGGTCATTGTTGAGGATTGTCGCTAGATTATGGACATTGCTCATACAATAAGCCATAAGGATAGTCGTGTCTAAGAAACCTATGTGCTTTTAATACGTGTAATACTCGTACTTGTAGTCGATGGAGAGTAGATATGCATTAAATCCAGCTATTTATCGAAATTGCATAGGTTCATGTGCTGTTTTGAGTGACACAATGTAAATGAAAATTATTTAAGGCGCCATCAATCTTGTGAAGTTAATTATGGTTGGGAAACCGAGGCACGTGTCACAATCATGGCGTTTTATATATAGCTCCCCAGCCCGTACGATTGGTCCACCACCACCAACAAAAAATAAATACTTTAATGTTATTTGATTTGTTTGGAATCGCAATACTCCCAGCTGAACCAATTAACATTCGTTGTACCATATAATAATAATAATGTGGGTACAAAAGCTGTCATCAGTAGTTGACCTCTGGTCGTGATTAAAACATGTTCCTGTTTGAAGCCCAAGACTCGGTGCTGATAAAGGCATCTTATGTTGTCCTCTACCGGACCAACGATGAATATAGAAATTTAGAGATGATGGAATATCCCCTTTATAACCTAAGATACAGGATCTTCCCTGATACAGAACAATAATGCATGCCACCTCAACATCAATCCATCCTGTTTAATTTCTTTAAATATTGATTAAACTTTCTTGATGATGATAATAATAATAATAAAGTGTTAATGTTTGTTTTTGTATTTTTTTAAATTATATTTATATTAAAAAAATAAATTAGTATTTTTAAATTGTTTTAATGTGTTGGTAAAAAAACAAAAAATATCATATTAATATATTTTAAATTAAAAAATATCATGATATTAAACACAAACGAAAAATATTCCATATAATATATCATTTCACTTAAGTAAATAAAATAGATAAATAAAAAGTGGATCTATATCGATTGCCAAGAGGCAAGAGGCAAGAGGCAAGAGGCGAGTGGTGGTATAATTAATTGCAAGCAGAAAACATATTTTCAAGTATTGAGTTAGAATAGTCGAGATTATTCCAGTATAGTTGAAAAGAATGAACCTGGGTGCAAATCCAAACCTCGTGTGCTCCTAGCTTAAAAATGATCCACGTGTGATGCTCTCTGTGTCCGAGATGATCAATACATTTAAAGTTGCAAGGAAATAGTTATGATGGTGGATCAGAGGGATGCTACGTGCTAATAAATAAGACCACCATGCACCTTGATATGTATATATTTCGAATAGAAGTTGAAAAAGCGAAATGGCTGTGTTGCTTGGCGATGGAAAATCCGAAAGAATAATGGTGAGCACAAGTGCCCGCCGAGGCAGGGACATCAGCTGGCCGGGGAAAGGGACAAAGTTTTGAGCTAAAAATTATTTCTTTTTCAAAGAATTGTGAAGTCACGTGGTCAGCTAAAACCTACTGTTGTTTAATGATGAGTTATTTGTCAATGTCCGTACACATGACGACCCGTCCACTCTTCCAGTGACGTCATCCCTGAAAGATTTGAACAGAGAGGAAATCTTGAAAAGACAAAACAAACCTTGATGGTGTTCTGTCTGCCTGTGTGTCTGTGTGGGCAGGCGGTGCAAGTGCAATAACCAGTATCAGTCGTCCACAAAAACAAAACTAGAATGTAATGTTCGTGGCTTTTAGATTTCATTTATTCTTATAGCCCGTTTAGATAATTGGTATTTGATGTTTTTTTTAATATTTTTTATTTTTTAAAATTAATTTTTGATATTAGTAAATAATACGAAAACATCAAAAAAATAATTTTTTTTAATATTTTCTAAAAACATTTTTAAAATACAAAAGCTAACACGCTATTCCTTAATTAATTCCATTTCTTTGCTGAATGAAATTATTTTCATCTAGTTCTTCTTGTTGCACGGGTAGCTTGTTTATTCTTCTATTTTTATTATTATTCAATCTAGGACGAAATTAAGCATCAAACTTGTTTTTTCTTTTCCTTAAAATGATGCAATCCTGCGTTGAAACTTGTTGGAGAGTAATTTACTATACGTTTAAAAGTTTTAGTGGTGTTAATTACTAATCGTTTAAGGGCGTCTATTGGATAAATCCATCTATAGATTATTTAAAAAAAAGATGGAATCTAATTTAAATATATAGAATCATGGTAAATTTTAGATTTCAAACAGCTATCAAAAGATAATTAATTAATTAAAAAAACAAGATAATGATATCAACAACTTGATCATGATGTATTCAAATTTAAAATAGAGAAATGCATATCATAATTAATCTTAACTATGTAGTAGAACAGACTGAATTACATTTAAACAAGTGGTCCACCAAAAATTTAAATTTTAAACAACCAAGCACTCACTTAAGTTATTTCAATAATAAATTCTATACAATAGGTGAAGGCATTTTATGAAATAAAAAATATATATATTTATATATATATATATATATAAAAGAGCAAATTTCAAAAATCTTATTTGTATAAAGTATTTTCAAACTGATATTTTCTTCAAAAGGATATAGATTGATGTTTTTTAAAAAAATATTCGGAAGATTACTATGTTTAATATTAAAAATAAAAAAATATATTATTTTAATATATTTTTAATTAAAAATAATTTTTATAAAAATATTACATTACCAAACAACAGGCGTTAAATCCCATGACTTATAGGTCCCCGGGCTAAAGAGTAGGGCTTTGATTTGCCTAGAATGAATAAAGGCATCTTGACCCAACTAACTAACAGGAGAGTCTCATCATGGTGTCTACTGTATGAGAAATCTTCGAGGTTAAGTTGCCTAATTAAGCAATCTTTTGTGTAATTATATCAAAACCTCCATCAAGATCAACACTAATACGGTCACTGGTCATTAACAAGTGGAGAGTGATTCCTCTGTGCAGGCACCCTGCATGAAAGCAGCTGGGATCCCCTGTGACAATACTCATACGACAACGTGGGTGGGATTGGTCATCATCTTCATCTTTTTTTTTTTCATTTCTTTCAATTAATTAAAGTATTTTATATATATATATATAGTTTCAGTTGAAACCTAGCTTTCTCAAACAACGAAAGAAATGATTGCTGCCATCCTCTCCACTTATTTCATCTGCATTATTGTTTTTTCAAGTTAATTTGATTTTTAAAATATTTAACTGGTAAGTATTAAATATTTATAGTATAGAAGGGATAAAAAAATATAAAATAATTCTTGGATAATTCTTTTGTCTATTTAAAAATTAAATATCCAAGTTACAAATTTGCCATCATAAAATTTTCATCTAACGGTCTGTAACAATTGTAAAAAGAAAAGTGGGGCAGTGGGGTTTACGGTTTCTTTAATGGGCTTTGTTTTAAAATGTGGGCTTGATTCCGTACGGCAAATCTATCTTCTATTAACATAATTTGACTGGGCACTGTTATTTGAATCACTTTTCCCCATACACTGGGCTCGGGCCCATGATTCACTGCATACCAGATTAAAATTCAATCACTGCATGAAAAAATATACGAGTTGCGCTATTTTTTTATGCATAATATAAAATATTTGAAATAAGGATTAAAAACTTGAACAGTGTATCAAACTAAATTACTCGACCACTATATATGTTAATAAATTAAAAGGAAGTTGATGTGACTTGATCAAGTCACAATTGACCTTAGGTTTGATTAAAAAAATGAAGATGAAATCTAAAAAATATACCAAATTATGTGAAATATTCTAATTGCCTCTCAACCATTGTCACCCATAATTAATTACTCATCAAAGGATAATATTGTCGTTTCCTATTCAATTTTTCAGGTTATTACATGTTGTTTGTATTTTTTTTTTAATCAAGGCATGATTATATTTGTATTATCGCTAATTATACAATTAAGTAGCAGAGTACTGCTGTTCTTAATATATACAATAGTGCAATGCGAGGCTGATGATTTAGGCACCCAACTTTTTATTTATTAAGCAAGTTTCCAAGTCTCTCTCCACTGATTAAGATAAATTAACCAATTTAAGATTTGTCTTATGAACTTTGTCTTGTATTAATGATAATTTATACTTGATAAGATGTGAAAAAATTAACAAGAATGACTAAAAAAAGAAGAAGATGGATTGTATTGGAAGCCTTACTGGATTAAATATTGCTTAAAACAGAAGATATTGGCTGTAGCTAACTAGATAGAATTTTATGAGTGATACCCACTATTATTCTAGTCTTTATAGAAGAAGTTTTTTTATATTATGCCGAACATGATCGGTTAATTATTTGGAAAATCTTATATTAAATACGGATATTTTTATTATTTTACTCGCGGAAGAGCTTTTAATTATGCAAGGAAACTTTACTTTTAAAATAAATTAAAATAAACAATTACATGACAATCATGCATATATATATGTTAATTTAAATTCTAATAAAGTTGGGATTTAACAAGCATATAATACATGATTATGTTCCAAAAGACATGAGAGAATACAATCAGAATTGTCCACTAGAGAAAGACAGATATTGTATGTTTATCATGCATGAATTAAGAAACCTGGCTTCTAGACAATTACGTGAAGTAAGAAAAACGATGAAAACAACTCGAGTGCAAAGGGCAGAAAAGTATATATAAAAAACAAAAGATGATTATTGCAACTGAATATGGGGCATCATGGAGAGCTAATTAGGATGAATAAATCATTTACGCCTTGATGATTAGGGTTTATACCATTATATTATCTGAGTATCTCGTCTCTCATTAAATATTAATTAGTTCTTGCTAGCTATTTCTCAAATGCACAGTGCTGGTTTAATTAGAACAAGAGAGAAAAGCGGCAATAAATAAATAATAAAAAGCATGGGACAAGGCCTTGGAGTCATGAACATGGTGATGGCAGTTGTGAATGAAGAAGGAAGAGTGAAAGAAAAAAAAATACAGAAAAAAGGCTAATAAATACTTTTGGTTTCATGGTTTTAGACCAGTACTTCCGCGACTTGGAATTAATGAAGGACAAAACATGCCTCACTAGTTCATACTCTCTTGGGTTAAGGAAAACATCATATGTCGTAACATGGTTTTGAAGCTCCAGAACAAGGAGGCTTATTAACAGTTTCTATCTTTTCAAAGGTTGTTGGCCAAGGCACTAACCAATCGTTACTGATTGACTATGGTTTTGTTTTGCGTATAATTACAAGAAAGAGTAGTTTTTTTTTTTTTTTTTTGCTTTCAAAGATGATATTTTAGAGGTAAAATGGACAACACTCGAGCATGTTAGCTAAGAAATATTTGTTTAAAATGGTTTATATA